>Ga0070658_10001726_pt1 | contig 18433 bp, 16 predicted proteins | sample KBSC13metaG_FD_64664 | JGI IMG/M metagenome (GOLD analysis project Ga0070658, IMG submission 64664) | Corn rhizosphere microbial communities from Kellogg Biological Station, Michigan, USA - KBS C1-3 metaG | ecosystem: Host-associated > Plants > Roots > Rhizosphere > Soil ...
CATCGGCTTGGAAGTCCGCGCTGATGATACCACCAGCCGCCTTTATTGCGAAGCCATCGGCCATGCCGAAACATGGCTGAGAATCACTGCCGAGCGCGAATTTCTCCGTCTCCTGGACGCCGGATGCCACACGCCGGTAGGTGTCTATTCCTCTGTGAATGGCTCCGAGATGCTACTGAAAGCCCGCGTCTTCCCAGAAGCAGGCGGCACTCCGCAGACGGGTGAAGTCACCGGCCCCTCCGCAGATCCCATTTCCCTCGCCCATCAACTTTTTACATCCCTCTCATGAGCAAATCAGGCACTTGTTATCTCGTCGGCGCCGGTCCAGGCGACCTTGGTCTCGTCACCCTTCGCGCGAAGGAGTTGATCGAACTGGCAGACGTGCTGGTCTACGATGCACTCAGCAGCCCGCAACTCCTTGGCTGGACCAAGGCTGGCTGTGAAAAAATCTACGTCGGCAAGCGCGCAAAGGACCACTCCGTGCCACAGGACCAGATCAACGATATCATCGTGGCCAAAACGAAGGATGGAAAGAATGTGGTGCGTCTCAAGGGCGGCGATCCGATGATCTTTGGCCGTGGCGGTGAGGAAGCTGCAGAATTGGCAGCTGCAGGTGTGAAATTCGAGATCGTCCCCGGCATCAGTTCCGCCATCGCCGGGCCTGCCTACGCCGGCATCCCGGTCACACACCGGGATCACAATACCCAGCTCACCATTTTCACCGGGCATGAGGACCCTACGAAGGGATTCAGCTCAGTGGACTACGCCCAACTGGCGAAGGCTCCCGGCACGAAGGTATTCCTGATGGGCGTGGCTCGTCTGGCTGAAATCACGGGTGAATTCATCAAAAACGGGGCCGATCCGGAAACACCGATCGCCCTTACCCGTTGGGCAACCACCGGCTCCCAATCCACCATTGAGGGCACTCTGGCCACCATCGCAGGCATTGCCGAGCGGAAGGAATTCACCTCCCCCGCCGTGGCGGTGATTGGCAATGTGGTGAAGGAGCGGGCTAAGATTAATTGGTTCGAAAAACGCCCTCTTTTTGGCAAGCGCATCGTCGTTACCCGTACCCGCGAGCAGGCGGGGGACCTGAGCAAGCGCCTGCTAGATCTGGGCGCGGATGTGATCGAACTACCAACCATCCGGATCGAGCCACCACAAGACCGCCTGACCTTCGCGGAAATGGTGACGCATGCCCACGAATACGACTGGCTCGTTTTCACCAGCCCAAATGGTGTGGAGCGATTCTTCGACGCCTTCTTCTCCAGCTATGACGATGCCCGCAGCCTAGGAAATCCACGCATCGCCGCCATTGGCAATGGCACCGCGCAGAAAATCCGCGAGTACCGTTTCGCCGTGGACCTCATCCCCGAGCGCTTCGTTGCAGAAGGATTGATCGATGCATTCAAGAAGGAATCTGTGGAAAACCTCACCATGCTGTGGGTGAAGGCGGAGGAATCCCGCGACGTGGTAGGCGAAGGCCTGACCAAGCTGGGAGCCATCGTCGATGAATGCATCTCCTACCGCACCGTACCGGAAACCGAAGACCCGACCTGCGCACGCGCACGCCTGGAAGCAGAAGGCGCGGACCTCGTGACCTTCACCTCCAGCTCCACCGTCGATCATTTCTTCAACCTCGGCATTGATTGGCCGGAAGACTGCGTGGCAGGCAGCATCGGCCCTGTGACCAGCGAAACGCTTAAGAAAAAGGGCCTCAAGCCTGCCTTCGAAGCGCCGAAGCATGACATTCCGGGCTTGGTGGATGCGATTGTGAAATACTTCCGGAAGTAATTGGAGGGTTCACTGCAAAGGCGACTGGAAGCGCGGAATTCATTCCGCCCCCATTTGCCAAGCCGGAAGGATGGCAATGCGAAACCAAGCAGAATGAATTCCGGGGTCCCGGTTTTGCATTTCATCATGGCAGGTCTGGAAACCGCTGCTTTACTCAACCCATGCCGAGTAAGCAGCAACTTCTGGACCTCCATTTCATCGATGCCCGTCACAAGCTGATCGATCTGGCGGCGTTTCTGGATCGCATGGACCGCCATCCCGGCGAGGAGGACTGCCGCCTCCAGGCATTGAGGAATGTTTTGCCTCTATTGCTGGAGGATCGTCCTGATAGAGCGCGCGCAGTGCTGGAGTCTTTCTCCGATACTTCCTCCGATCTCCCCCAAACCGCACCTTTCCAAGGTGCCACCGGTGCCCCTGTCCCACAGAAAACTGGAAACTGAAAACTTAAAAACTCCAGTGAAATACATCGAACCTCACGCCCACATGGTCAGCCGCACGACGGATGACTATGAGAAACTCGCCCTCGCTGGCTGCGAGATCCTTTGTGAGCCAGCCTTTTGGGCAGGGTTCGACCGTTCTTCTGCAGATGGTTTTTACGATTACTTCCGCCAGCTTACAGAGTATGAGCCCAAGCGTGCCGCGAAGTTTGGCATCCGGCATTACAGTTGGCTGTGCATCAATCCGAAGGAGGCAGACGATCCGGGATTCGCGCGTGAGGTCATGGGCTTGATTCCCCAGTTTCTCGATCAACCGACGGTGCTGGGCATTGGCGAAATCGGCCTGAACAAGAATACGCGCAATGAACTGGCCATCTTTGAGGAGCATGTGCAACTGGCCGTGGATCGCGATCTGCCCATCCTCATCCACACGCCGCATCTGGAAGACAAGCTCAAGGGCACAAGGCTGATTCTCGACTCCTTGGCGGGTTTTTCAAAACTGGATCGCGGCAAGGTGATCGTGGATCACGTGGAGGAACACACCATCTCCCATGTGCTGGACGCAGGCTATTGGGCAGGGATGACACTCTATCCTGAAAGCAAATGTTCCCCCAACCGCGCGATCGACATGCTGGAAATCTACGGCAGCGAGCGTCTGTGGATGAACTCTGCCTGCGACTGGGGTATTTCCGATCCTCTGGCAGTGCCCAAATGTGCGCTGGAAATGAAACGCAGGCTCCACACTGCGGCGGATATCCATCAGGTAATCTACGAAAACCCGAAGAAGTTCCTCAGCCAGTCACCGAAGTTTATTGCCTAACACAAAAAAGATTAGGGCAAAAAGATTAGGGCAAAAAGATTAGGGCAAAAAGATTAGGGCAAAAAGATTAGGGCAAAAAAATAAGAATAAAAATTTAAATATGATTGGGTAAAAAATCAGATTTCATCCTGAATTTTTTTGCCCCTAATCTTTTTGCCACTCCCCTTCCCTTTCTGAACTCGCCCTTTTCTATCTAAGCGTCATGCAGTTTTTTGAGTCCCATTTATCCTACTGCACGAACATCCACCCGGCGGAGACCTGGGAAGAGACCCAGCAGATGCTGGAGGGTCATGTTCTGGCGGTACGCGATCGTCTGGTGGCTGAGCGCTGCTTGGGGGGAAGCGAGCCATTCGCGATTGGCCTGCGGTTGTCTGCAGTGGCGGCGCGAGAGCTTCTAACGGGCGAGCACCTTCAACATTTCAAGGCATGGCTGGCAGAAACGAACACGTATGTGTTCACGATCAATGGCTTTCCCTACGGCAGTTTCCACGGCACGCGGGTAAAAGAGCAGGTTTTCCAGCCGGATTGGACCACGCGGGAGCGGGTGGATTATACGAAGGATCTTTTCCGCATCCTCGCTGCCATCGTGCAACCGGGGACCGGAGCATCCGTTTCCACACTACCGGGATCGCATAAAACCTTTCATGCGGACGAATCCATCATTCGCGCGCATCTGATAGAGATGGCGGAATTTTTGGAAGATCTGTCACAGGAGAGCGGCCATGATTTTCATCTGGGATTGGAGCCGGAGCCGCTGGGACACTTTGAGAATACCGCCGAGACGCTGGCATTTTTCGCCCGTCTGCCGCAGACGGATACGGTCCGCCGCAGAATTGGTGTGAATTATGACGCATGCCACTTCGCGCTGGAATATGACGAGGCACAGAGTGCTCTGGATGCGCTGATTGGAGCAGGCATCCGTATCTCAAAAATCCATCTTTCCAGCGCGCTGGCGCTCGATCCTCGTGATCCGGCGGCCCTGTCTGCCATTCGCTCGTTCAATGAGCCGGTGTATTTCCACCAGGCACTGCTGCGTGGAGAGGATGGCGCGGTCACAAGATTTCCCGATCTGCCGGACTTTTTTGCCGCTGAGCTGGACCCGGCAGAATACGAGGAAATGCGCGTGCATTTCCACATCCCACTGGATGCCGAGCCTGCCTCACCTTTGCGATCCACACGGGATCAAACAGCAGCCGTGCTGGAATGGCGGAGAAAGCACCCGGAGGCTTGCCTGCATTACGAAATAGAAACCTACACCTGGGGAGTGCTGCCTGATGGGCTGCAGAGGCCGGTGGAGGAACAGATCGCTGGAGAATATCGATGGGTGCTTGCGAAGGCGTGACCGAGCGTGTTTCTTCGCCGGACATGTCAGACATTAAAATCACGCTTCACACCACCGCTGGTGACATCGATGCCACGCTCTACGGCGAAAAAGCACCGATCACGGTTTCCAATTTTCTCAACCTGGCCCGCCGTGGCTATTATGATAACATCGCCTTTCACCGCGTAATCGCAGACTTCATGCTGCAAGGCGGAGATCCGACTGAAAGCGGCCGGGGTGGCCCTGGCTACAAGTTCCCGGACGAATTCCACCCCCTGCTCCGCCATCGTGCTCCGGGTGTATTCTCCATGGCGAATGCCGGACCGAACACCAACGGTTCTCAATTCTTCATCACCACCACTCCCACTCCATTCCTGGACAATCGTCACTCCGTCTTCGGCCAGGTGACCAAGGGCATGGATGTGGTCGGAAAGATCACCGGTAAAAACAACACTGGTGAGCGCGGCTGCAAATACAACGGTGTGGGCGACAAGATCACCTCCATCACCATCCACGATGATGCCACCGCTTTGTTCGAATCCCAGAAGGATTACGTCCAACATTGGAACTCCATTCTGGATAAGAATAAATAAGGACTTTCCATATTAGTTAAGAAACCTTAACTGCCTCTCTTCTCCGTCCGGTTTTGATACCACTGGGCGGAGATTTTTTCGTTTTATTCATAATGCATTCAAAAACAGTGCGTTAAGTTTCATTTTAATGAAATAAAAGTGGGCCTTGAATTCCTACGTGATCACGTAAGAACAGCCTCAATCCCTTGAATTACTTAAAAGAGGAGGGTTTTAATGAGCCCGTCAGCAGTTCCCCGGCTCTGACGCAACTCCCCCCCCCTCATGAATCTCCTCCACTCCCCCCGTGGCGGACGGATTATCAAAGGCTTCCTCGTCGCCTTGTCCGCCCTTAACCTCGCCCACGCTGCTGATCCAGTAGCAGCCCCAAGTGGCACCCTCACCATCGACAACTCATTTGTCCGCATCGGTGTGAAATCACAGCTCGGTTGGAATATCACTTATCCAACCAATGCGAAAAACCTGATCACGAAGGATGATGACGGTACCTGCACTCCTAAGGTGAAGGTCCGCATGCAAGTCCGCGTGCTGGCTGCTGCCTTCAGTAACAACACGACCTATTGGACCGTGAAGGGCTACGTAAAGGTGGGCTCCACTTCCACTAATATCTTCACCGGCACACAACCGAACGTGAATGCCTCTACAGTGGTTTATGATAAAATCGTAGCTGCGGGTTCCGTAATCAATGTGAACGCTGCCACGACCACCGATGGCTACACCTGCTCCACCAGCGCCAAGGACAAGTCTGTGGTAGCCCTGTTCGACGGCGAGTCCTTACCCGCTTACCAAAGAACTGCTTATCCTAACATGCAGCTCAACGTGTTGGACTACATCGCCAATTACATGAACCCGAACAACACTGCCAAGATCGGAGAAAACCAAGTGATCTTCCTCGGTGACTTCAACGGCTTCGGTAACACCGGTTACGACCTGAACGACTACGTGCTCCTGGTCACCTTCACCGCAGCCTGACTTCTTCCAGTTTCACCCCTCCCCGCCCATGAAAACCTTGCTCATTCTTCTCGCTCTGGCCACCCCGCTGATGGCGGCAGACGTGGAAATCTCGCCGGAAGCCCTCGCAGCCATCCGGAAAGCATCTCCCATGGCCAAGCTGGAGCAGCCGAAGGAAGGTGAGGCCAAGGTGATCCGGGCGGATAGCCAATCACTCATCAATGAGTCCATCCTCCTGCACGATGGTACACATTGGACACTGGTGCCGAAGGGTGCCGTCGTTCACATCCCCAAGATCATGAAGGATCGCGTGACTGCCAAGCCGGTAGGCACGCTTCTAACCTGGACGGAATTCCTTTCCCAGAACCAAGGCTGGATCTCCACCTGTGAAGTCAGCTTCGAGCAAGCCAGTGGCAAGGTTCCCCTGGATCCCAAGAAAGTCGAGTTTTGGCAAAAGCAGGACAAGATCATGGTGGCCGTGCATTTGGGCGGCCCCATCTCTGTAAAACCCGGCTCCGAAGGAACTGAAACTCCTGCCATCTCACAACGATGAAACGGATTTCTTTCATCCTCGCCCTTCTGACACTTCCGGTTTTCTCACAGGAATCCGCGAACTATCAGAACATCATCCGCCAGATTCAGAGCGGTTATACCTGGCAGACATCGGACGTTCTGCCAACGGGCACCGGAACGGCGCAGGGTGCTCTCACTGAGGCAGGCTCCACCTTCCAGCTCTGGACCATTCATAAAACCCTGGGCACCCAGTATCTGCTGGATACCAAGACAGTGGGAGCCTACATGCCGACCGGTGACATCAGCGTGGCGACCACTGATGCGACGGGCACCAAGTGGGGTGTGAAACGCAGCCGAATCGACAAGCCGTTCACCGTTACAGCCGTCGTTTCCGGTCTGATGAAAGATACATCTCTTCCGGATGCTTCCCGTAAAGTGCTGATGGAACAACACATCGCCCTCTATCCTGCCAACGTCATTTCATTGGCAGCATCCACTGTTTTATCAAATACACCGGTAGCCACAGCCTTCATCACTGCCGGCAGCGTGGATCGCCAGGCCACCACGACGACCATCAACTATGCCCAATCGTCCTTCATGAGTGTCAATCCTTACACTTCAAAAGGAGAAGAGCACTTTGTTCTCCACGCGTTGGCCGATGGCAACATCGCCCAAACACAGTTGGATTCCGATTACGTGCAGATCTGGCCCTTACCCGTGGGGGCTCTAACTGGTCTTACCGCTGGTGCCACTTATAAAGGTGCCATGCCTGCAATCACGGTAAACCTGACCAATCTCTATCCATTCAGCACCACGGATGTAGTCGCCTACCCTGTTTCGGATGCGACCAAGGCGGTTTCCCTGATGACTTCAAAATACGTTGTGGACGATAAATCGAGCCGCACAGACGCACTGAAAATTACAGGTTATGACGCAGCCTTCCCTACCGATGGAATTTACACGGTGGAAGTCCGCACCACCGATCCTTTCGACACCCAGAAGCTGGTCACCATCACCCCCATCATTGTGAATCGCACTTTGAGCATCCGCGCCATGCAGGTGGGTAAATAATTTAGACATCCCCCCAAAAACATGAACCGGTCGGTGCAGATCGGAGGACAGCCCCAAGCTCCTTCCTTGATCGCCCGGCCGGTTTATTTTCCACTCCATTCGTGTCTTGCAGGCATGCGTCGTCTTCGTTAGATGAATCCATGCCGCGGGTCCGGAAAATTGCTCTCAATTTATCGAAGATTTTACTGCTGGCTGGCGCTGCTGTCGTATTAATCCTCGTGAGTTGCCAGTCCAAGCTGATCTATTTCCCCCGTCCTTACGGAGAGGGAACGGTCTCCAAATGGCAGAAAATTACGCAGGGTAAATTCATCGATGTGCAAACCAGCCAGGGAAGGCAGCGCGCCTTTCTCCAGGGTAATCTGAAAAACCCACGTCATTTATGGATCGTCTGTGGGGGTAATTAATGGTACCGTGGCGCTGGATTGGTCCGATTGGTTCTCCGAGCATGCACCACGGGAGGATGCCTATCTGTTGGTGGACATTCCGGGATACGGAGATAGCGCGGGCAAGCCAACTCCGGGCCGCATCCGGGAGAATTTCCAAAAAGTGATACCCGCCGCAATGCAGGAATTCGGTTGGACGCCGCAAAAAGATTCCGCCCGCCTGCGCTTCTTCGGTCACAGCTTGGGCAGCGCGGGATGCCTGATGGCCGCAGATGATTTCCGCATCCAGCGGGGCGTGCTCATCGCACCATTTTCCAGCACCATGGACATGGCGAAAAAGATCACGCATCTGCCCATCGGGTTCCTTGTGTGGCACAGAATGGATAATGACGCCAAACTAACAAAAATAGAAAAGCATGGCCCTGGCAAGGTGATCATCTTCCATGGCGTGGACGACGAAGTCATCCCCATCGATATGAGTCGTAAACTCGCAGCCCATCATCTTTCTTTGGTGAAACTCATCGAGATTCCCGGTGGCAGGCACAATACCATCCAGGAAAACAAAGCCACCCAACTGGCTGAGGCCATGTGGAAAGTGGAGTGAGATCAAGGAGGGGCGCTCTCCGAAGCGCCTCATCCAATAAAAAAGCGAATGCAAAGCATTCGGACACTATCAGGTTAGGGCGATTCGGAGATCGCCCCTCCTTGTTTTTCAGCCAGTATCAGCGTGCAGCCGCTGCGGAATCACGGCCGCCACGGTTGTTGCTGTTACGGCGTCCACTGTTGCGGAAGTCACGACGACCACCGCCATTTCCGCCGCCACCACCCCGCTTCTGCTGGGAAGAGGAGTTTCCACCGCGGGCCTTGGCCATCAGGTGTTGTGCAGCCAGGGATTCCGAATGCCAGTTGTGATCGTCCCAGCGTGGAACAGGCATCTTGATGATCTTTTCGATATCACGCAGGTATTCCAGCTCGTCCTCGGAGCAGAAGGAAACGGCGCGTCCTTCTGCACCAGCACGGGCGGTACGGCCGATGCGGTGAACGTAGGATTCCGGCTCATTGGGCAGATCGAAATTCACGACCAGCCCCACGTCCTTCACATCCACACCGCGCGCAGCTACATCCGTAGCGACCAGCACTGGAATCTCTCCACGCTTGAAGCGCTCCAGAGCCTTTTCACGGGCGGCCTGGGATTTGTTGCCGTGGATGGCATCGGCTGGGAAGCCAGCGGCGCAGAGAGACTTGGCCAGTTTGTTAGCGCCATGTTTGGTGCGGCTGAAAACGATGGTGAGCTTGCCTTCCTTGGCTTTCGATTGCTCACGGAGCAATTGCTCAAGGAGCGGCTTTTTGTTCTCGCGGCTGATGAAGCAAATTTGTTGCTCGATTTTTTCAGCAGTCGTTACTGCAGGCGTAATGGTCACCGTGGCAGGATCGCGGAGAATGGTGTGAGCCAGTTCTACAATGTTAGGTGCCAGGGTGGCGGAGAAGAACAGCGATTGGCGGCGGGCGGGAAGCAGCGCCACGATGCGTTTCACATCACGAAGGAAACCCATGTCCAGCATGCGGTCCACCTCATCAAGGACGAAGAATTCCACACTGGAAAGATCCACATGACGTTGATCGATGAGATCGAGCAAACGGCCCGGAGTGGCCACCAGCACATCCACTCCACGGCGCATGGCATTGATTTGCGGCACCTGGCCTACACCACCATAAATCAGTGTCTGACTGAAGCGGACATACTTGCCATAGGTGGTGAAGCTCTTGCCCACTTGGCCCGCCAGCTCACGGGTGGGAGCGAGAACGAGCGTGCGGCAGGACTTCGGACGCACGGTGCGGCGTGTGGCATCCAGGGCATTGAGGATTGGCAGTGCAAAGCTGGCGGTTTTTCCAGTGCCGGTCTGGGCGCAGCCGAGGAGGTCGCGGCCTTCAAGAAGAAGCGGGATCGCTTGTGCCTGGATAGGAGATGGAGTGTTGTATTCCAGTTCCTGGAGCACGCGATGGAGGGGCTCTGCCAATGGCAAAGCCTCAAAGGAGGTAACGGTCATGTTGTTTCGAAATGCCTGCCCGACCTCGGAAATGAGGCGGCTGGCGGTGTCGATGAGCAGTTGGAGGTGATCCCAAAAACAATCTCTCATCGATGAAGACCGGAAAAGGGGCGGAGTCAAAAAACGACACCTGGCAAGCAGCAAACCGCCGCTCACGGCTGCTCAATAATCTGGATTCCAGGAATGACAAGGATTTTCCGATTCGTGAGACTTGGGAATTTTTCAACGCAAAGTCGTTATGGAAGCAAAGGAGGGTAGATTATCGTTAGATAACAAAGAAAGGGCCCCGCGAATCTTACGAATCAGGCGAATAAGAATACAGAGGAAGAAGCACGGATTTTTCAAGAATTAGAATTAAAAATCTCTTTCTTCATTTCGCCTGATTCGTGAGATTCGCGGCACCCTCCTCTCTTCCTGAAAACTGAACACTGAAAACCAGTAAACTTTCTCCCAGTGTTTGATTCTTCCCGAGAGGCTGCCTAAGATGCAGCGCCTCCGCGAAAACCTATGCTCACGCTTCTTAAAATCCGCAATCTGGCCCTTGTAGATGAACTTGTCTGGGAACTCGGCACCGGCCTTATCGGTGTGACGGGAGAAACCGGTGCGGGAAAATCCGTCATTGTGGGAGCGCTGAAGCTGGTGCTGGGCGAGCGTGCGGAAAAATCCCTCATCCGCACGGGCGAGGATACTTGCTCGGTGGAAGCGGTTTTCGAACTCAAGGACCCTACCGAGATCAATGCCATTCTGGCGGATGGCGGCCTGGATTCCTGTGAGGATACCCAGCTCATTGTCCGCCGCGTGATCGGAACGACCGCGAACCGCCAGTTCGTGAATGATTCTCCCGTCACGCTGACACTTCTGAAACGGCTGGGCGAGCATCTCGTGGATCTGCATGGCCCGCATGATCATCAATCACTGCTTTCCACGGAACGTCAGCTTTCCATGCTGGATGCCTATGCCGGGGCAGAGCCGACCCTTGCCCTGTATCGGGAAAACTACCGCTCATGGCGCACAAAGACTGCCGAGCTGGAGGAAATTCGCCACGCGGAAAGCGCCAGCGAGCAGGAGCTGGACATGCTCCGCTATCAGTTGGAGGAAATCAACGCAGCCAATATCACCCCGGAGGACGAGACGGAACTGGAGGACCGCTGGCGGCGTGCCACGAATTCCACCCGGCTGGTGGAGTCCGCCGCCGCAGCCACCTCCGCGCTGAATGGCGAGGACGGAATTCTCGAGCGCCTCACGGAAGTGCAGCGTCTTGTCCGCGATCTGGAGAAACTCGATCCCTCGGTGCGTGATCGCACCGCCTCACTGGAGACCGCCGTTCTGGAGCTGCAAGACCTGGAGGCAAATCTATCGGATTACGCCGAGGAACTGGACATCGATCCTGAAGAAGCCGCCACGCTGGAAGAGCGCGTCAATGTGATCGAAACGCTGAAGCGCAAATACGGCCCATCCCTTTCCGACGTGCTTTCCCGCCGGGATGCCGCAGCTACCCGCCTGGATACCATCGAGAACCGGGGAGAAAAGCTAGAAACTCTGGAGCGTGAGCTGGCCATTGCTCGCGAGGTTCTGGAATCCTCAGGCAAAACACTCGGGGCTGCCCGCCGCAAAGCGGCACCGAAGCTGGCCAAGGAAATTGCCAGCCAGCTCAAAGATCTGGGATTCAAGCAATCGTCTTTTGAGGCCCCTTTGCACGCACTCTCCGCTCCGGGTCCCCAAGGTCTGGAAAGCATCGAATTCCAATTCGGCCCGAATCCGGGTGAACCGCTGCACCCGCTCCGCCAGATCGCCTCATCCGGTGAAATCAGCCGTGTGATGTTGGCCGTTAAATCGGCCCTCGCCGATCAGGATGCCACACCGCTGATGGTTTTCGATGAAATCGATGCGAACGTCGGCGGAGAAATCGCCCGAGCCGTTGGTCAGAAAATGGCGGCCCTCGGCACCCGCCATCAGGTCATCGCCATCACTCACTTCCCACAGGTGGCCGCGACGGCAGCCCATCACTTCGTAGTGGAGAAGGAAGTCACCTCCGGCCGGACACGCTCGCGTTTGTTTTCCGTTCAGGGGGAAACCCGCATCCAGGAACTCGTCCGCATGCTTGGTGGCGGTGGCGAACAGGCCAGAGCAATGGCGGCGTCTTTGTTGAATTCATAAGCACCGATCGATTTTTGACACAGGGGCCATTCAAGAAACGGAATCGTTTCATTTAGAGGGTTTGTGAGTGAGGGGAGACATCGTTTTTGATGACCGGAGATAGGTGCAGCAAGGATGCTTGGCATACCACCACCGGTCTGCTTGCATCCCCGCTTTGATATCTTTCATGAAGCCATCGCTCCGCACTTATAAAGCCACACCCGAAAGCGTGGGACAGCCCTCGCGCGAAGTCTCCGCCGCTCTGGGAATGCCTTGGCGCGGTCCCGGGATGCCACGGCTGGTGATGGGTAGGCGGGAGTGGGTGGCCTTGCCGGATCTGGGTGTCTCCCCCGTGCGGGCAAAGACGGATAGCGGCGCATGGAACTCCTCCCTGCATGCCGAAGAGGTGAGGCTTTCCGAAAATGAGGAAATGGTGCGCTTCATCACCATCAATCATTTCGGCCAGCGCCATGCCTGTGAGGCAGCGGTGGCCAGAATCGGCTGGGTGAGGAGTTCCACAGGAGTCTCCCGCCAGCGCATATTCATTCATACGACCTTGGAACTTGTCGGTGGGCTGAGGCTGGACGTTGTCGTAAGTCTCGTAAACAGAGAGAAAATGCTGTGTCCCATGCTGTTGGGCAGGCGTGCGCTTTCCGGTTTTTTCCTGATTGATCCCCAGGCCGCCTACCTCCTGGGACCACGCGGTGGATTGGAGAGAAGCTGTTAGTTTCCACGGATTTCAAATCGCCTTGACCGTGACGCGCTGATCAGCGCTTTGTTATAGGCGTGAATCCTAATCACCAACCACTCCGCAATCTGTTGTTAGTGACTTCGATTTTCTGTGGCTCCTCCCTGGCTGTATTCGCAGAAGAGAATCCTAAGAAAGACGAGTCCCCTCTAGATCTGAAAACCCTGAAGCTGGCGGATAGCGACTACGCGATGCCACTGCCGGGCGAGATCCTCTCCACCCTGAAATCCGCCAAGCCGGAAGCGTGGAAGCAAGTCACCGCCGCCGCCCAGACGCTGGACGTGGCTGCCGATGACGAAGCCTCCTCCGCCATCTTGCTGGGTGCCTCCGTGGCAGACTGTTTCCTGGCGATCGAAACCAAGGACACCGCCCTCTTCGACAAGCGCAGCGACACCGCGCTGGAAGCAGCCAAAAAACTGGGGGCCGAACAACCAATCCTCGATTCAGGAAAGACGCTGAAAGACCTCGTCAAGGAAGGCGCATGGATGAAGGTGGTGCCAAAGCTGGACAACCTGCACCTGGAAACCCTGGCAGCGATGCGAAAGATCGATGACACGGATTCTGAAGCGATCACACTGGCCAGTGGCTGGTTGCGCGGACTTTATCTATTCTCGGAAGGTCTGTTGGCCGATTACTCGGCAGAGCCTACCCTTGCCCTCCGCCAGAAGGACTTGGTGAACCACCTGATCATCAAGCTGAGCGGCATCTCTGACTCCGCCAAGGAAAGTGCGCAGGTAAAAGCCCTGTCCACTGCGCTAGGCAAGCTGCCTGCCGCCCTGCCGGAAGCCAAGGACGCCACCCTGACCAAGGAGCAAGTCGCCGCCCTGAACGCCATCGCCAAGAGCGCATTCGTTAAATAATCCCCCTTACGACTTACCGAGATGAACACTTTTTTCCGTTCCAGATTCAGCAAGTTGACGGGTGCTGCCGCGATGCTTTCCGCTGCCCTGCTGCTGACAGCCACTCCGGCCACGGCTTCCGTGCTGGGTGCACGCGTGTGTGCTGCCGTACTTTTCGATGCCTTGTCCAGTGACTGGTATATCCGTGATGCCTTCAACTACGGCCTGCTCCAGCGCGGACAGTCCACCGTGCTCTCCACCACGCTCAATGCAGGCCGCACCTACAAGGTAGTGGCAGGTGGTTGTGAAGATGCCTTCGATGTGGACGTGGCCGTTTACGACGAAAGCGGAAACCTCGTTTCCCGGGATTCCGATACCAGCCCACTGGCCGTGGCCACGGTTTCCCCGCGTTGGTCCGGCACTTTCTATGTGAAGGTGACGATGTATCAGGTGCGTCCCAACAGCGGCGGCGCTGCCCATTACGTGGTGCAGTATGCCTATCAGTAATAGCTAACACGGAAAGGCAGGGCTGTGATGGCCCTGCCTTTTCTCCGTGTAATCTAATGGGCTGGGACCTCATTCCATTCGCTTATTTCCCCATGCACTCCTGCAGCGATGCAATTCTGCGTCTGGCCCCTGCCCTCACGGTGGATGAGGCGGCAGCGCTTTCCTCATCCCTTCTTGCTGCGGAGTTACTGGATCATCCGACCATTCAGGAGGATCTGTTTTTGGGAAATTTCACCTCGCGCCTCCATCCCTATCGGCTGGCGGATCCACGTCTATCAGTCCGTGCGGTAAAGCTGTGCGGCGAGTGGCTGGTGTGCCACTTTTGCCCGCAGGAGATCGTGGTTTCGATTCAGGAAAATCAGTCGTGGCCCGCCGGCGAGTGCCATCTGCTGGCGGACCGGGAAACCATTCTGCTAGGCAAGCATCGGCTGAACCGGGAGTCCTTGGAAATGGTGGCAGACTGGCGCGATGACATGCCCATTGTTCGCTCGATTGATGCGGAAGCAAACAGCGTCCGCCTTTCCACGATTTGCAAGCCGGAGCATCAGGCGCTGCTGCGTTACGATCAGGGATTCAGTCTCGCGCCATTGCCAGGGCGTGTGATCCGCGTGAATGGCGTGGAGATCGGGCAGACACAGCCGGTTTTCCCATCGGACCACGTGGAGATCGGCCATTTCCGGGGCCAGGCATTCGATTTGATCGGACACATTCGCGCCCGCAATGACGTGTTGTCCCTTGAAAACGTAACCAAGCGTTTCCCGGATGGAACCTTGGGCCTGCAGGATCTAACATTTTCCCTGCAAAGCGGGGATTTCGTAGCGGTGATGGGCCCCAGCGGCTCGGGGAAATCCACTTTTCTCGATGTCATCACCGGCTCCCTCGCGACACAGGGAAAAGTGAATGTTGCCGATTTCGGCGGACGCATCGCCGTCGTTCCACAAGACGACGTTCTTTTCGAAACTCTCTCGGTAGAGGAAAATCTCCGCCACGCCGCAAGGCTCCGCACAAAAATGGCGGAGGCGGAAATTTCCCGCAAGATTGATGAAGTGCTGCCGCTCATCGGCCTTGCGGAAAAACGCGCACTGCGTGCCGGATCGGATCTGGATCGCACGCTCAGTGGTGGTCAGCGGCGGCGTTTGAGCATCGGACTGGAATTGATGGGAAATCCCAGCCTGCTCATTCTGGATGAACCCACCTCCGGTCTGTCCGGCCCGGATGCCGCCTCGGTGGTGGAACTTTTGAGAAGCCTCTCACGCCGTGGAGCCCTGGTGATTGCCACCATTCATCAGCCTTCTCCTGAGACGTTCGCACGCTTTGATAAATTGATCGTGCTGGATCGCGGAGGAGTGCTGGCCTACTTCGGCTACGCAGCGGAAGCAGCAGAGTATTTCGCAGGCCCGGGAGCGTTTGGCGCAGAGCCTGTGCTGGGCACCCTGATGAAATCCACCCGCCCTCCGCGTGGAATGGCGGAAGTCCGCCTGCACGAACCGGATCACTGGGGAAAACTCTACGCAGAAAACCGCACGCGTCTCTACCCTCCCCTCATTCTAGCAGATGATGAAAGCCCTTCTGCATCTCATGCTGCGCCGCGCTCATGGATCAGCAAGCTGGAGCGGGTAACCCGGCGTGAATTTGCACGGCGGCTGAAGGATTGGCGCGTGTTTCTCCAGTCCTTCATCCTCGCCGGGCTATTGGGAGCGCTCATCGCCATTGTCTGCCGTCAGGGGCTTCCCTATCAGTATGCGGGCAATAAAATCGTCGCCAGTTATGCCTTTCTGGCGGTGATTCTTTCCCAATTCCTGGCCGCCTCCGCTGCTGTGGGGGAATTGGTCAAGGATCGCCGCAAGCAGCAGCGGGAAAAACTGCTGGAAATCGATGGCGGAATTTATGTTCTATCAAAGCTGCCGTTTCTCTTCCTCCTGAATCTCATTCAGGCGGGCATCATCGCATGGGCTGGCTATCAGATCCTTTCCATCCCTTTTGGCTTTTATCCTTTCTGGGGCATTCTCAGTCTGGCGGGTTGTGCCGCCTCCTCGCTGGGTCTGCTGGTTTCCGCCCTGCCACGAATGACGGAAATGAAGGCGATGTCCGCCGTGCCACTCCTGCTTATTCCCCAGATCGTTCTTGCCGGTGCGGATCCGTTTTCCTTTGCGGACATGAAGCACCTTCAATGGCCTTTCAAAACAACGGAACATACACAGGCGCCATGGTTTACCGCGCCCGTACCATCCCGCTGGGCCTATGAAGGAGCCATTCATGCATGGACGGACATCCCGGGCCAGACAGAACTGGAAGAGGCGAAAAGCGATCGTGCCACGCTGAATTTCTTCAAAAAATATCGGCCGCTTTTTCTCAAGGATCGCGCCCAATTCGATGCCCGCTATCAGGAAAAATTCGGCCGCCCATTTGATTACGCCCAGATGACGCGAAACATCGCACTCATGACCCGCTTCGGCATTCTCCAGCAGAACGATGTGAGTAAAACCTATCTGTTGGATTATCGGAAACTGGCTCCACACGGAGCCGACCTCCAGTCAGGCCAACACCGCACACTGCAACAGCACGCCGACAGTGTCGTGACAAAAGAGCGACGGATTTTCGGCCATGCCGTGGGAGCCTTTTCCTTCACCAGCGGAGTCCTTTCCCTCATCACGCTGGCAGCCACACTGCTGGCCGTCTTCATGAACCGGCTCTCACTCGGACAGGGGTGGTGGTTCCGCCCTCATCGCGACACAGTTCAGCGCGTAGCGGCGGGTCATAAAAAATCCAGCACCTCATCGCAGGACAAACCGGTGGTGGTGGTCACCCCTGCCACTCACAAACTGCTCATCCGTCATCTGGATCCCGCGAAGTTTCCTGTGCAACTTTCCACAGATATCCTTTCCCCCGCCCTGCTCGCCTACGTGGAGGAAGGTGCCGTACATTCGGCTGCCAGGGAACTGCGAACTTTTCAACTGGGCAAGCTCTTGGCCCGCATCGTTGCGCGTAAAATCGCGCTACCGCTGGATCGTGGCAATGCCTCCGAGCCACTGGTCTTCACGCTCTTCACCGAGCCGGAGTGGGAGGCGGACTTAAGGGATCAGATAGAGCAAATCGGCCAGTCATTGAAACAGGGTACCGCTTGGCAATCCCTGCCACCCATCATCCACGTCCATCATTCCTCAGCCGGTGAAATCTTCGGCACCGCAGTTTATCTGCGGAAAGACCGGCCGGAATTCACCGAAGTGGTGGAGGAAATGTTCGTTCACGAGTTCAGCCCGGATTCGCCTTACGAACAGCTCGCCCGGCAGATCCACATCGAGTATTCGCGGGTGGAGGCAGCAGACCGGCGTGATGAAAATCATTCCCCTGCCGTCGGTCAGGCATGGGAGACGCTGGATGAGACCTATCGGGGTTACAGCCGGGACTCCGCCACCCATCTGCTGGCCTCCGTCCAAGGGTTGGGCTACCGGATTTCCGCAAACAAACCAGCGGTCCCAAGTGATGGAACATTGATGAAACAACTGGCCGCCCATCTGGAAGAACTGGCCGCTTGCGAGCACTATCGCTGGATGGCCGCCAGGGTTCTCAAGGGCTGGAGCTATGGAAATCCCCGCGATGATGCCCGAAAACTCCATCCGGACATCCTTCCTTACCAGGATTTGAGCGAATCCACGCGGGAAAAAGATCGCGCCTGCGTGCGCGCGCTTGCTGTTACGCTCCAGCGCGGCATCATGCACGCCAGTTAACGCGCTCTCTTTCATGAAACTAGCGACTTTCGCACTCCTCCTGTTGCCGTCCCTTGCCTTTGCAGCAGATACCGATTGGCCCGTAGCCTCCCGTGAGGCAAAGCCGTGGATCCAGTGGCCCAGTTGGTCTATTCTTTCGGATAGCCAGATCACTGAGGCTCTAGGATTGGTAAAAACGGCAGGTTTTGGCGGCATCGTCCTTCATCAGCAGGGAAAAGTGGAGAAAGCACCTGATTTTCTTTCCTCAGAATGGCTGGAATCCTTGAACAAGGTGAGCAATGCCGCTGCCGGACAGGACCTGGGAGTGGATTGGAGCATCTTCGCCGCGAGTGATTGGAAACTCGCTTCAGCTCTGAATACCATTGATCAGGAAGTAGAAGGTGGCACCACCTTCAAGATCAAGTTTCCCACCGGAAAAGTGGAGGCCCTTCGTGCTTACTCGGATGCCGGAAAATCCGTCAACCTCGCTTCCCAGGTAAAAAGAGACCAACTCACGTGGAAAGTCCCCGCCGGAAAATGGCGACTGCTCGGCCTCTTTTCCTCCAAT
>Ga0070658_10001727_pt1 | contig 18424 bp, 19 predicted proteins | sample KBSC13metaG_FD_64664 | JGI IMG/M metagenome (GOLD analysis project Ga0070658, IMG submission 64664) | Corn rhizosphere microbial communities from Kellogg Biological Station, Michigan, USA - KBS C1-3 metaG | ecosystem: Host-associated > Plants > Roots > Rhizosphere > Soil ...
TCCCGGTTGAAGCTCTCCCGCAGAGCGGCCGCCTGCTCGCGCAGCCGCGTCGCGTGCTCCTGCGCCGCCCAGGGGCCGGAACACAGCTCCGCCATGCGCAGCTTCGCGTCGTACACGTAGCCCTGCGTCTCGCAGGTCGCGATCGGCAGCGGCGGGATCAGCCCGTCGGCGGTCTGCACGCCGTCCCAGGAGTCGCGCCAGCACTGGTTGCCCAGTCCCTGCGGGGAGCGCGTCTGGTACTCGACGTACCCGTCGCCGTCCCGGTCGCCGTACTCGTCGATCCAGTTCAGGGCGGCGAACGCCGCGGGTCGCAGCGACTCGATCGCGGCCTCGTCGCGGGTCCACCGCCAGTACTCCGACAGCAGGATCAGCCACAGCGGGGTCGAGTCGGCGCTGCCGTAGTACGGGTTGTGCGGCTTCTGGCCGCTACGGGTCAGCTCGCCGCTGCGCACCTCGTGCAGCATCCGGCCCGGCTCCTCGTCCCGGAAGTCGTCGCGTTGGCGGCCCTGCAGCTCCGCCATGCTGCGCAGGGCGCCGTACGCGAGGCCCTGCCCGAAGCCGATCGTCTGGTACGCGGTGATGAGCGTGTCCCGGCCGAACAGGGTCAGGAACCAGGGCAGGCCGGCCGCCGGCAACCAGATGCTCTCCTCGGCCGCCTTCACCTGGATGCGCAGCGCCGACAGGTCCGCGGCCGAGCGGCGGAACACCTCGGTGAGCACTGGAGAGTCGCTTTCCACCGTCGGCAGCTGCGAGCGCCACACGTTGAGCGGGTCGGACTCGGGCGGGCGTACCTCGTCGCCGAACGTGCGGTGCGGCGGCGGCGCGGCGCGCACGGACCGCCGCAGCGGCACGTCCAGCTGGCAGTGCCAGGCCCGCCCCGGCGAGAGGGTCAGCTCCCAGACGAAGTCGTCGCCGTCCACGAGGGTCGCCGCGGGGAACGCCCGGACCTCGGTACAGGCATCGAACTCGCCCTTGCGGTAGCCGAATTTCAGGCAGGTACCGCGCGGGTCGTGGTCGCGGGTGATCTCCGCGGACCGGTCGCGGGTCCGATCCTTGATCTCGAACAGGTCGGCGAAGTCGTTGCCGATCGCCAGCCGCAGCTCGACCTCGACGGCGTCGTGCCCGAAGGACTGCACCTCGATCCGCTCGCGCAGCCCGTCGCCGAGCAACCTCAGCCGCCGTACCCCGATGCTGTTGGCCCGCAGGTCCGGCAGCGTCGGGTTGGTGAGGAAGAACGCGGCCCAGTAGGGCTCGACCAGACCGGATTGCAGGGTCAGCAGCTTGGCCCCGTTGACGAGCAGGATCCACTTGCTCAGCAGCCGGGTGTCCTCGCTCACCAGGCCACCGATCGAGCCGGGCGGCACGTCCCCGGAGCAGTCGGAGTACATGAAGGTGCGGCCCTCGGTGACCGCGACCGCGCCCACCCCGAGCTCCGGCGGCAGGTTGCGGCTCTCGCTGCTGGGGCTGCTCTCGTCCACCGTGACGCCCGGCATGGGGTCGGCCGGCGTGGCCCGGCGTACCCGCGTCTGATGCCTTGTCATCGGCGACATCGTGGAGGCCGGCGGGGTGAGTCGGCCTCACCCTTTCCGGGCGACTCGCGGCCGTCGTTTGGCCGTCCCGCGCTGGGGTACCGGCCATCCGCGACCGGTCCTGGAGCCGGCAACGACACGAGGAGGCCACCATGCGGGCCAAGGAGACGGACTTCGGCGGGCGGCGGGCGCTGGTCGTGGTGTGCACGAAGGGCGAAGAGGCGTTCGAGACGGTGGCGACCACGGTACGCGAGCGGGAGATCCGGGCCGCGCAGGTGACGGCGGTGGGCGGGTTCGCCAGCGCGGAGCTCGGCTACTTCGACGGCGATACCCAGGACTACCTGCGCATCCCCGTCGAGGAGCAGGTCGAGGTGCTGTCCCTCATGGGCGACGTGGCGCAGGACTCGGGCGAGACCGCGCTGCACCTGCACGCGGTGCTGGGCCGGCGGGACGGTTCGACGGTCGGCGGCCACCTGCTGCGCGGCGAGGTGTGGCCGACGCTGGAGGTCATCGTCACCGAGGTGGCGCCCGAGCTGGCCAAGCGGTACGACCCGCAGACCGGCCTGGCGCTGATCAGTCCCTAGCCGGCGACGCTTGCGGAGCGGCTACAGTCAGCGTTCGCCAGCGGTCACCACCACAGTTCCATCGAGCGCTCGAAGATGCGGGCGAGGTCGTCCTCGGTGGCCTCGCGCGGGGCGACCGCGAGCAGCCGCTGCTGTTTGAGCGCGCCGGCCACCAGGTCCCCGGTGTCCGCGCTCGTGTAACCGATCGCGGACAGGCCGTTCGGCAGGCCGATGTCGCGCATGAGCGCGGTCACCGCGTGCGGCAGCCGCTCGGCCGGATCGTCCACCGTGGACTGTCCACTCTGGAGCATGTCGGCGGCGGCGAGGTGCCGGCCCGGATCGGCCGGGAAGGTGAACCGGAACGCCTCGGGCGCGGTGAGCGCGACCGCCATCCCGTGCGGTACCAGCGGCTCCCCGTCCGGGTACCCGGCGGGATGGAAGTCGCGCACCAACCCGGCGATCGGGTAGGCGCCGGCATGCGGCAGATGCACCCCCGCGTTGCCGAAGCCCATGCCGGCGAAGGTGGCCGCCATCGCGAGGTCGGTACGGGCGGCGAGGTCGGTACCGTCGCGGACCGCCGCGCGCAGCGAGCCGGCAAGCAGCCGCAGCGCGCGCTCCGCCCACATGTCCGCGACCGGGTTGGCGCCGCAGTACGGTACCCGCTGCTGCGGCAGCTTGCGCCCGAACGCCGTGTACGGTCGGGCGGTCCAGCTCTCCAGGGCGTGGCAGAGGATGTCCAGCCCGGTCGCGGCGGTGACCTCGGGCGGCTGGGTCAGGGTCAGCAGCGGGTCGACGACGGCGAGCGTGGGCCGCAGCCGGGCGTGGCTGATGCCGGTCTTCACCTTGAGCGCCAACACGTCCAGCACGCAGACGGTGGTGCTCTCCGCGCCGGTACCGGTGGTGGTGGGCACCGCGACCAGCGGGCGCAACGGTTCGGCCGGCGCGCGCCCGGCGCCGACCGGCGGGTTGAGGTAGTCCATCAGGTCGCCGGGGTTGGTGGTCAACAGGTTCACCGCCTTCGCGGTGTCGATGCTGGAGCCGCCGCCCACCGCGACGAACGCGTCCCACGGCCCGCCCGCGCGCGCCGCCTCGACCGCGTACCGCATCGACTCGTCGGTCGGCTCGACGCGTACCCGGTCGAAGACCGCGACCTCGATGCCGTACCCGCGGATGCCCTCGGCGATGCGGTCCGGCGCGCCGGTCGCGGCGACCCCGGCGTCGGTGACGAGCAGCACCCGGCGCGCGCCGAGCCCGGACAGGTCGAAGCCGATCTCGTCGGACGCGCCCGCGCCGAACTTCAACGCCGGCGCGCCATAGGTGAACACGGTCTCAGTCATCGGCACTCTCCAACCGGGCGAGGGCGGCGCGGATCCGGTCGGGTACCGGTACCGGACGCCGGGTCTGTCGGTCGACGTAGACGTGCACGAACCGGCCGACCGCCGCCGGCTCCACGCGACCGTCGCTGAACAGCGCCAGCCGGTACACGACGCTGCTGTTGCCCAGCCGCTCCAGCCCGAGGCCGGCCGTGACGACCTCGGGGAACCGCAGTTCGGCGAGGTACCGGCACTGGGTCTCGACAACCAGGCCGATCGCGGGCAGCGCGCGGATGTCGGTACCGCTGGCCTCGATGAGCCAGCCGTTCACCGCGGTGTCGAACAGCTGGTAGTGCACGACGTTGTTGACGTGGCCGTAGGTGTCGTCGTCGGACCACCGGGTCGGCATCGCGCGCAGCACCGGAAAGTGCTCCCGGCGAACGGCTTCGGGATTGTCCACAGTGGTCACTGCCCGGTCCCGTCCGCCGCGGCCGGCGCCGGGCCAGCGGTGCCGGCGTCCCGCCCGCGGATCAGCGCCTCGACGCCGTCGAGCATCCGGTCGAGGCCGAAGACGAACTCCCCGTCGATGTCGTCGTCCTCGTCGTCCAGCACGCCCGTGGCGACCACCTTGTGCACCTCCGGGAACCGCCCGGGGTCGATGAGCTCCGCCAGCATCCGCCCGTACCCGATGGTCGGGTCGGCGTCGGTGTTGCCGGCGGCCAGCGCGGCCGCGCCGATGTCCGCGGTGAGCGTCGCCCAGCTGCGCACGTACCCGCTCAGCATCAGGATGACGGACATCTTCTCCTGTGCGCCGAGGCTGGTGCCGCGCAGTGCGAGCAGCCCGTCCTCCAGCCACACGATCTGGTTCGGGGTCAGCGGCGGCGCGCTGATCGGGACCCGCACGATCCACGGGTGGCGGCGCAGCGCGTGCAGGTACCCCCGGGCCCAGCGGTTCAGCCCGGCCCGCCAGTCCTCGCCCGGTTCGGCCGGCGGCGGCACCCCGGCCGCCGCGTCGACCATCAGCACCAGCAGTTCGTCCTTTGCCGAGAAGTAGCGGTAGAGCGACATGGGTGAGGTGCCGAGGTCGGCGGCGAGCCGGTTCATGGAGACCGCGGCCAGCCCGTCGGACAGCGCGATCCGCACCGCCGCCTCGACGATCCGCGACAGGCTCAGCCCCGGCTTCGGGCCCTTGCCCGCCCGGGTACGCACGCCCCAGGCCGCACGGATGCTCGCCGGTACTTCGGTGCTGTCGTCCACTCCGCTCCTCGGGATCGGGCTCCTCAGGGTTGCGCCCTCAGGGTCGATTCAGGGTTGTTCACATCCTATGACTGCGTATAGCTTACGCAGCATCGCGTACGCCATACGCAGAAACGAGGGGGAACTCATGAGTACCGGATGGGCGGTCGAGGCGACCGGCCTGGCGAAGTCGTACCAACGTGTACGGGTACTGGACGGGGTGGACCTGCGGGTCGCGGCCGGCAGCGTGTTCGCGTTGCTCGGCCCCAACGGCGCCGGCAAGACCACGACGGTGCGGATCCTGGCCACACTGCTCGCGCCGGACGCCGGCCGGGCCCGGGTGGTCGGCTTCGACCTGCGGCGCGAGCGCCACGCGGTCCGCCGCGCCATCAGCCTCACCGGGCAGTACGCGGCACTGGACGACTTGCAGACCGGCGTGGAGAACCTGTGGATGATGGGCCGGCTGTCCGGCCTGTCCCGGGCCGCGTCGCGCCGCCGCGCCGGCGAGCTGCTCGAGCGGTTCGAGCTGACCGGGGCGGCCGACCGGCGGGTCGCCACCTACTCCGGGGGCATGCGTCGCCGGCTGGACCTCGCGGCCAGCCTGGTCTCCCGGCCCGCCGTGATCTTCCTGGACGAGCCGACGACCGGGCTGGACCCGCGCAGCCGGCAGGGCATGTGGGAGGTGATCACCGGACTGGTCGCCGACGGCGTGACCGTGTTCCTCACCACGCAGTACCTGGACGAGGCCGACCAGTTGGCCGACCGCATCGCGGTGATGGACGCCGGCAAGGTGGTCGCCGAGGGCACGCCCGCCGAACTCAAGACCCGGTTCGCGGAGCTTCGACTCGACCTCACCCTGACCGACGGCGCGGCCTTCGAGGAGATCACGCGGTACCTGGGTGGCCGCGCGGTACGCAGCGACCCGGCGCAGCGGCTGGTCGGGGTGGCCACCGACGGTACCGCCGGACACATCCGGGCACTGCTGGACGAGCTGGACCCCGGGCGCCGCGCCATCGCGACCTTCGAGGTGTGCGGCGCCACCCTCGACGACGTGTTCCTCGCGCTGACCGGGCACGCCGCTGATCTGAGTAGGTAGTTCTGGCTCCACGAATGGAACTTCTTCGGGCTCCACCGGCGGGCGGGTGGGTGGTGTGGGAAGTTGTTTTGGCCCCACATGGTCGTGATGGATCGGTAAGGACCGTTCGGGTTTGGGTACCTTGTTTTGGCCCCACCCAAAGTTGGGTGGTCGGCAGGGGCTGACGGTCCCTCGACCGGGTGACTTGGTAGCGCATCGATCCGTTTGAGTGGGAGCGTGCACTAACGGTCATGTCGGGAGGCCGCTGGTGTTATCACGCGTCGAGTTGTTCGAGCGCATTCGTCGGGACCGCCGGTTGGATCCGGAGGTCTCGCACCGGGAGCTGGCACGCCGGTACGGCGTTCATCGTCGGACGGTGCGCACGGCGTTGCAGGCCGCGGTTCCACCGCCGCGTAAGAAGCCGTCCAAGACCCGGGCGCTGGTGTTGGAGCCGGCGATGGGCTGGATCGACGCGATGTTGCGGGAGGATCTGAGCGCGCCGCGGAAGCAGCGTCACACGGCTGCGCGGATCCATGACCGGTTGCTGGTCGAGTACGGCTTCGACCTGGCCTGCTACTCGACGGTGAGCAAGTACGTGCACCGGCGGCGGCTGGAGATCCTGGCCGAAGCGCGGGAGGGGCGGGTGCATCTGGACGGCACGGTTCCGCAGGTGCATGGGCCGGGCGCCGAGGCTGAGGTGGACTTCGCTGATGTGTGGGTGCGGCTGGCCGGTGAACCGGTGCGGTGTCACCTGTTCACACTGCGGTTGTCCTTCTCTGGCAAGGCCGTGCACCGCGTCTATATCTCGGAGAGCCAGGAGGCGTTCATGCAGGGACACGTCGAGGCGTTCCGGACCCTGGGCGGCGTGCCGACGCGGCACATCCGCTACGACAACCTCAAGCCGGCGGTGAACCGGGTCTGTTTCGGTCGCACCCGCATCGAATCGCAACGGTGGACCGCGTTCCGGTCGCACTACGGCTTCGATCCGTTCTACTGCATGCCTGGCCAGGAAGGCGCCCACGAGAAGGGCGGCGTCGAGCACGAAGGCGGCCGGTTCCGCCGTACGCACCTGGTCCCGGTGCCTGAAGTCGACACCATCGACGAACTCAACGAACGTCTCGCGGCGATCGACAAGGCCGAGGACAAGCGGCACATCCACGGCAGCAACACCAGCGTCGGGTTCAACTTCGCCGCCGAGGCCGCGCTGCTGGCGCCGCTGCCGGCCGACGACTTCGAGTACGGGATCACGTTGACGCCAACGGTCCGCCGCGACTCGCGCATCGTGGTGCGCCAGTGCTACTACTCGGTACCGGCGAGATTCATCGGCAGCCAGGTGCGGGTCAGCTTACGCGCCAACGAGTTACTGGTCTTCGACCGCCACCGAGTGGTGGCCCAGCATCCCCGGCTGACCCGCCGCTACGCCTACCGCGACGACCTGGACCACTACCTGGAGATCCTCATGGTCCGGCCCGGGGCGCTGGCCGGATCCACCGGGTTGGCACAGGCCCGCGCCGCCGGCACCTTCACCGACAACCACGACGCGTTCTGGACCGCGGCGCGCGCCGCGCACGGCGACGCCGCCGGCACCCGGGCCCTGATCGAGGTGCTGCTGCTGCACCGGCGGATGCCGCACGAGGCAGTCCTGGCCGGCATCACCGCGGCGCTGCAGGCGGGCTCCAGCAGCCCCGAGTTGGTGGCTATCGAGGCCCGTAAGGCCGAACAGTCTGTGCAGACGCTGCTGGACGACCACGACCTGGCCGAACTGTCCGGCGACAACCATGACGACTCCGCCAGAACCGGTGACGGGCCGGGCACGAACGTGATCCCCCTGCCTCGGCGCACCCCGATTCCCGACGACTCTTCACCGCTGCCGTCGGTGGCCATCTACGACCAGCTGCTCAAGCTGCGAACCGCGAAAGGCTCCGCATGACTACCATCACCGACACCGCACGCCCGCCAGGGCCGGCTGCGGCACGTGCGCCGCGTCAACGCGTGATCGCTCCCGGCATGGACCCGGTCGACGCCGAGATCGAACAGGCCACCCGCGCGCTGCAGCTGCCCACCATCCGTGACGGCTACGAAGAAGCCGTTGAACACGCCCTGCGGGAGCGGTCCACCTACAAGCAGTTCCTCGCCGATCTGCTCCGCACCGAAGTCGCCCACCGCGACGAACGCCGCAAACTGCGGCTGGTCCGCGAGGCCAACTTCTCCCGCCCCAAACGCATCGAGGACTTCGACTACAACGCCAACCCGAACGTCTCCCCGGAACAAGTCAACACGCTCTGCCACCCCGCCTGGGTCGTCGCGGGACAGCCACTATGCCTCATCGGCGACTCCGGCACCGGCAAAAGCCATCTCCTCATCGGCATCGGCACCGCGATCGCCGAGGCCGGCTACAAGGTCCGCTACACCACCGCGGCGAACCTGGTCAACGAACTGGCCGAAGCAGCCGACGAACGACAGCTGACCAAAGTCATCGCCCGATACGGCCGCGCTGACCTGCTCTGTCTGGACGAGTTCGGATACCTCGACCTGGACAAGGCCGGTGCGAAACTGCTCTTCCAAATCTTCACCGACCGTGAGGAACGCCGGGCCATCGCGATCGCCTCCAACGCGCCATTCTCCGAGTGGCACCGCACCTTCACCGACGCCCGGCTCTGCAAAGCGATCGTGGACCGGCTCACCTTCAACGCCCACATCATCGAGACCGGCACCGAGTCGTTCCGGCTACTCACCACCACCAGCCAACACCGCAAGAAGTAACCACCCGACCCGCATCCCAAGCGGCCCCACCGCGAACCGCGCGACCGCCGCCGGCAGCTTGCACCACCAGCCGGCGTACCTCCACCCGCCCTACCCGCGTCAGCGAGAAGCATCGTGACCGATCCCGCCACCGACGACGCCCTCGTCGAAGTCCCCGTGCACGCCGCCGTCCTGCGCGCCACCGCAGACCTGCTCGACCTGCTCAACGGCTCCTTCACCGGCGCCGACTCGGCCACGCGGACCCAGCTTGGCCGCTACCTCGTCGACTGCCACGGTCAAGACAACACCACCGACTCGACCACGGAAGCCGTCGTCATGCTCGGAGAGCTCGCTGAAGCCGCCGAACTGCTGCGCACCCTCTGCCCCGTCTCCATCAGGTGCTCCGACCCGGTTGGTTCTCACAGCTGTGGGGCAAATGATCAGACTCCGTGACTAGGTCAGTCGGAAGGTGAGCTCATCGGGCGAACTTGGTTCCTCCGGCCACAACGCGACGCTGCGACTTGCCGCGTCCAAGATTGGCTGGGAGTCGATCTCCGTACGCGTCTCGGCGATGCCGTGAGCTGGCCACTCGCAGACGAAAGTCAGCGGCCCCCGCGGCGGCAGCGATCAGATCCAATACCGTATGTCGACTCGGCGCAGGGGACCGCCCCCGCCCACCAGGACCGGGAACAGGATCGGGTTACTCGGCTCCATCTCGGGCGGCGGCAACGGACGCGGGTCCATGTTCGTGCCCACTCGGCCATCCGCGTAGAGCACGCCGAACCGCAGGAACTCCTCCGGCACGAGCCTCGGCGGCGCTTCGCCAAGCAGCCGCACACGGTGGTACAGGCGGATCAAGTTGGGATCCAGCGACTGGAGGCCCGACTCTAGCCGCCGCAGCCGCACGTTGATCTCCACCTCGAAGCCATTGGGGTAACCCCAAATGCTGCCCAACTCGATCACCGCGGAGTCGGCACGGGCCAGCACTTGTTCCCCAGCGACAATCCCGGGCAGCACCGCTTCTGGCTTCATCCACACCGGCCACGGTGGGTCCGGTTGCCGCTGCGGCGGTGTCGGCGTGAACGACGGCATGTCGAAGAACCCCATCCGACCAACGTGACACCAACCGGCTCCACCGGCAAGACCGGCGCAACGCCACAAGACTGCCGATCATCACGTACCTGAGGCCGATCCAGGCATGCCTAGCCATGGCAACTGGCTCCTGCATCTCGGGTAACTCAACTGCGACACCCGCGGTGCCGGTGCCTCGCTCAGTTGCTCCGCGCCAGCTCAGGACCATCCGTTCCCAGGGCAACATCATTGAGACGGGAAACCCTCGTCAGCATTCCCCGGGCTGACACCGCCGCCGATAGGGATCCCCTACGACCACCGGGGACCACGCCTGCGGTCCGCACAAATAGAAGGCCGGGCCCGCCGGTCCGCCTGTCGGGGACGAACCAGACCGACCCGGTCCTCCTCGATGCTAGGACCCCGACCCGCTCGATAAGCAGAGCTCACGTGGGGCCAAAACAACTTCTCGCTCGACCGCCGACAGTCCACACCTGTCCGAGGTGGGGCCAAAAAAAGTTGGAATCACCGCACCGCGCCATCGCCCCAACGCCGCACGAACCATCGCCCAGCGGGGCCAGAAGAAGCTGCCACTCGATCACGGATGGAGCCCGAAGAAGCTCCCCTTGTGGGGCCAGAAGAGGCTCTTACAAACAGTACGCCGGTCCGACCGCCGCGGCCAGTGCGGCGTACCGCTGCTCGCTCGCGTCGCCGCCGTGGTCGGCGAAGAAGCCGGTCGGGTCGAGTCGCAGGCCGTGCTGTCGCCACTCCGAGCGCCAACTCTCCAGCAGTGTGGTCTCGGTGTCCATGAGCAGACCATCGAAGTCGAAGATCAGCGCCTTTATCGTCACAGTGACCCAGTATCCCGGGCCGGGAGCGGCAGCAGCGCGCGCACCTGGCCGCGGTACGCGCGGAACCGGTCGCCGAACGTCGCGGTCATGAGCCGGTCCTCGACCCGTACCCGCCAGCCGAGGAAGGCCAGCGTGACCGGCAGGACGAGCAACAGTTGACCGAACCCGGCGACCAGCGTGCCGCCGAGCGCGAGCCCGGCCATGCCGGTGTAGATCGGGTGTCGCACCAACCGGTACGGGCCGGCCGTGCACAGCTCGTGCTGTTCCTGTACCAGCGGCCGCCCGGCCCACATCGCGCCGATCACCCAGCGGGCCCACAGCATCAGCGCGGCCGACAACACGACGCAGAGGGTGCCGAGCACCGCGAGCTCGGGGTTCCACCACTGCACCGACCGCCAGAACGACCGGGGTACCAGTCGCAGCACCACGAGTACCACCGGTGCCCCGACGATCAGCCAAGGCTCGGGGAACAGGGTCACCACGAACTGGCGCAGCCGCTCCTTCACGGATCCGTCGCGGCGTACCGCGAAGTAGCCCGCGGCGAGCAGCCAGGCGATCCCGACGCCCTGCAGGCACCACGTCGTCACGGCATCGAGCACGGAACGCAGATCTGTCACGCCGTCGAGCATCGCGCGCTCCGGCCGCCGGATCGACCAGCCGTGGGTGGAGCCGCCTCCACCCACGGCTGGAAACCGTCAGCGCTCGCCGAGCAGGGTGGTGGCGTGCTGCCCGACCGTCACCAGTACGTCCAGGGCGGTGCCGAGCCTCGCGCTGTCGATGCCGTCGAGCGCGGCGTCGGTGGTGCTGCGCGCGTGCGCGTACACGTCCGCGAACAGGGCCGCGCCGGCGTCGGTCAGTTCCGCGGTGGCGGGGTGGCCGTCGGGTTCGCACTTCACGTGGCCCTTGGCCGTAGCGCTGTCGAGGACCCGCCTGGCGTCGGGTCCGGTCAGGTCGATCCGGTGGCGCAGTTCGCGCACCACGTCGTCGACGGGCAACGGCCCGCCCTTCTCCTTGAGCATCGTGAACAGCATCCAGGTCGGGAAGTCCGTGTCGTAGTCGTCGAGTGCGCGGTGGTGCACCTTGCGCAGTTCGCGCGCCGTCTCGGCGAGCACCTGGCCGAAACTCGGTGCTGGAACGGGATTCTGGGTCATGAGGAAGCCTCCCTCGGCAATTCGTTGGCGGCGCCAACGATGGTGACGCCAACGATAGCGCCGATTGATGGTCGCGCCAACAGTCTGTTAGCCTGCGGTATGGACAACACCGGGACGTCCGCGGTCCGCCTGCGCGCCCTTCCCAGCTGGGTCATCAACCAGGTGGCCATCACGGCCAACCGGCTGACCGACCACGCCCTGGCCGATACGGGTTCCCGCCGGTACCACTTCGCGATGCTGGCGGCCCTCGACGAGTACGGGCCGTCGAGCCAGGCGGACCTCGGCCGGTGCACCGGAATCGACCGCAGCGACGTCGTGGCCGCCGTCAACGCGATGGTCGATCAGGGCCTTCTGCGGCGCAGGCCCGACCCGGCCGACGCCCGGCGCAACATCATCACGCTCACGGCCGCCGGCCGGCACCGCCTGACGAGCCTCAACGCCAGGCTCGCCGGTGCGCAACGCGAACTGCTGCACGCCCTGTCACCGGCGGAGACGAGGACGCTCATGGAGCTGCTGACGCGGGTACTCGAAAGCCGTTGAGTTCAGTCGATGCGGCACAGCGCCCGTCGTAGTGCGGCGTCGATCGCGCCTGCCGGGTCGCCGGCGAGGTCGGCCGCCGACCAGGCCAGGATGCCGTCGGGGCGCACGAGCACCGCTCCGCCGGGGCCGATGCCGCAACCGCCGAGGAACGCCGCCACATCCATGATGAGCTTGCCGTCGGAGCCCACCCGGTACCCCTCGACCGGTACGCCGAGGGCCGGCCCCACCCGCGCGGCGGCGTCGATCCACGGCTGGCCGTCCGGGCCGGCGAGGACCACGAAGCCGCCGTGGACGACGTCCTGCAGGGAGGCCGGAGCGCCGTTCCAGGTGACGGGCGCGTGCGGCAACCGGGTACCCGGCCGGCCCGACGGGGTACGCGGGTCGTCCACCGACGCCGGGTCCGTACCGTCCGGGGCGATCGCGGCCGATGAGTAGACCGCGCCGAGTTCGATGACGGCATCGTCCAGCGGCGGCGCCAGGTCGTCCTGGGGGAGCGTGGAGTCGACGCGCTGGACATAGCGCGTGTACGCCTGCTCCACGGTCATCGCGGCGGCCGGGCGCCGTTCCGCGTCGTACGTCGCGAGCAGGTCCGGACCGGCCCGGCCGTCCATCACGGCCGCCAGCTTCCAGGCGAGGTTGTGGGCGTCCGCGATGCCGGTGTTGCCGCCGAACCCACCGGTGGGTGGCATGACGTGCGCGGCGTCACCGACGAGCAGGACGCGACCGCTGTCGAAGCGCTCGGCCCAGCCCGCCTCGGCGTACCACGGTTGCACGTCGTCGATCTCGATGGGTACGTCGGGGCCGCAGCCGAGCGCGGTGCGGACGTACCCGACGCAGCGTTCGGTGCTCGTGTCGGCGGCGATGTCGGTCGTGCGGTTGGACCCGTCGGCGTCGTTGGTGACGAAGACGGCCAGGAAGCCGGCGTCGCCGGAGATGGCGAAGCGGAAGAAGCCCAGCAGCGTCGGGTGGTTGACGTAGACGACGCTCAGGTTGCGCTCGCCGAGCATCGGCCGGACGTCGGCGCGGAAGTAGATCGTGACGCAGTGGGCGAAGCTGCCCCGACCGAGCATCCCGATGCCGAGCCGGTCGCGGACGACGCTGTGCGCCCCGTCGGCGGCCACCAGATAGCGCGCGTGTACGAGTGTCTCCTCGCCGCCGTCGCGCGACCGGATGACCGCGTGCACCCGGTCCGCGTCCTGCTCGAAGCTGACCAGTTCGGTACCGAAGAGGTGCTCGGCGCCGAGCGCGGCGGCCCGCTCCCGGATCACCGGCTCCAGGCCGATCTGGGTGATGAACAGCCGTGAGGTCGGGCTCAGCCCTTCGACCCCGTCGTTGTAGGACTTGTAGAAGTACTTCAGCTCCCGGCCGCGCAGGCTCTCCACCGCGACGATCGCTCCGTTCTGCACGAACTCCTCGGCCGCGGCCGCCTCGATCTCCGCCTGCAGGCCCACCTCGCGGAAAATCTCCATCGTCCGCTGGTGGAACGAGGCCGCGCGCGGGTGGATGGCCGTGCCGCGATGGCGCTCCACGACCAGGTTCGCGACTCCGTGCGAGGACAGCAGCAGCGACGTGGTCAGCCCGACGAGGCTGCCACCGACGATCAGAACCGGGATGTCACGCTCGCGCATCGGTGCCCCCTTGAGCGATCGGGATAATCAGGCTAACTCACCGGTTGCGCGTGCGTCGATCGCGGCGACAGCTCGGCGGCGGTGACGGCGGCCCGCGCCCGGGCCAGGCCCGGCCGGTACCCGATGCGTTCGCAGATGGCCAGGGCGGCCCGTGCCGGTTCCGCCGACTGTTCCAGCTCGGCGATCGTGCTGAGGGCGTTGGCGGTCTCCACCTGGTAGCCGTCACTGTCGCAGATGGACAGTGCCTCCCGGGCCAGCGGCAGGCCGGCGGCCCGGTCGCCCTGCGCCAGCTTCAGCTGGGCGAGCAGGTCCAGCGCCTCGGCCCGGAACTGGCGGTGACCGATCTCGTCGATGGAGGACAGTGCGTTCTCGGCGAGGGACGCGGCCTCGGCGATCTGCCCGGTCACCCGGCGGATCCGGGCCAGCCCGTCCGATCTCGGCGACCACCCGCTGATGGCGGCCGAGGTCGAGTTCGATGGCGTAGAGCGCCTCCAGGGCGTCGGCGTGTGCGGACTGCAGTTGTGCCCGCGCACTCTCCACGAAGGCCGCCCGTACCCCCGACAGCGGCGTGCCGCGCCACTGCTCCAGGGCCAGCCGCAGCGCCGCGGCGGCGGCCTCGCCGGCCCGGTCGCGGGCCTCGGCGGCCAGCCGGCGGAAGACGAGGAGGTCGAGCCGGTAGCCGGCCGCGCCGCTGACGATCACGTCGCCCGGCGCGTGGGCCCGCAGGCTGGTGCGCAGGGCGGAAACGGCGTTGTGCACCTGGGCCTTGGCGGTGGCCGGCGCGGTATCGGCCCAGAGCGCCCGGATGAGTTCGCCATTCGAGACCGGGCGATTGCTGTGCAGCACCAGGTACGCCAACGCCGCCCGGTGCTGGGCTCGCCTGAATTGTAAGGGCCCGTCGGGGCCGTACACCTCGACCGGGCCGAGCACGGTGAAGCGCATGATCGTTCCCCCCGCTGGCTGCGCGGCATCAAAGGGTAGCAACGCGATGCCCGTCGCCCGGGTAGCGAACGCTTCACCGGGTCGCGGCGACCCGCAGAGCCTCCGCGACGGCCCGCAGTACCGGCGAACGGCGGCCCGGCAGGTGAGCCAGCAGCACGCGGCGGGTCTCTCGCGGGCCGCCGCGTACGGGCAGCACCCGCACGCCGTCCGGCACGACCTCCGCCATCGAGGCGGGAACCGTGGTGATGCCGCACCCGGCCGCGACCAGGCGCAGCTTGGCGAGCCAGTCACGGGAGCTGTGCGCGACCCGGATCCGGCCGCCGAGGCCGGGCCACACCCCGAGCAGTACCTCGCCGGCCGGGGACGGGCTCGCGATCCAGGACTGCGCGCGCAGTTGGTCGACGTCGATCGCGTCGTCACCCGCGAGCGGGTGTGTCGCCGGGACCGCCACGCGCAGGTCGGCCTCCGCGAGCAACTCGACGGTCAGCTCGGGACTCTCCGCGTCCAGCGCCCGGAACGGCGGTGCCTGGGCGACCACGGCGAGGTCGAGGGAGCCGGCGCGCAGCGCCCGGACGAGCGCGGGCGTGGCCCCCTCGCGGGTCGTCACGTCGAGCTCCGGATGGGTACGGCGCAGGTCGGCCAGCGCGCGCGGCAGGAGCAGCGCGCCGGCCGCCGGGTACGCACCGAGGCGCGCGATGACCCGGCGCGGCGGGGGCCGGTGCGCCGCGCGCAGCGCCGCGTCGATCTCGTCGAGCGCGACCGTGGTGTGCCGGAGCACCGCCCGGCCGGCCGGAGTGAGCTGCACGCCGGAGCGGTGCCGCCGGAACACGGGCTCGCCGAGCGCCGACTCCAGCGCGGCGACCTGACGGGACACCGCGGACTGGGTGTAGCCCAGCGCCGCCGCGGCGGCCGTGAACGAACCGCGCTCGGCCACCTCGCGGAACACCCGCATGCCGGTCACCGACAAGTCCATGACCAATACGCATACCACATGTGCGAGACCTTCCTGTTCGGCATGGGCTTTCCTGCCTACCGTTGACGTCATGACCGGCACTCGGATCGCCCTCGTCACCGGCGCCACGCAAGGGCTCGGCCTCGCGCTCGTCGAGGGCCTCGCCGTGCGGATGCGACCATCCGACCGGGTCTACCTGACCGGGCGCGACGCCGACCGCGTCGCGTCGCGGGCGCGGCGGCTCGCCGTCGCCAGCGACGGCGCCGAGGTAGTCGGGCGGCTCCTCGATGTCGCCGATCCCGACTCGGTACGGGCGGCGGCCGACGCGATCGCCCGCGAGCATGGCGGGATCGACATCGTCCTGTCCAACGCGGCCGCCCGCCAGAGCCCGGACCGCACGCCGGCCGACGAGGTCGACGCGATCGCCGAGACAAACAACCACGGGACGCTGCGGATGCTGCGCGCGTTCACGCCGATCCTGCGTGCGGGCGGCCGGTTCCTCGTGGTCGCCAGCTCGTTCGGCCGGCTCGGCCACCTCGATCCGCGGGTACGTCCGCCGTTCGACGGGGCGCGCTCGCTCGACGACGTCGAGGCGGTGGTCGAGGCGTGGCGTCGCGCCGTGCACGACGGCTCGGCTTCGGCGCTGGGGTGGCCGAACTGGCTGAACATCCCGTCGAAGGTGGCGCAGGTGGCCGCGGTACGGGTCGTCGCGAGGCAGCGGCGCGAGCGGGACCTGGCCGAGGGTACGTTCGTCGCGGCGGTCTGCCCCGGCCTCATCGACACCGGTGCGTCCCGTCCCTGGTTCACCGACATGAGCCGGGCACAGACGCCTGCGCAGGCGGCGTCCGCGCTGCTCGACCTCGCCCTCGACCCGTCACCGGATCCCGCGATGTACGGCGAACTCGTCCAGTTCGGCAAGGTGCTGCCGTGGCGCGCCGAACTCCCGCCCGAGGCGCGGGCCGCGGTACGGGTGGTGCCTGTCTAGGATTGGGCGATGTCGTCGCATCCCGCTCCGTACACGGCAAGCTCCGTCAGCAGCCCGCCCGGGTACAGCCACGCCATGCTGGCCGGCGGTCTCATCTTCGTCTCCGGTCAGGTCGCGTTCGACAGCGACGGTTCGATCGTCGGCGTCGACGACATCGGGGCGCAGACGCGGCAGGCCTTCCGCAACCTGGCGGCGGTGCTCGAAGCGGCCGGCGCGACGTTCGCGGACGTGGCGAAGCTGACCTACTTCGTACGCGATGTCGAGGCGGTCGGCGTGATCCGGGCCGTACGGGACGAGTTCGTGGACACCGCCAACCCGCCGGCGAGCACGCTGGTCGAGGTCTCCCGGCTGATCGCGCCCGAGCTACTCATCGAGATCGAAGCAGTGGCCATCGCGCCGTAGACATGGCCCGCATCGCTTACCACGACCACGAGGCGGCCGCGTTCGAAGCCACCCGCCACCTGTCCGAGCACGGGCTCGCCGCCTGGCGTGAGGCGGTGACCCGCAACCTCGATCCGCGGCCCGGCACCCGCCTGCTCGACCTCGGCGCGGGCACCGGCAGGTGGGCACGGGCGTTCACCGACTGGTACGACGACATCGACGTCATCGCCGTCGAGCCGGCCGAGGCCATGCGCGCCCGCTGCCGGCACCCGAAGGTCGTTGCCGGAGACGCCGCCGGCATCCCGTTGGCTGACCGCAGCGTCGACGCGGCCTGGCTGTCCACCGTCATCCATCACCTACCGGACCTGACCGCTGCGGCGCGGGAACTGCGCCGCGTGCTGCGCCCCGGCGGCCCGGTGCTGATCCGCTCCGCCTTCGCCGGCCGCCACCACGCGATCACGCTGTTCCGGTACTTCCCCGAGGCGATCCGCGTGCTGGACACCTACCCCAGCGTGCACGACGTCGAGGCCGCCTTCGCCGCCGCCGGCTTCACGACGGTCTCGCTCGAACAGGTTCCGCAGGTGACCGCGCCGTCGCTGCGGGAGGCCGCGGCCACGCTGCGCCGGGAAGCGCACACGCCGCTGCAACTGATCACCGACGACGAGTACGCCGCGGGGCTGGCCCGCCTGCACCGCGCCGCCGCGACCGGGACCGGGACCGGACCGGTCATCGACGCGCTCGACCTCCTCGTCCTTCGATAGAAGCTACTGCCAGATAATGGGCGGATGGACCAGGCGACGGCGCGGGTGCGGGTCGACGAGTCGCTGCGCTTCCTGCTACCCGTGGGCAACCGCGAGGGCGACCTGACCGTACCGGTCGACGACGCGTCCACCCTCGTGCACATCATCGAGTCGCTCGGCGTGCCGCGTACCGAGATCGGCGAGGTGCGCGTCGCGGGCCGGCCGAGCCCGGTGCGGTCGCGGCCGGGACCGGGCGAGCTCATCGAGGTGCTGCCGGTACGGCGCCCGCAACGGCTGGCCGATCCCCGGTTCGTCCTCGACGTGCACCTGGGCGCCCTGGCCCGGCGGATGCGCATGCTCGGCATCGACACCGCCTACCGCAACGACGCCAGCGACCCGGAACTGGTCGAGGAGGCCAACGCGCAGGGGCGTTTCCTGCTGACCCAGGACCGGGGGCTGCTGCGCCGGCGCGCGTTGACCGCCGGCGGCTACGTGCGCGGCAGCCGACCCGACGACCAACTCCTCGACGTGCTGGACCGTTTCGCGCCGCCGCTGGCGCCGTGGACGCGCTGCCCGGTCTGCAACACGGTCCTCGAACCGGTACCCAAGCAGGAGATCGCGCACCTGCTGGAGCCCGGCACCCGCCGCTCGTACGAGGAGTTCTCCCGCTGCCCCGGCTGCGGGCGGCTGTACTGGCGGGGCGCCCACGCCGCACGCATCGACGCCAT
>Ga0070658_10001728_pt1 | contig 18417 bp, 18 predicted proteins | sample KBSC13metaG_FD_64664 | JGI IMG/M metagenome (GOLD analysis project Ga0070658, IMG submission 64664) | Corn rhizosphere microbial communities from Kellogg Biological Station, Michigan, USA - KBS C1-3 metaG | ecosystem: Host-associated > Plants > Roots > Rhizosphere > Soil ...
TTCCTGGGGAAAAATCCTGCAGAAAATTTCTGGGGAAAATTCCTGGAGAAAATCCTGCAGATTTTTTTTGGGAAAAATTTCTGGAAAATTTCTAGTGAAAATTCTGGGGAAAAATCCTGGAGAAAATCCTGCAGATTTTTTTTTCTGGGAAATTTCTGGGGAAAAATCCTGCAGGAAATCCTGGGGAAAATCTGGGAAATTTCTGGGGAAAATTGAGGTGCCCCTAGTTAAATTCTAATTTAAAGGATGCTTGATTGGTCGGAGAGAGGGTTGAGTGTTTATAGATTGGAAAAAGATAAATATGTTGCTGTTTTTGAAAACAAAGGGGGGTTCTTTGGGGGGTTATTATCTTTTGAGCCGTTTTTGAATAGTAAATTAAGGAAGATAAAGGGAGATCATATGCTATATATGCTGCGGAGTTCTGTTGGGAGTTATATAAAGATAATTAGGGATATAAGAATAAATACTGAACCGCCTCCAAAAATAAGGGGAGAAGTGGTGTTGACTTACTCTAAGCATCTTAGGATCTCTAGATTTTACTTGAAGAATAAAAAATGTGTTATGAGATGGTTGTGGTCTGGTGATGATCAGATTTGTTTTAATGTGCAAGGTGAAATAATGGAGAAAATAAATACTTCTTTTCATCCTAATTTAGAGAAATTAGTTGAAGTAATAAGGGATGAAAAGGGTAATGTTAAGGGTATAATATCTGAATATGTTGATGGTAAGCATCCTGAAAAGTGCGATTGGGAAGGGAAGCACTCTAGAATGCTGGAATCAGCTATAAACTATCTTCATGGTTTGGGTATAGTTCACAATGATATATCTCCAGGTAATATTTTAATTAAAAAGGATGGAGATTTAGTATTAATAGACTTTGATGCGGCGACGAGGGAGGGAAAGGAGGAATCTCATAAATGTGGAACTAGGGGTTGGAGTAGTAGAGAATTATACACTACTTTTGATGCTGATAAGAGTGTTCTTGAAAGATTCAAATCTGATTGGGAAATTGATAATTGCGAGTGAGATGAAGAGAGATGCCTGATAACAATGGAGTTCCAGTGACAAGAAGTTCTAGTACTACTAGGAATGGTACTGTTTTTAAACCTCCTGTATTAAGATAAGTTGGATAATTTTTTAAAAATTATATTTTGAAAACTTTCTTGTTTATCTTGTATCCTATTATATTGTCTTCGAATACAGTGATATCCAGCCTTTTGAGATCATTAGAGAAATCTGTTATCTTATAGGATTTTATGTTGTAGTATTGCTTCGCCCAAGTTTTGAATTCATTGAACACTAATTCTAAACTTAGGTAGCTGTTCTCTTTCTGTTCAAACATGTTTTTAACGAATGATGTTACAGGGCTGTTTTGGAATTTTAGTGCTTCTGTGTTAATCTCAACCTTTTCACAATAAGGGAGATTTTCGCAATCATATCCTTCTATTTTATTTCTGCTATTTTCGTAGTATTTTACTAACCTTTTTATAAATATGGGAGCTAATCTTTTGACTTTTTCTATGAATCTAGTATCCATTAAATATGAATTTTTTAATTTCTCTGATTTTTCTTCTCTTAGTTTTTCGAGATCGCTCTCTTTGATGAAGGAAGATTCGAATGGAATAACCTTTATTCTCGCCCAGGCTGCATTGTCTGCTCCAGTTAATGAATATACTCTGTTTGTTACTAGTATGAATTTGCTTTTTATGACTATATTTTTGGGGGTGGAATATAATCCTCTTGCGTATATTGTGTCATTACCTGTTAGTTCTTTTAGCGTTCCAACATTTATTGCTTCTTTGGTGTCTGATTCCTGGACGAAAGATATTAGCCTGTCTTCTAGTGATAGAAGTTCTGGAGTGGCGCTTGAAGATCCTGTTCTTCTTCCGGTAAATAAAGAGGTTGGAGATTTACAGACGTAGCTCCCAAAGGAATTTTCTACTAGGGATATCATTGCTGATTTCCCGTTATTCCCTATTCCTGACCATATTGAGAAGATTTTATTGCGATTTTTTCCTTCTAGACAGGAAGCCATGTAACATAGAAAGTAATGTTTAACAGAACTATCAGGAAATATCTTGTCTAGGAAATCATCTAAGCTCTTCTCTAATTCCTCATTTGGTTCTTTTATAAAGTCTATGTCTGTGCTTAGTGTTATGAAATCACTAGGAAGTCCATCCCTGAATGCCATTTTGTCTACATCATAAACTCCATTGTTGAATCTTATGAAGTTTCTCTTGTTTAGCAGCTCTGTGAATCTTTCTGATGACAAGTAAAGAAGAATTTCTGGAGTTAGAGTAAGCTTGGGAAATTCATGTAATTCTATTTCATATTTCTTTAGATCATCTTGAAGATAGTTCTCTAAGTAGATGCTTGTTAGCTTGGGGTTATTCAAGGGGACCCAGGAGTGGTTAGAAAACATATAGGTTATGCCTTCGCAGATGATAAATTTTCTTTTTACAACAAAAAAAATTTTAAAAGCTTCATCCTCTTCTCCTTTGATTCCACAGAGATCTCTGAATATCTCTACGAATTTTTTGTTTTTTTCTTTGTGTATGGCATCTTCTATCATGAGAATGTCTGATGCATCATAGTAATTTTCGAGATTGCTTTTAGATATTAGGAAGTCAGGGCTATCGCACGGAATTTTCTTTGATAGTGAAGTGTAATAGTTGGAGATCTTCATTGTTGGATAACATTTGAGCTGTTATGTGTCATTTTTGGAGTACTTTTAAAAGAAATTATTTTATTTCTTTTAACTATATTTTCAACTTACTGAGGTCTAGGAGTAATTTTTCTTTTATACTCTCTCTTTTAATTTCTTCGGTGATTACTACCTGATGGGCGACTAGGTTTAGAGTAATAGTGTTATTACCTAAGAAAAAGCTTCTTACCCATAGTGATATAAAGGCTTTTCCATTAAGAGGAAGAGTATCTTGTCCCCCTTTGTATTTCCCTTCTTTATCAAATACTCCAGTTACTCCTTTCTCTACTTTTACTAAAATAGGTTCACGGGCGACTATTTCTTTGAGTTTAGAAATTTCTTCGTGCTTCGATGAAATCTTGGGGATTAACTTATCAAAGCATTCGCTGACTATTTCGTCTTCGATAAAGCTTTGGATGTCGTTTATAAGACTGGCTAGATTACTCTTAGGCTCGACAAAGATTCTAATCTTGTCTATTTTCTTTTGATTGGTGAATTCTATTTCCTTATCTGCAATAAAAAGATTTATTTTTTCTTCATCTTTTTCATATTTAATAGGGATTAACCATCCATCTTCGTATGCTTTTGCCTTATCCATATCAAAGCACATTTTTTCTGAATCTAGGTTACTATAGATAATTTCTTGTTTAGACATTTCTTATTTCTCCTTTTTTGTATTGGCGTGTCATTTTTGGGCTTCTCTGAGTATTGCTATCTTGGCTGATTTTTTCATGTATTTGAATATTGATCCTGATCCCTGATATTAGGAATTAGAACTAGTAAGAATGTCTTCAGAAAAAGCTACCGGTATAATATGTACTCAATGTTTTATAGAGCCTATAACCCAGGCTTCTCTTAGTTTGTTTCATTTTTCAGGAAAACAAGAGGGGAAACAATCTGAGTTGAGTGAGATAAATAGGATTTTTTCAGGTAATTCTGATACTTTGTCCATTACTGTTGATAAGGATGTTTTTTGTCCTTATGATATTATCAAGATTAATCTCAATAAAATATCTATCCCTTATATAAGAAGAGTGACTGGAGACGATGTTTATGCAATAGCTCCTCGTCTTATAAGAAGTAATATAATAAAGAAGAATTATTTCATAGGGAGGGACAATGTTGTTTGTATATCTTTAATTAAGGAAAAAATGAGGTCTCAAAGTATTAATCTATTTTATGTCTATTATTATCTCAAGGAATTAATAAGAAATTTCAAGTTTGTTCCTATAAGAAAAGATTCGGGCTCTGATGAAATAATAGTTATAAGTAGGGATAGAGATGTGGATTTGTGTTATTCGAATGTATTAAGGGATTTATATGGAGATTCTCCAGAAAGTATTTTTCTAAGCTATGATTTTAGTATAGACGAATATTTATCTTCAGAGGAAAAATATATTAATTTTCATGTAACGGATAAGAACAAATATATTTTTCTCCTAGGGATTCCTGGAGTAGTGGATATTTTCTTCTGTGATATAAAAAAAATATGTACTTATTATGGGATAGAAGTTGCAAGAGAAATAACTAAAAAGAAACTACTGGACCTAACTCCGAGAACAAAATTTCTGGAGATTATATTAGACTTTTTAACTTATAAGGGATATTTTACCACAGGAGAATCAGATTCTATCATAAGGAGTATAGCAGGGAATGAAATGAGAAAAGATATAAAGAAATATACGGTTACTTTTGAGGAGAATTCATATGAAGATGATCTTGAAACAATGATGCTTTTAGGAAAAATAGATGCCCTCTCCCTTGAGGGAGTAATTGATAAGTGAGATTTTGTGAGGCTAACTAGGATGAGTGATAAAGAAAATATTCAGCAAGAAAAAGGAGACTTTGAAAGTTTTTTTAACCTTAAGTCTATTGAGGAGTCTCTTTTGATGATCGTCGGGAATTTTGCCTCTGATTTCAAGAATTCTGTTGTTGCAAAATATAAAATTCCTGAAGAAGAGATCAATGATTTGATCAAGGATTGTATTGTTAAAAGAACATCGAGTCCTGAGGTTATTCTTGGAAAAATTTCTGTTAAGAAAGACAATAAGTTTTTGGATCCTGGTACAGGAAAGTATATTGAAAAGCCTGGGTGTGAATTTATTCTTGTTAGAGGACCTCGTGCTGGTACTTCTTGTGGAAAATCTCGTTCTAAGAATGTTCTTTACTGTTCCACTCATGAGAAAAAGGTACCTAAGAAACTCTTGAATGATATAGAGTTTAAACAAGAAAAGGATAGTGACGACCTGTTCCGTATTCATGGTACTGGTTTAGTCGTGACCAGAAATGACTACAGTGTACCTGTAAGTAAGAGTAATTGTGAGGTAGTGGGTTATGTCGATCCCGTTGAAGATACGCGTGGTAATTGGGTAATTTCGAAGGAAATTCCGGAGAAGCATCTAAAATATGCTAAGGAAAACGGATTGAAACTTGCCGATTACTTGTAATCCACCTTATTTATTCATCTTTTATGGATTTTTAAAAGTGAAACCTTCTAAAGGACTTCACATATATAGTAATTTATTAATAGAACATGATAGAACAAAGAATAAACGGGATCCCAGAGAAAACAGCTGTATTTATATTAAATAAGTATTTTGAAGATTGTAGTTTAGATATATCAGAGAGATCCAATGCTTTTGGTAGGATAATAGTTTCACAGCTCATAGGAGACACTAATTTTATAGTTACAAAAGGTAGATTTGTGGGGATTCAGGGTTATTTTAATCATATACGCGGATCCAAGAGCTCTCCAATAAGAAATGTTATTAAAAAGCGTAGGAAAATGAGCCATAGAAACTGTGATCTGGAGGATGATGAGTGAACCAAAGGATGAAATAAAGGAGTATATAAGAAAGAAGAAAGAAGAATCTAAAAAAATAAAGGAAGAAATTCATAAGGCAACTGTCAAAGAAGGTTCCAAAATAGAAAAATCTGATAAAGAATTCGATGATTTTGTTAATCATATACAACTTGAGTCCAACACTACAACTTCTAGGAAAATACTGAGTGGTATAGAAGATATAAAAAAGATCTTGATAAGTGGGAATAAAGGCAATGCAGATAAAGTAGTTTCTAGTGACAAGGAGGCTTTTATATATATAAACAACTCTAAGTTTCCATTTGGGGATATAATGATAGGAAAAGGTGATGTAGCAGAGTATTTAGAGAGTTGTAATGAAATAACTATCAGAAATATATATTCTATGGTGGATAATTTATATAATGAGGACGAGGATTATGAGATGAGTGATTAATCTTTTTAAAAGTGACTTATCCTTTCTAACCAACTACTGAGGATATGAATTTTATAGACATAGGTTTTTTAAAGATAAAATTCAAAGAGACCGACTGGTTGGATTTTTTTGAAAACTTCTTTCCCACTGAGATCCTTCCTTTCTTGGGTATCAATTTTTATACTAGAGACTTTCTTCCTATATTCGAGACTAAGTACTGGTGTCCATGGTTCTTAAACAAGAAGAATTATGAGGTTCTTGAGGATATGACAGAAAAAGGTGTTATATGGGGATATACGAAGGAAGGGTACAGGTTTATTATAAGAATTTCTGACAATACCTTAGTTATAAATCAGAATATAAAGAATCCAAGTTCTTTTGAGTCAGTGAGATTTTTTATTGGCATAATTTCTGAGTATACTAGTATAATAGAAGAGGATATTATTGTAGAGGGTCATGCTACTGAGATAAATAGTCATTGCGGTAATGAAAAAAATGTGTTGGATAAATTCATAATTGAGAAGAATAGTAGCTATAAAAAAGAAGATGTTAGTTTCTTTGTTGCAAAGAGGCAGTTGACATTTGATGATAATGAGAAATTTTTGTTGAGGATAGCAGGGAATTATAAGATACTTACCCATGAAAATTCTTTTAAATGCAAAGGACAAAATAACTGTGAAGGAATTGCTATTCTGGGTAGCCTTACTAAGAATAAGATAGATTATTTAACGTTGGATCCTATTTGTGATAATTTGGAAGGTCATAAAGAAGATGAGAGGGTGTGGTATCCTGGGATAGCTAGGCATTGCCCTCAGAGGCCGACAGAGGTTCCTATAAAAAATATTAGAGATGAGGAGATAGACCCACTTCATTATATTTTGTTTCCAAAAGAAAGTCCGAGATTGTATTTTTCTGGTGATGATTTTTATATAGGTCTTAAGGAAAACAAAGTTGCTCCTCCAAGAAGATTAGAAAACAAGACTTTTCCTGCTTTTCCCTGTTGTTATAAGACTAAGCAATATGAAAGACAAGAAATGTATATAGATTATTTGAGATGTAATACAGATGATGAATTTAAGATGTTATTCAAAAAGTATTCCGAGAGGGGAAGCAGTAAGAAGGGGATTATCCTACCCGGCCAGGTGGGGTATATCAGCAATTATCACCCTTTTGAGAATATCCTAAAAGATACAACGAAATATTTAAGAACAAGGTTAAGTGACTGGAAGCAATTATTGAAAGATGAAGAAATAAAATTTAATGATGAAGTAATGAGAAAGTGCTACAAAGAATTCTACCGCCTTGGATTTGTTGATTTTTCTAATAGCCTTTTTGAGTATTTTTTGTCAACATCTACCCCTGATATACGGTTCTTCTATCCTTTTATAGAGAGGATTTTCGATACGGAGCTTATGATATTAGTAAGGAAAAAGTCGGTAATGTATGAATTCTTACCTGTGATTAAAAAAAGTTATAAAAAGAATGTATCTATTGTAATCAAGCACTATGATGGTGAAGACAATGTAGGATATGAGCTAATAACAGATCTTCGGGATAATTTTATTATAGGAAGAGATGAGATTATTTAGCTTTTTTAAAATTTTCTCTGGAGATTGTTCACTCCATTTATTGATTGGTATATCTCGTTGATGTATCTATAATTATCTTTTAAATATTCGTACTTTAATTTCTCATAGTTTCCCGGATAGAATCCTGATATCTCCCAGTCTATTATAGCTACTACCTTTTTATTTCTTATTATTATATTCTCATCATGAAGGTCACAATGAGAAAAGATGAAGTTTGAATCATCTAGATCAACTAGCCAATCGTAGCTTTTTATTACTTCTTTGATATCTCTGTTGTTGATTTTATCGTCTGTCATCTCGTTGTCTATTAATACTCCTTTATTGCTTGTCAAGTGGGAAAGTCTCCTAAGAAAATTGACTAAGTACTCTTTGGTATTTGTTTCTTCTATTTTTCCTCCATCTTTAATATACTGCTCTAGTGTTATTCCTTCTATGTATTCCATTATTATCATATTTCCATCGCAAAAAAGTATCTTTGGTATCTCATTGAAGTCTTTTAGGATTTCGGAGGCCTTGATTTGGTTATAGTATCTTTCTTTGTAGAATTCATCTTTAGTATTATCATATATCTTGACTATATAATCTGAGCCTTTTTTTGTTATGAGTCGCAATATTCTGGTATTGTAGTGTTCTTTCATTAGCTTTATTTCTTTATATGAGTCCTTTGTATCAAGAAAAAATTTTTCTAATTTTTTTATTGCTAGAGGTAAGACGTATTTTTCTATCATTGACATAGAAAAGGATAGTTTTATTTTTAATTCTTTTATTTCATCTTCTAGATTTTCCATCTTTAGATATTATTATCTCTCTTGAGATCTCATTTTTAAAAGATTATATTATTATTATATCATCTTGGTCTAGAAATATCCACTTTATGTTCTGTATCAATCCTTCTTTGAGGTGGAATTTTTTGCTTGTCTTATTGTCATCTGCATATATGTATTGTACTCTCACTAAGTATTCTAGTATTTTTTCTAAATAGTTTTTTGTATAGCTTCTTATATTTTTTCCTCTATTATATTTTCTTTTGTCTAATACTCCAGGACTGTCAGGTTTATTAATTCTTATGCGGTATATATCGTCGATAAAGGTGTATATTAATGAGAGGGAATAATTATCACATTTTTTGCATTTAGGATTTATACTATCCCAGATATTCTTTTCTTCTTCTATAGAGCATGTTATCCATATTTTTTCTCCAATTGCAGTTTTTATCAATTTTTTTGTTAACCCCTCCTGTTTGATTATAAAGTATGAGACATTGTAAGATAAATATCTGGGTTTCTTGTAGTTGAATGTGTGATACCAGCATCCTTTTATCAAAAAAATGGAATTTTTGAAGATTTTCATTATATGGATCTTCTTCTCTAATATTGATTTCTCTAATAATGCGACCTTTTTATCAAATGATAAAGATCTTATGTAATAAAAGAGAGATAGCCAGCCATTGTGGTTTAGACGATCCTTAGAATTATTGTTTTTTAGGACTAGAGGAGTAATAGGGTCAGGAAAAGAAACTAGCTTGTCATCTAGAATCTGTATGTTTTTCTTATTCATCCTTCCTATGCTTTTTATGCATCTTAGTTCTTCTTTATTTAGGTCTATTTTATTTATAGAGAATCCATCTTGCATTATTTCTTCGTAGTAATCTAATACCTTGGATATTGATGGCTTTATGTTATTCCTACTTTTGGGTAAGAGTCCATAATCATAGTTTAGATAATACATACTTTCGTTGGTTTTTATAGAGGATTTATTATATTTATAGAGATCTATGGAAAAGTTTATGTCTATCACGGGTTCGTCAACATAAGAGGCATACCTGAATACTCTTATATTTTGGTCTTTTCTTTCATTAGGTCTTATCCTTGTACCTCTCCCTATAGCCTGGCTTATATGAGAAGCATTCCAATGAGGTGTTATTATATGTATTTGAGAGAGATCGTATATATTAATGCTCTCGCAGGATGAGTTACTTCCTATTATTACTTCCGAGTTTTCTATTTTTTCATCTCCGAAATTATACTTTCTTGTCTCGCTAGTTAGTATTATATACTTCCAATTAGTCTTGATATCCAGGAGTTTTGTGAGTGTCTTTATCCCCGGGCCATTTACTCTCTCGCAGTAAATATAAGCTTTTTCTTTTATATTTATCTTTGGTCCGCTTTTTATATTCTTTATTATTTCTTCGTATTTGCTTTTTAAGGTACAGTCATCTAGCTCTTTATAGAAGTTATTCGAGGATTTTTTCTTTGCTGTTTCTATATATTTTATTCTTTCTTCCCCCTTCATCTCCACTAGAGTTATAGGCCATAGGATATTTTCCAGGTATTGTCCTTCATCTGTGATTGTGTAGTTATCGTCTGTAGAATATCTGCTAGTATACTCGAATATATTATCAATACTCATAAGCTCCATTATGCTATCTATATCTTTGATATCATCTACTATTGGTGTGCCGGTAAGTAGAATTATCTTTGAGACTTTTCTTCCTAGTAGTTCTTTGAAAATATTTTTCATAAAATAGTAACATTTATTCTCTGTATAGTCGTCATTCTTTGCCCTGAGATTGTGGACCTCGTCTACTATTATAAAACATCCAGAAAGTTGCTCTATTACATCTTTTTCATTCCTATTGGACAGAGTCTTCCACCTAAGATATTTAGCATTAACCTGTGTAGAAGAGAATATTTCATTGAATTTGGAGTTTTCTCTTTGGAAGTTGGTCTCAGTGTATCCTCCTCCAGTTATTACCACTGTATTCAGGTGAACATGTAGTCTTGCACAAGCCAATGAGGTGAATGTTTTCCCTGATCCCAGAGAATGGTATATTAACATTCTATCATTCTCTGGTAATGCCATGTAATCAGCAATCTCTACCTGATGAGGGAATAGATATTTCTCCATATTCTATGAACTACCACCTTCATTTCTATTATCATTTTCTGATGGAGCCCTCCTCAATACATTTAGCCATAATGATGATGATCTTCGTTCTGTATTAGGGAGTGTAGATGATTTCGTAGCTCTTATGAGCGGAAGGCATATTTCTTCTATCCTGCTTTTCTGTGATTCTATGTTTTCATTAACACGTCTTCTCAGATTTTCTATTTCACCTGAATGATCTTGCACCTGGTGAATCATCGGCTTGAATATAGCAACAACTTTATTTACTATATTATCCTCCATATCAGATATTTTACTACATATGGTATCGCAAATTTTATCGTACACATCATTGAAGATAGTATCGTAAATATTGCTGTTAACATTATTGCCAACTCTTTCTATTTCTTCTCTTATATCTATAAATTCTAGGCGGATGTCTTCCATCGAGAATATTTTCTTTTCTTCACGATATTCCTTTTTTTCGTAATATTTCTTTTCTTCACGATATTCCTTTTTTTCGTAATATTTCTTTTCTTCATAATATTTTCTTTTATTGCAGCATTCTGTTTCTCTACAACATCTTCTTTCTTTTTTTATTTTATGATAACCACAGTGGGTATTATCATCGTACTTAGCTTTGTATTTGCATGGTTCTCCATTTTTCTTTAAGTTTGAAATACAGCGATACATTTTACTTTGATTAGTTACTTTAGTTTGTTACTTTGATTTGTTGCTCTGGTTTGTTACTCCCTTCTTTACGGTTTACTTTTCTAGCAGTCAATTTTTGCCCCCAATTTTTGGTTTGGCCGCAAATTCCGGATTAATAAATAATCTTGCCGGACGTAATGTGAAGTATAGTTAGAAACGGGGTTTTTGAAATCAGAAACGGGGTTTTTAAAATTCAATAGAATATCCCATGGCATTAAGAATGTACTGTATGTTGATTGCTGCTCTAGTAATTCTTATTTTTTTATTTCCATTATTTATAGTTATGCCATCGCTATGTTCATTAAACATATCATTGAGGATATTATAACCTCCATGAGCTAGTATTGCGTCTTTTTCCATAATTCCTATTCTAAGTCCTCCCTCGTTTTTTCTACCCTTTATTACTTGTCCTGTAATTCTGCTTATTTTGTTGGATTTTCCAACAGCCCTTATTTTTTCCTCCACTCTTTGTCCTAGAATATAGTATCTGTTGAAGCATTTCCAATATCCATTTAACGGAATTATATCTAGGAGGTTTTTGTATTCTTTTTTTTCTAAGAAATTTATGTATTCTAGAAATACATGTGTGTCTTCAAATGGTGGAAAATAGAGATTTTCTAGGTTGTTCTCAATTATTTTATTAGTTATTATCCCTTCGAATATCTGTCCTAGAGTCATTCTACTGGGAATGCAACAGGGGTTTATTATTATATCTACATCTTCGTCATCGGCTATATAAGATATGACACCCTTTTGAGATGAATTAGATACCATCTTGTCTCCTATTTGCAAGTCAAAAGAATATCCTAGATCCACGGTAATTCTTAGTATTTTTTCACCAACTTTCTCTACCTTTGAGTCCTCTACTGTGCATTCTGAATCTATTGATGCCTTAAGGAATACTTTCTTGTATATCTCTCCATTCCTTGCTAATTTGCTAGCTAATATTTCTCCATTGTTGACTGAAACCCCCTTTTTAATTACTCCTCTATCATCGTATTTTTCTTGATTAATGTACTCACCTTTGGATGTAGCAAACATAAGTACCTCGTTTTCTTCTTCAAGAACATCCATTTTGAAATTATACTTCCTTAAGCCACATTTTTCTGAGTTTTTGAGAAGCTTTTTTGTTATAACTATTCCATCCTCAATGTTGTATCCCATGTGTATAGCCCATTTTACTAATAGATTCATCCCCATTTTTTCTCCTACAAGGGTCTTAGATGTAATAGTTAATATCTTTAAATCATCGTTTCTGAACCACGATTTTTCAAAGGATTCATCAGGTATTAGGACTTGTTTCAACATATTGGACATAAATATTCCCCTGGGACCAGAGTTATGATGAATAAATGGTACTAAAGATGCAGAAAATCCAAGATACATGGATTCATGGACTTTTTCTTTTTCATTAATCATACTAGGACAAATAAATCTTTCCCCGTTCCATCTCATTAGTCTTCCTGGGTAGGTATTCACAAATAAACTATTATCTTCTACATACACACTAGCGTATTTGTCTATTTTTTTTATTTTTTCTGTGAACCTACTTGTATGTTTTTCTCTAAAATCAACTTTTTTTATATAATATCCATTAAAGAAGAACTTCATCTTGTCGTTCATCTTATCCTTACTTGGTATTATCGGAAAAGTTTCTTCGATGGAACTTCCTGGTGAGATAATAGTAAAACATGACAATGATGTGGTTAATCCCGAGTTTATTCCATCAGATGTTTCGAATGGACAGAGAAATTTCTTGAAAGAATAGTGGATAGTTCTTGCAGGAAAAGATGTATATTCTCTGTCACTCACAAAAATTTTTCTACAAGAGCTCCATATGTCTAGTTTATTTCTGCAGCTTGTGTTATTATATTCGTTACTTTCCATTGAGTTTGTTCTCTCAACAAAGTTTTTTATTATTTCCTTCTTCTTTTCAAAGTTCATATCTTTTTTTAAGAAAAATAGCTTTTGTTTGACTATTTTATTTTTTATATGATCCCTGTCATCTTTTTCCGAGGTAACCGCTAAAAGGCAATTATATAAAAAATAAGATATATTGCTTTTTACAAAAGATTGAATTGTCACAGAATATCTCTCACATAATATATTAGGTATCTCAGGATTTAATAGGATGTTCTTTATGAAGTAATTGTTGTTTTTAACAGATTTGGAAATTTTTCCATCTTTTGTTTCTGTTAAAAATATCATCCTTTCTATAGAGTTATCTTTGTCTTTTATCCACTCTTCTATATCATCTAAGGCTATGTTATATAAAAAAGAAAAATTATACAAGTCCATTGGGATAAATCTCTCATCGTTCTGCTTTATTGTAATTCTTTTATCTTTTATTTTTATCTTATCCTTTATTGTTCCTATTAATCCAAAGGGCCCGTAGACTACTATCTCTCCATCTTTTTTTTCTGTTTTTAATATCTTGTGATAATCTCTGGAGAGGATTCTGGATACATTAATCTTCTGGTTGTTATCATTCACTATATATCCGTCATCATGGAAGTATGGGAGTATTTTCTTTAATTCTTTATATTCTTCGTTGTTCTTAGATTCTTTGGAGAATCCTTCATCAAACCTGTTGTAGTAGTACTCTTTGGCTAGACCTGTATATCCGTGTTCTTTGCACCATTCTTTGAAAATATTTTCTTGATTTTTTAATTCTTTTTGTTTATCTTCGAATTTCATCTTTTTTAGTGAAATAAACGTAGGAGTAGAATTTGTTGAGCTCTCTCTCTTCTTGAGAAAGGCAGTCAATATTAGGATTTGGGAGATTATATTTCTTCCCTATTCTATATCCTTGTTTTTTCATAGATTTTTCCAAATCTCTGAAATAGACCTTTTTTTCTCTAATATTTATTGACTTGGTCCCGTTGATCTTTATTAATCTCTCTTCTCCCTCAGATGATATGCTCCATCTATTGCACTCTTTGTATGAAACATCTTCCTCAAAAATATTTATCATGTATAGATTTCTTATTCCAAGTTTCTTTATAGTTTCTGATAAGTCGTCGATGTTATTAAATCTTTTGATGACCTTTGACAAACAGAAGAACATGGTCATATTTTTTTGTTTATTATTGTATTTTTTCTGGAATTCATTGTTAAATTCTATGTCTATCAAGTTTATTTTTTTATTGCATAGAGAAATTTTGTTTCTTACATCCTTGTTTTCTTCTACAACAAATACCTCTTTGATGTTTCTTCTTTTGTTCCACTTTTTTATATCTTCTCCTGTTCCATCTCCTATATCTAAGAGCTTTCCACTTATAATATCTAGTATTTTTTCTTTTATCATGTTATGGTGATATTTCATCATCTGACATCCATTGCTTTCTATTATTTCTTTATATTTTTCCCAGCTGTCGTCATTCGCTATTTTTTTTATCAAAACAAGTGGGTTGGGTAGAGATTTATCCTTTCTTGCTTTTATTATTCTGCCTTGAAGATCTATCTCGTATATTTTTTCTTTATCATCAGGATTAGAGAGGGAAGGAAATATCTTTCTTGAATCTAGATATTCTTTGACCTCATCAGTAAGTGGAAAAATAACCTCTATTGTTGGATTATGTTTTATTTTATAGACTGCTTCAGAGTACTTACCTTGGGGGGTAAATATTAACCCATCACTAGCTATGTCCCTTTTTGAATCCTTTAGTTCTGATGGGATAACCTTGGATAAAATTTCGAATATCTCGGATAGTTTCTTTTTTCTGTATTCGTAGTTATTTTCTGTTAGAAATGGCAAATCAAAAAGGTAATAGACACCTTCTAAGAATTCACAGTCTATTACTATTTCTTTTCCTTCAAGAAGTTCCTCAGAAAAAACCCCGGGTGGCACAGCAATATCTATTCTTCTGTTGTAGTGCCATATTTCTTTGGATTTTATTACTAAGAACACCCTTTCCCCGTCGGCTTTTGGAGAAAGATAGTAATTGTATATTATTTTTTTCATCATATTCTTTCCAGGAGAAATAGGCATATTAAAGGGGAACTTGATAAACATCAAAAGGCTCAAGAATATCTTTTCTCCCAGATGAACATCCTTTGTTTCACATTCCAGTTCAATCTCATAAGAAACGTGTTTCCCCTTTTTGGAGCTAGTTATTACCTTTGATATAGATGCAATGAATCCATTGGTCTCATAATAATACCTCTCTATATTTCTTCTTTGCATAAAGATGATGTTGTTTTCATATTTATTAATAAGTATTTTTTCTATAGAGACAGACAGATTGTATTTTATATTGAGAAACAGCATCTGGAATTTCATCAATGTGGTTTTTATTTCTTTATTTTCATTACTAAAGACTCTATACATACTATCAGAGTTGTATATTTTATATAAATCATAATGGTATTCTGGGTTCCTCTCTAAAGAAAGCTTTGATTTAAGAAAATAGAATTCTTTGTGGTTTATTTTCGTTCTGTATTCTATCTCTATTCTTTCGCCAGGTTGAACTATTATGTTTCTTATCTTTCCTTCCATTTATTTCTGTTTGGAAATTTCTTGGTCATTTTCTGAATTAAGGGCCTATATAGCTCCGCTTGTCATACAAAGTCATGTCTTAAGCGGGGAAGACATGCCTTTGTATGACAACAATACTTCTTTATCTTTGTGCGCGCCCCTTATTCCGGAATTATTGGACTTTTAAAATAAGAAAGAACTTTCGAAATAAGCAGGATTGCTCTTGTCATGCTTCATTAACAAAGTTTGTTAGTCTGTATAGATTTCCTCTTTCTGATAGATCCATGACCTCTGATGGAAATACATTATCGTCGTCTATTACTCTGAATGCAACGGCTTTATCAACACTCATTATGATCCCATTTCTACATTCGAGACTTTTCATATATTCTTTTATATCATCCTCAATTTCTTCGAAATTATAACTGCATGTTTTACACTCAATAACTACTGCTGTTCTATCCCCAGATAATACCTTAATTATCATAGTGTTTGGATCCGTCTCTTTCCTCGATGAGGATTTCCAGATAGGACTTTCGATTAATAAGATACATCCACTGTTGTCACCCTTATACGTAAATTTCTCTACTAATTTCGTAGCAAAAAAAATTGTCCAGCACTGGGCTTCTTGTTTTTCCTTGACAAATTCTCTTAGATCCTGTGAGTTACTAATAAATAGCATGACTCTGAGATTCTTTCTGGCTAACAATTTTTTAAAATCAAGTATATTTAAGAGAAGCTTAATGATGACGTTCTAAATCCTCAGGAAGATTCTTGATTAGCTTTATTATATCTTCTAATTGTTCTATGTTTGAATATTCACAGGCTAATTCTGGGACACCATCCTTATCTTTTGTGTAAAAAAAGCATAGTTGTGGTGTCAAAAGAACTCCGTAAGGAAAATCACCATCAACCATGTAGGCTTGAGTTTGTATTCCTCCTTTTTTTAGGGTTGAAGCTATAGAATTTCTTTTGCATTCTATTATTAATAAAGGCACCCTATTTTTTAGAACCTCCACGGTTATATCAGGTCTTCCGTAGGCTATCCTATGTTCTGATCTTACAAGGTATCCATGTATTATATCTTTACCAGAGACGGATAAAATCCCTAAGGCTAAACCCGTGACATTATGTTCAGCTTCTTCACTAAGAGCTATATTCAAGATAATTCTTAAATTATTCATATCTTTAATATTATCTTTTATAGGGACAATGTCAATCTCATATAGCAATAATTAGCGTGCAGTAAGAAATGATCCCTTCTAAAGTGTGATATCTATGGTATGGAAAATCTCAGAAAAATAGTAAAAGACACAATAGAATCCGGGAAAGAAGATGATGTGAGTTCTGTTGCTCTTGGACTTCTTGAAGTTTCTGGAAAAACTTTGTCTAATGGCTATGTAATAAGAGCTCAACATAGAATAACCCTGGGAATCCCGGATATAACAGTAGAGATACTTCACAATAAAATTCCTTTGATAGTTATAGAGTGTAAATCAAAAAATGCTAGCATGAGTGTAGGAGAAAGTCAGATAATAGCCTACATGGTTGATGGAAACTATCCTCACGGGATTCTCATGTCTCCTTCAAAGGTAAAATATTATCATATGGAAGAAATTCCGGAGATCATAAGAACTTTTTTTCTGTCTGAGGATATTAGTAGAATAGTAGAACTTTTGAGAGATCTATAATATTTACATGGATTATTCCTGAGTTTTAAAAACCTAATATCATTAGGTAATATGCTTAATAAGATCTAATGCTTTTTCTTTGTCAATTCTCAGATACTTAACTATGTTGATTATGGTTCCTATGTCGTCATTTTTTTCTTTTTTGAAACATTCATCTTTAAGAGATAGTACATCCACTAATTCACAAGGGAAATAACCTGCGCATTCCCAGTCTATAAAATAAGTCTTATTGTTGTTAATTATAATATTGTCTAGGCTTATATCCCCATGCGAAAAGCTAAATTTATTAGATAATTCAGGGAATTTTACTGGTATTTTTTCTATCATTCTAATCTTACATAGCTTATCTAATTGGTCTGATATATATTCAGAGATGTTATTGTAAGAGTTTATTTCATCACTATTAGGACCCAAAACTATAGAATTAAAAAACACTCCTTTTTCTTTCTCAGGAATTCTTTTGAACTTTTCTAATTCTCTCATTATTCTATTAGTATCGGATATCTCAGCCTTTCGTCCTTTTATGTATTCCATAATACATATTTCCAAGTTCCCATTTTTTTCGTAGTAATAAACTTCTGCTACTCCAATATTATTTTTTCTAGCTGTATCCATCATCTCAAGTTCATGTTTCAGGATGCTATTTCCATCTTTGGAATAAATATAATAGATAATTTTATCACCAATCTTTATTTTGCTTCTAGGGTTTTCTTCTCCCCAATTTTCCTTGGTTATATTAATAATACCATCCATATCTTTAGTCCTACAAGAGACAATTTTTTAAAAAGCTTTATGGAAAAGAGAGAAATATAGTAATCTCCACTCCAAGGCAAAGTGACCTTTTAAAAGTAAAAAATATATACAGACGCAATGAGCTGCCAAGGATTTACTAAGTCAGGAGAGAAATGCAAGATTAAAGTTAAAGGTGAGAAGGAGTTTTGCTGGAGACATGACAAGGATCATATACCAGATAAGAAAAGAACTTCCACAAAGAAGAAAGAACTAGAAGCTAAGATACGTGAGCTTACAGAAGAGGTGAAGCACTTGACATCCATGATAGAAGGCATGAAGTTGATGAGGTTGTAAGACCAGAGAAGTTTTTTAAAAGAAGATCATAGACAAA
>Ga0070658_10001730_pt1 | contig 18401 bp, 14 predicted proteins | sample KBSC13metaG_FD_64664 | JGI IMG/M metagenome (GOLD analysis project Ga0070658, IMG submission 64664) | Corn rhizosphere microbial communities from Kellogg Biological Station, Michigan, USA - KBS C1-3 metaG | ecosystem: Host-associated > Plants > Roots > Rhizosphere > Soil ...
GTCGCTTTCGAGGAAGGCGCGCGGCGCGTCGCGGCGAATGGCGCCGCATTCGGGTGGGATATGCCTGCACTGGAAAAGCAGAATCTCTGCTTCGTGAACGCCACCATGCCCTCCGGCGTGGTAAAATCAGGCGCGTTCGACCTGACAGGACTGCTCGCCAGCCTCGCGGCCAAGGCACAGGAAATGGGCGCGAAAATCATCGTCTTCGATGCGGTGGATGTTTTGCTCGCCCTGCTCGACGACCCCGCGGCGGAGAGTCGCGAGTTGCACCGCCTCCACGAATGGCTCCAGCAGCAGGGAATGACCGGGATTTTGACGACAAAGATCGAGGAAGATCAACCAGCCACCGCGCAGCGCTATGGCTTCATGCCCTTTATGGCCGATTGCGTGGTGCTGCTCAGCCAGCGCGTCGCCGATCGCGTCGCGGTGCGGGCGATTCGCGTGGTCAAATACCGAGGCTCACCGCACGCGCTCAATGAAGTGCCGTTCGTGATCGGCCCGGAGGGTGTGGAAGTGGGTTCCTCCAATGGCGTCCATCCCGAGCCGCAGCCTTTCACCGAGCGGGTCTCCACGGGCGTGGAGCGCCTCGATGAAATGTTCGGCGGTGGCGGCTTCTATCGCGGTACGAATGCCTTGCTCACGGGCAGTTCGGGCAGTGGTAAATCGACGCTCGCCAGCGCCTTCATCGACGCCGCCTGCCGCCGCGGCGAGCGCGCCCTTTTCGTCTCCTTCGATGAAAATTCCGCGGACATCGTGCGTGACCTGGCGATGATGAGCATCGACCTTGCGCCCCACCTGGCGAGCGGGTTGCTGAAAATGGAAGCGATCCGCACCGAAGGAGCTTCGTCCGAGGAGCATTTCATGCGGATGAAGGCGCTCATCGCCGGCCATCAGCCGCGCTGTGTCGCCATCGATCCGCTCTCCGCTCTCGCCCGCGTGGGTGGTGGGCCCGCGGCGCGCGCCGTGGCCGAGCGGCTGATTTACCTCTGCCGCAACGCGGGCATTACGGTGCTCTTCACCAGCCTTCTGGAAGGGATCGACCCGCATCTTGAAACGACGGCCCTCCATATTTCTACGATCGCAGACTCCTGGATGCAGATCTCGTTCGAGCTGAAGGACGGCGAACGTAACCGGGCGCTCTCGATCATCAAGTCACGCGGGACCAAGCACTCGAAGGTCCTGCGTGAACTCCTCTTCCGGGACACGGGAATCGCCCTGGCCGAGCCCTATACTGCGGGAGGCGAAGTGCTGATGGGGACTTTGCGGCAAGAAAAGGAGGATTCGCTGTGACGGAAACCTCTCCCTCCGGCCAGCATCTGAACGGGGCCCATGTTTTCCGGCTTTACCTCGCGGGCGGGGCGCCGAATTCCGTACGCGCCCTGGCGAATCTTTACGCCATCTGTCACAAACATTTTCCCGACAGCCATCGCATCGAGATCATCGATGTCCTCCAGGAACCGATGCGCGCCCTGGCGGAGGCCATCCTGGTCACGCCCACCCTGGTCAAGGTCTCCCCCGCCCCCGAGCAGCAAATCATCGGTAACCTGAGCGAAGAGGAGGAAGTCCTTCGTGCCCTCGGCCTGCCTCAAAAGGAAAACGGATGATCACCGCGAGCGACCCATTTACACCTTCCGCCCCGCCGGTGCCCGAACGAGCGACGGCCCTGGCCTTGCGCCTCGCCCACGCCGAAAACGCGCTTCGGGCGCTGACCTCGGGCCAGGTCGATGCGATCATCGATCCGGATGGCCGGCCTTATCTCCTGCGCCCGGCGCAAGAGAGCTTGCGGCGAAATGAGCAAAGGCTTCAGGCCATCCTTGACGGAGCGGCCGACGCCCTCACTGTGGTGGATCGTGGCGGGTCGATCCTCTCGCAAAGCCGCGCCTCCAAGCGCGTGCTCGGTTACGAACCGGACGAATTGATCGGGAAAAGGATCTTCGAACTCGTCCATGAGGACGATCTTCCGCTGCTCTACACCGCCTATTTCAACGTCATTGAGGGATTTGAGCAGCACGCCACGGTTTGCTTTCGCCATCGGGATCCCCTTGGCTTGGATCGACTGGTCGAAGCCACGATTGGGCAGTTGCGCGGCCCCTTTCCGGCCAGTGTCGTCATTTCCTTGCGCCCGGTTACCCTGCCTTGGCCCGCCCCGGTCGAACCGGCGCTGGCCGTCTCCCCACAGTCCCTGGCCAAGGACCGCTTCCTCGCGATGCTCTCGCATGAGTTGCGCGCGCCCATTACGTCCGCGCTCCTGGGTATCGCGGAACTGCTTGAAGACGAACGTCTCGTCGAGGCGCACCCGACATTGACCATGGTCCGGCGCAATATCGACCTGCAATCCCGGCTCCTCGAGGAGTTGACGGATTTTACCATGGTCGGCCAGCACAAGGTCCGGCTGCGGCTCGAACCCGTGGATGTCCACGAGCACATCCAGTTCGTCCTGGAAATCTGCCGGAGTGAGATCGCGGCGGCAAATGTCGAGGTGCTGTGCTACCTCCGGGCCAAGGAAAGCAGGGTCCTCGCAGATTCGGTACGGCTCCAGCAGGTGATGTGGAACCTGGTCAAGAATGCCAGCAAGTTTTCCACGCCGGGCAACATCATTTCCATCTCCACAATCAACGATCCGCCCGGACACCTGACGGTTGAGTTCGCCGACCACGGCATCGGCATCGAAGCGTCGCTATTGCCCCGGGTGTTCGACGCATTTCAGCAGGGCGACCACTCGATGTGCCCCCAGTACGGTGGCCTCGGGCTGGGCTTGTTCATCGCCCGGGGATTGGCCGAAGCGCAAGGCGGCACGCTTACCGCGCACAGCGAAGGCCGCGGGCAAGGCGCCACGCTGCGCCTCACCCTGGTTACCATCCCACCAGGGGAAGTCACCCCGGCCGGGGAAGAGCATTCCCGTCTCTTCCCTCAAGTTACCGATCAAAACCTATGACCAACCAAATTCCCCGCGTGGAAGACATCGAGACCTATGCCCAGGACATCGTGGACACGGTGCGTGAGCCGCTCTTGATGCTCGACATCACCCTGCGCGTGCGCAGCGCCAACCGCGCATTTTACGAGACATTTCAAGTCACCGCCCAGGAAACCGAGAATCAGCTCATCTACGAATTGGGCAACGGCCAGTGGGACATCCCGGCCTTGCGCACCTTGCTCCAGGACATCATCGGCACGAGTTCCGTCTTCAATGACTTCGAGCTGGAACACACCTTCCCGGTCATCGGACGCCGCGTGATGCTCCTCAACGCGCGCAAGCTCCGCCCCGGCAGCCATGCCGAGCTCCTTGTGCTGGCCATGGAGGATGTCACCCAACGGCGGCGCGCCGAGGAGGAAGTAGCCAAGGCGACCAAGGCCTCCGAAACCGCCAACAGGACCAAGAGCCTCTTCCTTGCAAACATGAGTCACGAGTTGCGCACACCCCTCAATGCCATCCTGGGATATTCCGAGATGTTGCGGGAGCAGTCGGTGCGGCGTAACCTCCAGGAATTTGGCGACGACATCGAAAAGATCCACGCCGCGGGAAAGCACCTGCTCGCGCTCATTAACGACATCCTGGATTTGTCCAAGATCGAAGCCGGGAAGATGGAGCTGTTTCTGGAGAGTTTCGATGTGTCCGGGATGATCGAGGAAGTCGCTTCCACGATCCACCCGATCGTCGAAAAGGAAGGGAACACGCTGCACATCGAGCGCGCGGCGGACCTGGGGGTGATGCACGCCGACCAGATCAAGGTGCGCCAGGCGCTCTACAACCTGCTTTCCAACGCGGCCAAATTCACCCACCAGGGCAACATCACGCTGAAGGCGGGACGAGAGCTCATGGATGGCAGCGAATGGATCGTGTTCCGCATTACGGACACAGGGATCGGCCTCAGTTCCGGGCAGATCGTGAAGCTCTTCCAGGCTTTCACGCAGGCGGATGCGTCGACGACGCGCAAGTTCGGCGGCACCGGCCTCGGCCTGGCCCTGACGCGCCGGTTCTGCCAGATCATGGGCGGCGATGTCACGGTGCAGAGCGTCCTGGACGAAGGGAGTATTTTTACGATCAAGCTGCCGGCCATTGTCCGCGAAACAAATCTGGACGCCGCCACCGCGGCTGTCACGGCGCTGGCCGCCCTTACGTCCGCGGAGGATGGGAACGGCGATGCGAAAGAATCGTCACCGTCCGGCAACTGCGTGCTAGTCATTGATGACGACCCGACCCAGCGCGATTTGATCCATCGTTTCCTCGTCCGGGAAGGCTTTCGCGTGCGCAGTGCCAGCAGCGGCGAGGAAGGGCTGCGCCTGGCGCGGCAGCTGCGCCCGATCGCCATCACCCTGGATGTGATGATGCCGGGCATGGATGGCTGGAGCGTGCTCATGGCCCTCAAGGACGATATGCACCTGCGCGATATCCCGGTCATCATGCTGACGATGGTGGACGACCCGAAGCGGGGCTTCACGCTGGGTGCGGCCGATTACGCGACGAAGCCGGTCAATCACGCGCGACTGGCCCAGATTCTCCGGAAATACAGTTGCCCGGCCCCGCCGTGTCCCATTCTCCTCGTGGAGGACGATCCCGCCGCGCGCGGTACCATGCGGCGGATTCTCGAGAAGGAAGGCTGGAATGTGACCGAAGCGGAAAACGGGCGCGTCGCCCTGGAGTGCATCGAGCGCGAGCGTCCCCGGGTCATTCTGTTGGACCTGATGATGCCCGAGATGGATGGCTTCGAATTTGCCGCCCGGATGCGCCGGCGTCCCGAGTGGCGACTGATTCCGATCGTGGTCGTCACCGCCCATGATCTTAGCGCCGAAGAGCGCCACCGTCTCAACGGCTACGTCGAGACCATCATCCAGAAGGCGGGAGACTCGCACGAGGCCTTGCTGACCCAGGTGCGCGACCTGTTGAACGACTGCGCCCCACCTCGCGCCCTTCCGTTGCCCGAGACCGCAGAACTGCACCTGCCGCTCACGTGAACCACCCCCCTCCTCCCGTGCCCAAAATTCTCCTCGTCGAAGATAACGAAATGAATCGTGACATGCTTTCCCGCCGGCTGGCTGATCGGGGTTATCTCGTCGTGCTGGCCATGGATGGCCAGAGCGGCGTGGACATGACCAAGAGTCTCCTGCCGGATTTGGTCTTGATGGATATGAGCCTGCCGGTGCTCGACGGATGGGAAGCGACGCGACGCCTCAAGGCCGATGCTGTGACCCAGGGCATTCCCGTGATCGCCCTCACCGCCCACGCCATGTCCAGCGACCGCGAAAAAGCGCTCGAGGCCGGCTGCGACGACTATGACACCAAGCCCGTGGAGATGCCGCGGCTGATGGAAAAGATCGAGACGCTCCTCCGCAAAGCCGGGAAGGAAGTGCCTTCCCCCACGGAGACTGCACTGTGAACGGATCGACGCTTTCCATTCTCGAAACAGCGCCGCCCGCGCTTTCCCGGGCCCTGATTCACGAACTACGAAATCATCTTGGCCAGATCATCGGCTACTCCGAGCTGTTGCTGGAGCAGGCGCAGAAGCGCGGCCAGTCCAGCTTCGTGCCGGATTTGCAGACGACTCACACAGCGGGCCGCAAAATGCTGGCCTTACTCGACGACCACACCGGCTCGATCCACGCGTTCGATACGTCACCGACCCCCAGCTCCTCCCCGCGAGAGAACCCCGTGCCGCTGGAACAGGAAGGGATTCCCGGGGCGGTTCCCGAAACGACCGCAACCGCTGACATTTCATCGACCGCGACTTTGGGGTCTGTGCTCGTCGTGGATGACATCGAAGCCAACCGCGACGTGCTTTCCCGTCGACTGCGGGAGCAAGGCTACACGGTGACTGCCGTGAACGACGGCAGACTGGCGCTCGCGACACTGCGCGAGGGCGCCTTCGACCTCCTGCTGCTCGACATCATGATGCCGGAGATGGATGGCTACGAAGTGCTGCGTCTCCTCAAGGCCGATGAGGCACTGCGTCACATCCCCGTCATCATGATATCCGCCCTGGGCGAACAGGATTCTGTCGTTCGCTGCATCGAGATGGGTGCGGAGGATTACCTCACCAAGCCGTTCAATCCGATCCTGCTCAGAGCTCGCATCGGCGCCTGCCTGGAGAAAAAGCGCCTGCACGATCGCGAGGCTCATTTGTATGCGCAGTTGCAGCATAGCTACCAACGCCTGCAACAACTCGAAAAAGGGCGCGATGACCTGACGGACATGATCGTGCACGATCTGCGCACCCCTTTGAACGCGATGATGATGGGGATCCAGGAGTTGGAATTCACGGGCGATTTGAATGAGGGCCAGCAGGAGATGATCGAGATGACTCGGAGAGGTGGGCAGACATTGGTTGCCATGATCAATGACCTGCTGGACATCAGCCAAATGGAGAGCGGAGCCCTCCGGCTTGAACGCCGGGAGGTCACGGTCACCGATCTGATTGAAGATGCGATACAGCAAGTCACCACCCTGGCCACAGCGAAGAGCGTGACCCTGACGATCAGCCTCGAGCGCGACCTGCCAGGCTTGGTGGCGGATGAAGCCAAGCTCCTCCGTATCCTCGTCAATTTGCTCAGCAACGCGATCAAGTTCACCCCGGCGAGTGGCACAGTCACGATCACCGCCAGGTTGGATCACGATGGGCCGTCGCTCCTGTTCTCGATCAGCGACACGGGCGAAGGCATTCCCGCTGCAGCTTTCGGACGGATCTTCGAGAAGTTCGGGCAGGTGGAATCGCGGCACGGCGGCCGCAGCATGAGCACCGGCCTGGGCCTGACCTTCTGCAAGCTGGCCGTCGAGGCCCATGGCGGCGAGATCGGAGTCGAAAGCACCCCCGGCCAAGGCAGCACCTTCCGTTTTACTATACCTCTTCCTCAAGCCTCACAGGCCGCATCGTGACGAAGCCGATTTACAAGACCAGTACGATGGCAATGAACGATAGAACAGGTAACGGGGCGTTTTCGTAATTCATTCGCACGCCAGCCTTCCAGGTGGATTCGTGGCTGGCCCTCAGTCAGCGGTCCATGAACCGCAGCCCAGGCGCGCCGTTCCTGTGATTCCGTCTGCCAGTATCTCCGCTTTCCTTACCAAACTATGAAACCTCAAAATTTAATCCTCGCCGCGATCAGCCTCTGCGCCGCAGTGGTCCAGAGCCACGCTGCCGTCGAGGTTTCCGTCGATTTCTTTCACGACAATCTTGAATCCTATGGCGACTGGCGGGAAGTCGGCGACTACGGGTATTGCTGGCAGCCGCGGGACGTCGCTCCCAACTGGCGGCCCTACAACGACGGCCGCTGGCTGTTCACTGATGCGGGATGGACTTGGGATTCCGAGGAGCCGTACTCATGGGCGGTCTATCACTATGGCCGCTGGGCGCGCCTCGACCGCGTCGGCTGGGTGTGGGTACCCGGCACGGAATGGGGACCTGCCTGGGTCTCCTGGCGCCGCGACGCCCAACATATCGGCTGGGCTCCCCTGCCCCCGGATGCGGCTTTCGATCGTTCCGTGGGGTTCAGTGCGCAGGTGGATTCCGACTATGACATCGGCCCTTCCAACTACAACTTTGTCGCCTTGCACGATTTCGGCTCGCCCCATTTGCGCACCGTGATCATCGACCCTGGGAGCAATATTACCTTCATCCGGCAGACGAGGAATATCACCCGGATCACCTACGCCAATGACGTTGTCTATAACGCGGGCCCTCACTACGAGGTCATCTCCCGGGAGAGTGCGTTGCAGATTCCTCGGCTGAAGCTGGAACGGCGCGCGTCCTTCGAGGGCGACCCCGGCCAGGTGAAAGGCGAGCAATTGAGAACGAGAGTGGAAGGCGGTTCCCTGCACGTCCTGGCTCTGCCATTTGTCACCCGACCCGCCACCGCACCCCGCAAAGTCGTGGCCAGGGTGGACAAAGTCGAAGTCGATCGCGGTTGGAAGAATGCAGGCCCGCCTGCGGAAGTATCCAAATTGCGCGAGAAGATAAAGGCCGAGTCGACGACCTCCGCGAGTGAGCCTGCCAACGCGAAGCCTGAAAGAGCACCCGCGGTGACCGATGTGGCGACGCCACAGCCGGGAGGAAACGCGGCCATGCGCAAGGGTCGTAAGAACGAAGAAAAACCAGCGACTCCAGCCACGCCATCGGCCACAGCCGAAGTGGTCCCACCGGCGCGTGCGGAATCCCCCAGCCAACCCCAGCCGGGCACCGGAAAGAATCGCACCAAGCCGGCCAAATCGGAGACCGCCGAGGTGCCGCCCGCGCCAGGCGTTGTTGAAAGCACGCCTCCCGCCGGCGAATTGAAGAAGCGCCGGAATGGCGAGAATGCCGCGGAACGTCCTGTCGTCCAACCTCCGGGCCCAGCCCCCAAACGCGAGAAGGAGAATGCCGAACCGACTGGCAACCCACCCGGCCCCGGCGCCGAGACACCGTTGAAGAATGTGCGGCCAGGTCAGGCGGAGCGGCCCAAGCCGGAAGCGCCGGCTGGGCGCCGTCCGGAAGAAGGAACTCCTGGCAAACCCGAACCACGCGCCCAGCGCACGAGCCCCGAGAACCATCCTCCAACTGCCGCTGCGACCTCACCGCAAGCCACGCCGGCGGGAAAGGGAAAAGGCAAGGCCAAGGACGACAAAAAGCCGGAAGAAGAGCGCCAATAGCGGGAGACGAACCACCGGGGGCGGGAGATAGAGACCGGTGACGTACTCAGGGCTCTACGAGACTGGAAGCCAGCGAATCACGCGAATGGCACGAATGAAGAATTCGTGTCATTCGTGTGATTTGCTGGCACTTCCGTAACCGACCTAAGGAGCCGGTGGCGGCGTAGGTGGCTTCTCTTCGGGTAATGCGATCCAGAGGATGATGTAAACCATCCCGCCCGTGCCAAAGATGAGGAGCGACACCAGAAAACCGGCGCGCCAGATCCACGTGGGGATCGGCGTATGCGCTCCCAGTCCTCCGCAAACGCCCCCGATGACTACGTCAGTTCTGGATTTGGAAAGGTCGCGAAGGAAAGCCATGGGATTAATCGATTCACTCAAGTCGAAGGCGCGGTGAAATCACCGCAAACTCGATTTGATGCAAGAAACTAACCCGGGCGGCTGGCAATTGCACGTTCGAACCGTCCATCCTCATTGCCAGTCCGTCGTCCCAGGCGCCTGCCAGTAGAATTGCCTTCCTTCATCCTTCATCCTTTCCCGCCCCCTTCCTTTCCACGTGCAAGCTCAGTTCCGGAAAGAACTCGGCAAAATCCTCCTGCAGCGCATCGTAATGCAGTTCCAATTGAATCGTGGCTTCGTCGAGAGGCAGCGGCTTGCGAAAGCGCGTTCCGATTCCCGCCAGTGCGCGGCGCACTCCGGCTAATTCGCGATAGGAGCAGAGCCAGTCACCGGCCTTCATCTGGAGCAAGCGTGCATAGGCCAGCGGAGGAAGTTCCTCGCGGTGCTCGGACAACGAGGCATAGAACTCCGCGACAAATGGTAGCAGCGGCACCCGTTCGTAGCGGCTCCAGGTGCGCGCCAGAAAATGGTCGTAAAAGACGTCGATCAAAATGCCGGCGTAGCGCCGAAAGGGAGCCTCGATGCGATTGACGCTCCGGCGGAAGATGGCGTGCGAGTCCGTGAATGTATCGATGACCTGGTGGCATTCGATGCCCGCCTGGTATTTCGCCGGCAAGCCTTGCCAATCCCGCCACGGCAGAATGTCTGGCAGCAGATTGCCAATGCGAAACGCGGACGAGGGCTCCGAAAGGACAAGGTGCGCCAGCCAATTCATTGCTCAATCTTCCATCTCACGCCGCCTCATGCCACTGCAAGCCGGCGGGCAGCGCACAGCCGGCGTATTCGATGTGCAGGACTCGCCGGCGCCTGGGACTTGTCGACCGGCCGGACGCGTGGAGCAGCAATGGCCGCATGAGCATGGCATCGCCCGCCGATACGGCGCACAAATATTCCGGCTGCCTCGCGCGCAAGGCCTGGATGCGGTCGGCCGGCAAGCGGCCCATCCGATGAGAGCCGGGCAAAACACGTAGCGCGCCATTTGTGGCGTCGGTGTCGTCGAGATGCAAACGCACGGTCAGCATCTGCTGGAGGAATTCGACGGGAGCATGAACGTGCGGAAGGCCATCCTTGCGGCTCCATGGACCGAACCCAGGCACATCGACTCGCTCGCGCACGGCCAGCGTCAGATCCTGATGCCATGGGACCAGCCAGTTTGCCTCCGGCGACTTGTCGAAGTAGATGCCGCGAACCGGGAGCGGCTCGGACGGCAGATGAGGTCTCACGAGATCCAACAACCGCTCCGACCGCGCCCAAGCCGCAATTGCCGGCGCCGCCAGCAAACCCCGCCGGCCCGGCTGCCCCGTTGTCCCCAACACCGCGTCCAATTGGCGCTGCTCGCTGGCGTCGATCACACCAGCGGCAACCGCAAACCCCTCGCGATCGATCTCATGTTCCATGGCGATGTGGGAGTCACTATTCATTCAACGGTTGAGCCAACTTATTTTTGCGACATGACCCAGTCCCAAAATGCGCGCGCTATGCGTTCGCACAATTCTTTTTCAAGTTCGGCATCGCCCAGGTCGCGGTCCACGTGGTTAAAGACCCCATCCGTCCCCACCTCCAGGACCAGCCATTCTCCCGAGGGGCGGCAGATCAGATCGGCGCAGCCAAAGGAATCCCACAAGCCGGTCGCCTGAAGCGCCAATTGCGCGGCGGCCGCCGCCTGTGCCGGTGGTTTACCAGCACGTTCGTAACGAGCGCCGCGGGCGTGGGCGACCCACGGAGAGGCGGCCCGACCCGGAGGGAAACGGCGCGCCACCCAGCCGAATCCTTCGCTCCCCGCGCAGTACAGGCGATACACCTCGGGGCGGTCCGACCGTAGGAATTCCTGCACGATCCACGGATGCGGCCAGTTCGCGGGCTCGGGGCTGCGGGAATTCACCAACCGATGCCCGTTCGCTCCGCAACCGGTCGGATACTTGAGGCACCACTCGCGCTCGGGATGTCCGGTCACGAATTCGATCACGTCGGGGAAGGCGGCTAGAAGCACCGTATGTGGTCGCGGCACGTCGCACCTCTGGAATTCGACCGCGCTCAGGCGCTTGTCCGCCGCCACCCGTATGGATGGCAGCGGAATGAAAGTGGAAAGGAGGAGGTCTCCGATCGGGAACGGTTCGATGTTCAGCAGATAGTTGAAGCGTCGCGGTTCAGTCGCGATTGGCACTCTCAATGCGTTCGAGAGTTGCCGGGCCAACGGTTCGAAAGCCCAAGCCCCGGGCCCTTGATTCAGCACACAACAGTCTTTATCCGGAATATTCATGGGAACGACGCGTCGCCGCTTTCAGAAAGCGAGCGTCACTCATCATCTCGCCGGGCGTCCGCATTTCCACTCCCATCGCTCATATGACAGGATAACGCTTCGTCGCTTTGCGCAATCAGAAAGACTCCCGTAACCCACCCTTGGGGAAACCCTCTCCACATCACGCCTTGCTCAGCCGGCGGTGACGCTGCCCTAGCCGAAGATCAGCACCAGACCTTGAGCGATCAGGATTCGTGAAAACATGGCCAGCGGATAGACCGCGGCATAACTGACGGACGGCGCGTCGGACTTGCTGACCGCACAGGCGAACGCGAGCGCGGGCGGATCGGTCATGCTCCCGGAAAGCAATCCGCAGATGGTCATGTAGTTGAGCCTCATGACCGCGCGTGCCCAGATGCCGACGGCGAGAAGCGGCAGGACTGTAATAACCAACCCGGCCCCAAACCATACTGCCCCGCGCGCACTGAGCACGGTCTGGACAAAGAGCGGACCCGCTTTCAATCCGACGCAGGCGAGAAAGAGGGTGATCCCGAGGTCGCGAAACGCGAGATTGGCGCTGGGCGGCATCTGGAGCAGAATCGGGCCGAGGCGCCCGAGACGGCTGAGCAGGATGGCCAGCAGCAGCGGGCCGCCGGCAATTCCCAGTCGAATCGGAAGAGGGACTCCTGGAATCTGGAAAGGCAACGCACCGGCAAGGACGCCGAGAGCAATCCCGAGAAAGATGGGAATGAAACTCGTGACCTGCAGCGCGCGCTGGGAGTTGCCAAGCAAGGCCGTGGCGCGGTCAAGGTCCTCGGAACTCCCGACGATATGCAGGCGGTCCCCGAATTGCAGTTGCAGGTCCTCGCGAGCCGTCATTTCGACATCGCCACGGCGGACACGTGTGATCGTGACCCTATGCTGCAGCTCGATCGCGAGTTCGCCAATTGTCCGCCCGGAAAAACGCGGTTGCGTCACCACGACTTTGCGAGCCTCGACGGTTCCGTCAGTGTGCATCAAATCCGCCTCGATCCGGTATCCGACAACGCGTTCGAATTTCGTCAAACTGGTTGCGGTGCCGATCGCGAGCAGGCAGTCGCCCCGGTGAACCGTCATGTCATCGGCGGCTCGCTGGACGTTGACATCGTTGGCGACGAGGATGCGGGAGATGACGATGCCCAATTCCCGCCGAGCCGGGATTTCCGCGATAGTCAGCCCGTCGAGGCACGCATTCTCCACGAGAATACTTGCTCGCTCGAGAGGCTCGCTTCCGGTGGCCCGCAACGCCTCCGCCTCGCGCTCCGGCGAAATCCGGAAGAGTCCGCGCAGGATCAGGAGCACGGTGATAATGCCCACGACTCCGCCAGGATAGCTGACGGCATAGGCCAGTGCCGGCAGGGCGGCGGAATCACCCGCCCCCTTCCCGATGATTCCAAGCGTCTGCTGGACCGCACCCAGTGCGGGTGTGTTCGTGCTCGCGCCACAGAAAAGCCCGAACGCCGCGAAGAAGCCAGCGTGGGCGACGATCGCCGCCAGCACGGTCAGAACCGCGCCGCCAAGGACCACGAGCAGCGCGAGGACGTTGAGCCGCAGCCCATCTTTCCGCAACGAGGCAAAGAAGCCGGGCCCGAGTTGCAACCCGATGGTGAACACGAACAGGATGAGTCCGAACTCGCGGACAAAATCCAGAATTTCGTGCGGGATGCCGAAGCCAAAATGTCCAAAGGCGATCCCCGAAAAGAGCACGCCCGCCACACCCAGTCCGATGCCCCGAACGCGAAGGCCGGCGAGCATCAACCCCGTCGCCGCGACGAGCGAGAGGACTAGCACTGCGTTGGCCGTCGGCTGCCCGGCGAGGATCTCGTAACCGGCATTCACGACAGTTTCGCAGATCCCTGATGATCAAGATTCTTCTTCACAGGTGGATGCCAACGGGAAAGCAGCGGGACAAATTCGGACATCAGGTCGCTCATCCTTTATTTCGACCCCGTGGCCCGGCGGAGCGCCTCGGCCTGAGCCCGCACCATGGCATCGTAATGCGCCAATGTGGACTCGAGTTTTGCGGCATCGCCCCCGCTCTGCTCGATCGCCTGCTTTGCGTACTCGCGTGCGGAGGTGAATTTGCCGTCGCCATCGGCGTCGAGCCACACCGGATTGGTCGCTCCCAGCACGCAAGGCTGACGAACCCGATTGGTCGGCTGATAAGGGTACGGGATGGCCCAGTACGGGGCCGTCACTGGCGGACCATGGGTGATGGCAACCAGGTGCACATCATGCGGCGGTCGAGGCAGTCGCCAACGGATCAGCGCCTTCTCCCCCGCTCGATCCCCGTCCAGGACCGCGGATTCGCGAATCTTGATCCCGTTGGCGAAAAGTTCGACCCGGTCCGCCCGCGTCCAACTCGGACCAAGGACGTGCACCGCGACATCGATCTCCTCGCCGAGTGATGTCGCAAGGTCCCCGGCTTCGAACCGGTCGTTCACGGTGAGTCGCGCCAGCAACCCCATGCTCACAGAAGCGTGCCCCGCCTTGAGCGCGCGGCAGGCGTCCTGGACATTGAGCTGCCCGGGATCACGATCGTCGCACGCAATGTAGGTGCGGCCCTGACCGACAATGAAACGCGAGACATCGTGGGAGTCGCTCGACCCGACCGCCGTGACCCGGTAGCCATGATTGAGGAGCGCGAACCAATCGCGGAAGCTCTGCATGTCATCGGATTGCAGCGTACCGGAATTGCAGACCTCAATCGCGTCGAAGGTGAACGGTTCGCTCTCGCGCAGATTGTCCCCGGTGTTCGCGTCGAAATTCTCCGGCGCGAAAGGAACGAAATTGTTGTGGGTGTCCCGCGGGTGATTCAGCACGATGACATTGACGCCCGGCACGCCCCGCATGGAACGCATCAGCTCGGGCCAGGCAGTAAGCTTCGCATCCGGGATCGCGGCCAATGGACTGGCGACCGGAAAGGCGATGAAGTGGCCCACCGTGGTTGTGACCTCGTTGGCGATCACATAGGTGAAACGGTTCGCGACTCCAAGTCGTCGTGCGGCCTCGGAGTAGTCCACGTGACGATTGTGCTCGGAAGCCACCGCCAGCTCGAGTCCCTCGCCGGCGATGGTCAGTACCCGCTCGTCCGCCGTGGCGTCGCCATGGCCGCTATAGGTGAGTGTATGGATGTGGGTATCGCACGCGGCGAGCCCAGGCGTTGGCACTTCACGCGCTATCTCCATGGAAACTTCGTCCACGCTCTCAGCGCCCACGGAAACTTTTCTTTCCGCCACCCCGTACTCAAACCCGTGCGTGGCATAGATCGTATACTCGCCGGCAGGAAGTCCAATCTCCGCCATCCCATTTCCCGAGTAGACAACCCCTGGACGGACCGCTAGAGCCACTGCCGGCCGCGCGGTCAGAGCGGTAAGGGCCCCTTTCGCGTCAGTCACGGTGATCCGGCAGGGAAGCGGTTGATGAGTGCCGTGATCCGTGACACGCACACTCACGACTCCGTCTCGCCGGGCCGCCTCCGATGGCCGGCCGTCCAGGGCGATCTGTTCGATGAAGATATCGTCCGGCGCCTCTGGGGAGAGAATGGAGAGGGAATTCGCTCCGTCGCGCAGGGCGCCTGCCGGAATGGACAACGTCGCGACCTCGGGGTATTCGATCAGATCGAGCGTTCCGAGTTTGCGGCCGTTGAGCAAGACCGGCCATTTCAGTTTCACGTCACGCTGGCGGATGAAGAGCGTCGCGGGCTGTGTATTCACCCGGCCTTCAAACTCGATCTGGAGCGATCGCCCCTCGGGTTCCTGTCCGTCAAGGTCCGCCCATTCGCGCTCACCTTCAAAACCAAGGTGATGCTTGCGAGCATCGAGGATGCGCACAACGGGATCGCGGAGAGGTGCCGCGTCGAGCGACATCCCAAGGATCACGATGCCCAGGGTCAAGGAGATCCGATGCAAGGGGGAAATGTGCGTCATGGGGTGGGCAAACCATACTGGCTTCGCCTCGATACGACGCGAGCTTTCATTGGCGTCCACGCCGCCCGACAATCGGTCACACCACATACCGATATCAGATCCAGGACAAGATCAAGAAGTGGGAAGAAATGCCGATGTAGTCTGCGCGGATCACCAAGGCGTGAACCGCAGCCCGAAGAGCGTGGCCACGCTCAAGATGAGCAAACCAATCGCCGGCGGGAAGAAGGGGTCGTAGTGATCGGCGACTTGCGGGCGCTTCTCGAGGACCACGACCTTTTTCATCTCGTCGATGCGCTTGAAGACCATCTGCAGTGCTTCCGGGGTGGCGGCGTTGAAGACTTCACCACCGGTCGCGTGCACGATGCCGATCAGCGAGGGCTCAATCTTTTCTTCCGTGAGCAGGATGCCAAAGACGGTGATGTTCCGGGAACGCAGATTGGCGATGATTTCGGTGTCGCGCGGGGGCTTGATGTCGCTGCTCTCGCCGTCGGTCAGCATGATGATCATCCGGTCGCCGCTTGGCCGCTCGGCGAGCAACTCGGAGGCGCCGAGGAGCCCCTTGCCGATGTAGGTGATCCCCCACAGTGCGTCCGGCAATCCATGGCGTCCCATCTCCGGGGGGTCGAGATGGGGATTGTCGGGCTGGATGAAGGGCCGGGCGAGGGCGATCGACTGGGTGTCGAGGGTGAGTGGAATCCAGTGGATGAAGCTGCGCGAGAAGATCGTCAGTCCGAAGGCGTCCCCCTGGCGGTAGTTGATGAATTGCAGGATGGCATCCATCGCGGAATCAAACCGCCGGTGGCGGCCATTGGCCTGCGAGCCGTGGTTCTCAGCCATGCTGCCCGAGGTATCGAGCAGGATCTGGATATTGGTCAACTGGCGCTCCACTTCAGGTGGTTTGAAGGATACCGGGTGCGCCAGGAAGAGAATCGCCACGGCGAGGAGCGTGGCGGGCAGGCAGTTGGCGCACAGTACCAGGAACCGTATGACGAGCCCGCGCCGCTGCCGGCCGTGGTCAAAGGGCAGCGCAATCGGTTGTCCGCGGCGGATCCATTCCCAAAAGGCGAGGATGACCGGGAGCGCGAGGAGCGCGAGCCATTGGGGATGCAGGAAAATCATAGCGGTGCGGGCTCCGGCTTCGGTTTCGGCACGTCGATCGCGTAGGGTTTGAGCGAAGCGGCAATCTCTTCCGGGCGAACATCAGAAGCGCGCTGATGGAGCCAGCGTTGCACCCGGCGAAGCGGTTCGCCGGTCTTTTGATCACGTCCGATGGCCTCGATCGCGTCGATCATCGGCAGGTCCGAAACGGCAAGTTCCTGGCGCCAGCGGCGCAGGAGGAGCATCTCCATCCTCGCCTTGGCGTCGGCGTCGAGCGTTCCGGCTTCGAGTTGGGCAAGGAAGGCGCGGAGGAGTTCGGCGAGCGTCGGTTCGGGCGCAGCCGCGGCGGCGCGTTTCGGTCGTTTGGGGCGTCCGTAGAAGATGAGGAGGAGCAGCCACACGATCCAAAAAGCGCCGAGTGCGGCCAGCGTGGCGTAGTAATGCCCGCCCACGTTCACGGCAGCGGCCTCGGTTTCCTTGATCCGGGCGTCCAGTTCCTTGGAAAGCTTCGGGTCGCCCGTGAACTTGAACGAAGGCAGCCCATCGAGCGTACTCCCGTCGGCCGCGGTGAGGTAGTCCTTCAGATCGAATGTCCCGGCGCGATTGACGATGTAACGCACATCATAGACGCGTGCTCCCGATTGTTCGGTCACCCTGGCGATCCGCACATTCACCGCCACACCCCATTTGTACGGAGTCACCGCAATCATGGGGCCGCTGTAGGTGACGATCGCCGCCTGCTCCACCCCCAGCGGCACATTGAGAGTGTCCTTCTCCTGCTTCGGCTGGAAATACCAGACGGCGGCCACGACGAGGACGACGGCCACGAAGATGACCTCGGCGAGACGCTTCTGGCTGGACGAGTATTGCGACATGCTACCGTGCGTGCGATCCGCCGAACCCCCGGCGTTTCAGGAAGTGGCGCAGCTTGCCGAGGATCGGTTCGTCGATCGGCAGGTGGAGATAGTCGATCCCAAAACGCGTGAGTTCGCTCTTCCAGCCTTCCGCATTCACCCACATCCGGCGGCCATTGCCGACGAAGGCGCGGCCCGACTCGGCTTCGACGCCGCGGAAGAAGCCCGCGCCTTTCACTCGCAACTCGGCCGGGTCCTGGAGGTGCAGCACGATGCAGTCGTGCTCCTGCGCGAGCACCTGGAGGGCGGAAAAAGCGTCAGGGTCATGCAGATCGCTCAAGACGATGACCATCGTGCGCCGCTTCAGCGAAGGCGCCACCTCGCGCGCCCGTTCGGCGAGCGAGGTTTCCTCGAGAAAATCATGGTGCCGAAGTTGGTGCGACCATTCGAGGGCGACGTTGCGCGACAGCGTGGGGCGCACATGCAGTTCGCGCGCGCCACAACCGAGGAGACCCACGGGCGTCATGTTCGCCTGGGCCGCCAGCGCGATGCCCGTGGCGATCCGCACTCCCCATGCATATTTGCTCAGCACTTGCGAGCTCACGCACATCGAGGCCGAGGTATCGAGCAGGAGATAAAGCGGGATCTGTTTCGGCTCCTGGAATTCCTTGATGAATAGCTTCCCAACCCGGGCCGATACTTTCCAGTCGATGAACTTCACCGGGTCGCCGGGCACATAGAGCCGCGATTGCGCATACTCCAGCCCCGCCCCGTGGAACACAGACTGGTCCTGGGCGAAGTTCAGGCTGTTGGCGAGGTGCTTCACCGTGACCTCGAACTGGCGGGCGTCGACGGGATCCTGGCTGAGTTTGACTTTGCGGCGCATGCGCGGGCGATCAGCCGAGATCGGCGAGGATGGATTCCAGCACTTGCTTCCCGGTGTGTCCCGCGGCGGAGGCTTCGTAGCTCACGCGGATGCGGTGCAGGACCACGTCTTCCGCGAGATCGAACATGTCTTCCGGCGTCACGAAATCGCGGCCATGGATGACGGCGCGGGCGCGGGCGGCGTTGATCAGCGCCAGGCCGGCGCGCGGGCTGCACCCGAAGTCAAGGTGCTTGGATTCGCGTGTCCGCCGCACAAGATCCACGCAATGCTTCACGAAGACTTCACTCACATGCACGGCTTGCACGGCTTCCATGGCATTGACCAGGTCAGCGATCGTCGC
>Ga0070658_10001731_pt1 | contig 18390 bp, 14 predicted proteins | sample KBSC13metaG_FD_64664 | JGI IMG/M metagenome (GOLD analysis project Ga0070658, IMG submission 64664) | Corn rhizosphere microbial communities from Kellogg Biological Station, Michigan, USA - KBS C1-3 metaG | ecosystem: Host-associated > Plants > Roots > Rhizosphere > Soil ...
CGCATGGGTACGAGCCCGGGGCGGGGTCGGCGATTCGGTGATAACGGACATCTGCGCGTGCGTCCTTCGGGATAGGAGGGCGCAAGCACGCAGGCCGGACGACGTTGAACAGCCGGGCGCACCGCGCCCAGAGGAGGGCGGCGGATCAGCAGGCCGGCATACAGACCGCGCTCGAAACCCGCAGCAAGTCGACATGCAAGCGCGCAACAAGGCGCAGCACGGGCATGCGGGAACGCACGATCATGCGTCGAGAATGCCATAGCCATGCAATGCCTGTCGAATCAGTGGGGAAGCCTGCGTCGGCTCAAGCGGTCCAGGCAATCCGTCGAGGCAACCGGGACGCAAACACGATTGCCGGATGAAAAGGATCTTTCAGTGCAAACGATCAAGTCCGGCTTGGCGCGTGTCCGTGCGGCCCGTGTTGTTGTGGCAGGTGTCGTTGCGGCGAGTGTCGTGGTGGTGGTACCCGTCGGATCCGCCTTGGCCACCGGTTCGCCGACAATCACCACCGACTCGGGAAGTGCAGCATTCGTGGCCGGCGACAACACCACCTCGACGCCCGTCGCCGTCGACACTGGCATCACGTTCTCGGACGGCAGTGCCGGTACCGCGGCGTCCGCGACGGTACAGATCACTGGCAATTTCAACTCCGGTGAAGATCTTCTCGCCTTCACCAACGACAGCTCGACGACGGGCAACATCGTAGCGTCATACGACACCGGAACCGGAGTGCTCACACTGACCAGCGCAGGCGCGACGGCCACCATCGCGCAGTGGCAACACGCGCTGGGCACGATCACGTACACCGATACAGCAATCACGCCCAATACCGCGACACGCACTGTGAGCTTCACGGCCGACGACGGCGTGACCACGAGCAACACTGCCACCCGAACCGTCACCGTCACCGACACCGACCAGACGCCGGTGGTGACCACGACCGGCGGCAGCCCCGACTACATCGGAGGCACCAGCGCGACGGTCGTCGACTCGGGCATCACCGTCAGCGACCTCGACAACACCACCCAAAATGCGGCAACCGTCGCGGTAACGACAGGTTTCCACTCCGGCGACACGCTGGCATTCACCAACGATGGCTCCACGATGGGCAACATCACCGGCAGCTACAACACCGCAACCGGCGTGCTCACCCTCACCAGCGCGGGCGGCACAGCCACCAACGCCCAATGGGCCAACGCGCTGAGCGCGATCACGTTCAGCACGACCAGCGCGACAACCGGAAACCGCACGATCAGCTTCGCAACCAACGACGGCACGAAGCCCTCGGCGGCAGCCACCGACACAGTCGACGTCGTCGGCCCGCCGACGATCACCACCGACTCCGGCAGTGCAGCGTTCGTGGCAGGCGACAACACCACCTCGATGCCCGTCGCCATCGACTCGGGCACCACGTTCTCGGACGGCCGTGCCAGTACCGCGGCGTCTGCGACGGTCGCCATCACGGGTAACTTGCACGGCATCGAAGACGTGCTCGGCTTCACCAACGACGGCGTGACGATGGGCAACATCTCCGCGTCATACAACGCCGCAACCGGAGTGCTCACACTGACCAGCGCAGGCGCGACGGCCACCATCGCGCAGTGGCAGGCGGCTCTCCGAGCCGTTGACTACACCGACAGCGCGGTGACTCCCAACACGGCCGTGCGCACTATGAGCTTCGCGGTCGTCGACAGCGGCGGCAACACGAGCAACACTGCCACCCGAACAGTGACGGTGACCGCCACCGACCAGACACCGGTCGTGACCACCACCGGCGGCAGCACCAACTACATCAGAGGTACCAGCGCGACGGTCGTCGACTCCGGCATCACCGTCAGTGACCTCGACAACCCGACGCAGGTATCGGGGTCCGTCTCGATCACGTCGGCCTTCGAAGTAGGCGACACGCTGGCATTCACCAACGATTTCACGACGATGGGCAACATCGCGGGGAGCTACAACGCCGCAACCGGCGTGCTCACCCTTACCAGCGCAGGCGGCACAGCCACCAATGCCCAATGGGCCAAGGCTCTGAGCGCGATCACGTTCAGCACGACCAGCGCGACAACCGGAAACCGCACGATCAGCTTCGCAACCAACGACGGCACGAAAACCTCGTCGGCGGTCACCGACACCGTCGCAGTGTCTCCTGAAGCCGTTGCGGCACCGCCCTTCGCGCCGCCCACGTATCCGGGGATCACGCGAGTCTCCGGACCGGATCGGATCGCCACATCGATTGCGGCCAGCCGGCATGAGTTCCCCGACGCGCCCAGCACGTTCACTGCGAACACGATCGTCCTGGTCAACAGCGACGACCCGATTGACAGCCTGATCGGAGCACCGCTTGCGGCGACGGTCCGTGGGCCCTTGCTGTACGTGAACTCTGGTTCGGTACCGGCCAGTGTCCTCGGCGAAATCCAACGACTGCTGGGTTCGTCGGGCGAGGTCTATCTGCTGGGTGGAACGGCCGTCATCACCAAATCCGTCGAGACGCAGTTGCAGAACGCTGGATTCACGACGCAGCGCCTTGCGGGCGTCGACCGGTACGCCACGGCGGTCGCGATCGCGAACGAAATTCTCAACCTTCGCGGGACTCTCGGCACAATATTCGAGGCCACCGGCCTCGATAACGCCGACGCGCTGACCGCAGGCCCAGCGGCCGCACACGCAGCCGGCGTGGTGTTGCTGACTCTTGGCGCCGACCAATCGGCCGCAACTGTAGCCTGGGTGGCGGCGCACTCGGGGATTATGCGATATGCGATCGGTGGACCGGCGGCCGCGGCTGACCCAGCTGCGAAGGCCATTAGCGGCGCTGACCGGTATGCAACCGCGGTGGACGTGGCTGCAAATTTCTTCGAGTCGGCGACTGAGGTTTCGCTCGCCAACGGCGCGGCGTGGCCCGACGCTGCGATTGCGGCGGCCAACAGCGCTCTCAATGATTCGCCGCTGTTGTTGGTGACGGCCACCGCACTAACGAGCGTCGTGTCGGCATGGCTTGGTGGGAGTTCACTGAACTCGGTCACGGCCTACGGCGGAACGGCCCGGATCAGCGATGGGGCGCTTGGCTCAACCGCCGCGATCACCGGCCTAACGCTGGCGTAGCCAGCAGAACCGTCAGCCCCGGGGCGGTAATCGGCCCCGGGGCCATCCGCACATGTCAGCCGATGCCGAAGCGGGCCTTGCGACGCCCGCCCGCGCCCGGCGCGCCGCTGACATCGGAGGAGTTGGTCGCCGCTGCACCGACGAGCTCACCCGAGGTGAGGTGGGGCTCGGCGCCATCATCGAAGCCGCTGGCCCCGACCTCGGCAGCACTGAACTCGTCGTCGAACGCATCGTCGATGCGGTCGTCGTCGCGGGCATCGATCGGCGCGCCGAGCGATCGCCAATCGGCATCGGCATGGGCTGCCCCACCTGCATCCTGTTCGCCCGCGTCGCCGGGCTCGCCCGCCTCGCCCACCTCGCCGCCACCGAACGAGCCCGGACCGGCCCAACCGGAGGCCGAAACCGTTGCCCGCTCGGCCTTTTTGACCAGGCTGATGGCTCGGCTGAGATCGGAACCGACCACCTGTGCGTCGATGTCGACAGACTGCCGCTTCTCGCCGTCCTTCGTTTCGTAGGGCCGTACCGAGAGCCGACCGAGCACGACGGCCGACTGCCCCTTCTTCAACGAGGCCACGACGTTCTCGGCAAGCCCGCGCCAGCACGTGACATTCGCGTACAACGTGTCGCCGTCACGCCACTCACCTGTTGCACGGTCGAACCACCGGCGGGTGGACGCGATACGAAACGATGCCACCGACGAGCCGTCGGGCGTGGTGGACAGCCGTGGATCGGCGACCAGATTGCCAACAACGGTGAGCTGTGAATCGAACATGACGTTCTCCCTTCGACAAGCACGGCTCACAGCCGTGCATTCGTTGAAGGAAAGCTTGATCGCGGCTGACCACCGCGCATCGTCAGCGAACGGGGGTTGTGGAAAGCGCAGAGCGCAGCTTGCCGTTGTGGAGAACTCGGGCGGGCCAGGCTCAATCGATTGGGTAAGCCTCGCCGCAGCTGGGGCAATGCCGCGCCCCGTCGGGCTCACTGGTGGGCGCACGGTCGGGGATCGCCCCACAGTTCGGACACATCAGCGCCGCCCAGCATGCCGGGTCGCCACCGACATCGAGCTCGGCATCACGTTCGGCGAGATCGGCTGCGGGTGCAGCGATGCGCGTGGAGGTTAGCTCTTCGTCGTCCATCGCACAACGATAGGCCGAAATCCGGCGCGCTGCCGTTGCAAGAGCGCGGACGACGAAAGCGTGTGACGTAGTCTTGGACCGCCCACAGACGCGGCGGGCGCCCGTAGCTCAGCTGGATAGAGCACCTGCCTTCTAAGCAGGCTGTCGCAGGTTCGAGTCCTGCCGGGCGCGCGAAACGGGCCTTGGCGGCTGTCGTGCACCGCCCTGATCCAGTGGCTGACCGAACCCGGCGAGCGGAAGAACTACCCGAAACGCGGACCCGTCAGCATCTGAAGCGGACCAGCCGTCGTGACGGGGCGTTGGTGGGCCGGCGGAGTCGCGGTACTCGCGCTGCCGATGATCGGGCTCGGCCTGGCCGGGGCAAGCCTCGCCAGGGCGCCGCCTGGAGGCATGCTCGCGCCCACGGTCGTACCGGGCGGCGGCCTACGACTGCCAGCCCGCAGTCGAGGTCGCGTCGGTGCCAGGCGATGTGCGGGCCAACATGCTCGCCGCCTACAACGCCGGGGTTTACGCCATCCGGCAATACGGCGGCGTGCCGCCCTACCCACAGACCCAGGCGTACGTGTCGAAATCCTTGCCCTCGAACCGTCATTCACTGCAACGGCCGGAACTGTGCCGGCGTCGTCCGCTGCTAATGCGGCCATTGGGTTCGCAGAGGCCGCGGTCGGAATCCCTTACCGGTGGGGCGGAAATGGCAGTGCGGGAAGCGGCGGCCAATTCGGCTGCTCCGGTTTGACGCAAGCCGCCTACGCGCTGAGCGGCATTGCTTTACCGCACAACGCCGCCGCTCAGTGGTACAGCGGCGTGCACGTGCCCACCGAGCAACTCCAACCCGGCGACCTGGTGTTCTTCGCGACCAACCTGAGCAACCCGGACACCATCCACCACGTCGGCATCTACATCGGCGGCGGACAAATGATCGACGCCCCGCACACCGGTGCCGACGTCCGCGTCGAGCCCTACAACTGGCCCGACTACATCGGCGCCGTCCGACCACACCCATGAGCACGGGAACTGGCGCAGCGTCAGCCCTCGTCGCTGCGATTTTCCTTGCATCAGCGCGGCACTGCGCATCGCCGCGCCGAGCAAGCGAACAACGCGGCGCGGTGTGGCTTCGCCTGCGATCTCGCTAGCCATTCTCCATCGGGGCCAGCAGACCGAATCGTTACGGTAGAGACCGAGTTGGCCATGTTCCCGTCGGCAGTCGACTTGCTTGCCCGCTTCCTACCGTCAGTCATGCTTACAACGGCGAGGTGCTCATGTTTCCCGGTTGCCGGTCGATGTCTGTCGTTGTCCGATACGTGCCGAGTCGGTGGGGCGCAGCGATCGGTCGGTCCGGGAAGCGTTTGCGCGGAAGTCGCCGAAGCGCTGCCGGACTTCGGAACGCGGAGCGTGCCAGTGTTCGAAAGTGGATAACGGACAAGATTGTCCGGGAACGGATCGGGCGGGACCGACACCCAACGACGCGCCATCGCCTTAGGTCGATCGCGTCGCGGCGCACGGACCGCTGCCAGGAGGTATAGATGTCCGCGAAAGGAACATCGGATCGCACCGTAGTCGGTAACGTCGTTGAGCTCATGTCGCGATTGCTCTCCGACCAGCGTGCGGTCGTCGTCGCCACCGATCTGGCAGGCACGGTTACCGGGTGGTCGGTCAGTGCGGGGCAGCTGCTTGGGTTCACCCCGGCAGAAGCGATCGGTCGCCCTGTGATGCAGGTGACGGACTTCGGGCTGAACCAAAGCGACGTAGCCGAAGTACTCCTCAGCGGTGAGGATGGCGTCTGGACTGGCGAGGTCGCCGCACTAGCACGAGGCGGCGAACGTGTGCGCTTCCAAATCTCGGCGGCGCTGTGGACGACTCCCGCTGGAGAGCCCGGTGTGCTCACCGTTGGCGTTCCGCTGGCCGCGGGGGCTGTCGGCGACAGGCTCCCAGAAGGCCAGCTTTTTCGCGCCTTGTTCAAGCGCAGTGCCGAGGTTCCGCTCGTGTGTGATCGCGACCTCGTCATTCGCTATGCCGGCCCCTCTTTGCAACAGCTGTTTGGCTATGAGCCCTCCGAAGTGCTTGGAACTTCTGGCTGGGCTTTCGCCCATCCAGAGGATGAAGGCGTCTTCCGCGGCCAGTGGGAGAAGGCATTGGCCGAATCCGGCGGCCACACGCGGGCCGAAGTCAGAGCCCGGCACCGCGACGGAAGTTGGCGCTGGACAGAGGTGCGCATTACCAACCTGCTCGACGATCCAGCAGTCGCCGGCGTCGTGTTGAATATTCGCGATATAACCCGCCGTCGTGAATCTGATGCCGCCCGCGCAAACAGTGAACAGCTGCATAAGGAGATCTTGCAGACCGCGCAGGAGGGTGTGTGGGCGGTCGGCCTCGACGGGCGAACCTTGTTCGCGAACGCAAAGATGACCGATCTATTGGGCGCGACGCAACAGGAACTTGCAAGCCGACCGGTATGGGAGTTCTTTGACCGCCCCGCGCTCGATGTCATTCGCGAGCATCTCCGGCTGCGCACTGAAGGCATCAGCGACGAGTACGAAGTGGGGGTCACTAGCCGCCGTGGCGAGCGGCGCTGGTTACTCGTCGCGGGCTCACCGCTTCATGATGCGCAAGGCGCGCATATCGGAAACCTCGGGATGTACACCGACATCACCCATCGCAAGCATTTGGAACAGGAACTCGCTCGCGTCGCGCTTTACGATTCTTTGACGTCCCTTCCTAATCGCGCGCTGCTGACGGACCGGCTGCAGCGGCTGCAACATGAGTCCGATCGGACCGGGGATGACCTCGCGGTGCTGTTTTGCGACATCGATCGGTTCAGGGAGGTCAACCTGGCTCGCGGGCACACCGTTGGTGATGAAGTGCTTGCTGCGGCAGCTAATCGTCTTGAGCAGACGGTTCGCGAGGGTGACACTGTCGCAAGGTTCGGTTCGGACGAGTTCGTGATCCTTTGCCCCGCCACAGATAGTCTCCTGGCACGTGACCTAGCGGCCGACGTCTGCGCGGTGCTTCAAGCGCCTTTTGAAGTTGCAGGCGAGCGGATTTACATCAGCGCGAGCGTCGGCGTGGCTGCTACGCCACTCGTTGAAAGCGATGGCCTCCTCGCTGCCGCCGCGAGTGCTCGCGACCAGGCGAAGGAACGCGGCCGGGCACGGGTGGAGGTCCATGATGCGGCGATGCAGACTAGCGCCGAGGATCGGGTTCGCATCCTCGTGGATCTGCAGGTTGCTCTCGATGAGGGTGGACTCGCGGTCTATTACCAGCCGATCGTGCGGCTGAGCGATTCAATGCCCGTTGGAGTCGAGGCGTTGATGCGCTGGCATCACGGCGAACTAGGCCCGATCTCGCCCGCGAAGTTCATTCCCATAGCCGAGGACGGGGGGCTCATGCCACGCTTGGGCGCCTGGAGCCTCGAACGTGCCTGCGCGGATGCGATGAGTTCTCCGTCATGGCCGGCCGATTGGTACTTGGCGGTGAACATTTCCACCCGTCAGCTTACCGACGGCGCCGTGTTCGATGTGGTGCGTGACTCGTTGCACGACACCGGGATGCCTGCGCACCGCTTGCTCCTTGAGGTCACTGAGACGGCAGTTGTTACCGACAGCACGCAAGCGATCAGCACGCTGCGCGCGATACGTGATCTCGGGGTTCGCATTGCCATTGACGACTTCGGAACCGGGTATTCGTCGCTAAGTTATCTCCGGCGGTTCCCGGTCGACACGATCAAAATAGACAGGTCATTTGTCGCTGGCATGACCGCAGATGCCGACGATCTGGCCATCGTCGCGAGCATCGTCAGTTTGGCCGCCGCAGTCGGTGTTCAGGCTGTCGCCGAAGGTGTGGAAACCGAAGAGCAGGCCGAGGCGTTACGGCGGTTAGGCTGCCCGCTGGCGCAAGGCTTCTTGTGGAGCCCGGCCGTGCCCGCTGGCGACTTGGCCGAGACCATGGCTGCGATTGTCCGGGGACCGCGAGAAACGTCCCAACCGCTGCATTCAGCTGGTGAGCGGGCGCCGCGGCAACTCAGATCGCCTGCGGCAGATGAAGCGGTCGTTGCACGCATCATCGCGCTCCATCAGGCGGGAGCGTCGCTGACAACGATCGCCGCGGCACTCAACGCTGAGAATCTGACAACCGTGCGAGGGCTTCGCTGGCACCGCAGCAGCGTCGCACGTGTCATTGCGGACCGGCACTTCCCAGGAATGACCACACTGCGATAGCGAGCAGGCGAAAGCCGGGCGTCTTACTGGCGTTATCGTTTGCGCTGCTCCTTCGTCGGCCCACGTCCACAGCTGGTCATTGCCGCTGTCAATGCGATTCGCCATGTCGGGCCTAGCGACGAACTGCCTTTTGCCACATGCAACCCTAGGCCGGTTGCGTCGTGACCCGATGCGCGTCCGGCGGCGCTGCGAAACGACACGCTAGTTGCGCGTTTAGGCGGCACGGGGTTGAAGTAATTCTGTTGGGGCACGGACGTAGTTCGACGTGACCACGTCAACGGCTACCCGGGCGGTCTCGCGCCGGTTGGCTCAACTGTTGTTGTTCCGAGTGGCGTAGCCGCCATCACGCAAGACATGGCCTATCAGGCCCATGTACGTGTGACCTTTCCGCAGGTTTGTTTTCGCTATCGAGCCGAGTGGGTTCACCCGCCGACACCTCAATGACACGGATGTCTTTGAAGGAGAACGGATGTTTCCCGCGTTACGACGAATGCACCACCGAACTCGCATCGTGACGGCTGGAGTCGCCGCTGCCGCGGTTGTCGTCCCGGCGGCATTCTCCGCACCCGCCGCTGCCGCGAAACCAGATTTGGTTTCCTACATTGCGATCGCCGCCTCACCTGCGACGACGCCCCAGTCGCTGGAGGCTGCGCTTACCGCAGCCGGTGGACACCTGACGGCCAGTTTCCCTGTCGCCGGCGCGGTCGCCGTCGAGTTGCCTCGCGGTGAGCGCGCCCCCGCTGGCGTGGCGTTCGTCCCCGACGTTGCGATGCGAGTAACAGGCACGACTACTCCAGCAGGTGGCGCCATCGCCGACACTGTTCGCCAGACAGTTGGCGTACCTGATGGTGTGGACGGTCGAGGCGTCACGGTTGCGTTGCTGGACACCGGCGTTGCGGACGTGAACGACCTCACCGGGCGGGTGACCCACGTCAACCTCAGTGACAGCGCCGCAGGCGACGGCTACGGTCACGGCACTTTCCTTGCCGGCCTGATCGCCGGAAGTGGTGTGGATTCTGGTGGCGCCTACGCGGGAATGGCGCCTGCGGCGCGGATTCTCGACGTCAAGGTCGCGGCGGCTGATGGCAGCACGTCTTTGAGCCGGGTACTCGCCGGGCTGCAGGAGGTCGCGAACCGGCACGCCACCGACCACAGCATCGGGGTGCTGAACCTGTCGCTGTCGTCGGGCACCTCGTTGCCTCCGGCGTTGGATCCGCTCGCCCATGCCCTCGACAGCCTGTGGAAGCAAGGCGTGACCGTCGTGGTCGCGGCAGGCAACGCTGGCCCGGCGGCCGGGACAGTCACCTCACCGGGCGACGACCCGACGGTGTTGACTGTGGGCGCCCTGGATGAAAACGGCACCGCTGGCCGTGGCGACGACGTCATCGCCGACTTTTCCTCCCGCGGACCGACGGCGGACGGCGACGCGAAGCCGGACCTCGCCGCCCCCGGTGACCACCTGGTCTCGCTGCGCGATCCGGGCAGCATCATCGACACGCAAAACCCGGCCGCGCGCATCGGCGATGCCTACTTCCGCGGCAGCGGCACATCGATGTCTGCTGCCGTCGTCAGCGGAGCGGTGGCCGACCTTCTGTCCGCTCGCCCAACCCTGCGCCCTGACGACGTCAAGAATGTCCTGACCGCGACCGCGTACAGCGCGCCGGGCCTGACCGACCCGACCGCGGCCGGCAGCGGTGGCCTCGATTTGACCGCCGCACTCTCGTCCCCAACCAAGCCCGCGCCCGGGGGTGGGAAATCCAAGGCCGGGCCCACGAACCCGAACGCAGGAGGCGCACCCGCCGGTGGGCCCGCCGAACGCGATTCGGCGCGGTGGGACGCGTTCGCCACAGCCTGGCAGCAGGGCGATTTCACTACAGCTGCCCGAGCGTGGGCTTCGCTTTCGCCGGCGACCCAGAACTGGGCCGCGCGGGCGTGGGCGATGACGTTATGGTCCGATGCCGCTCTCAGCGATGATTCGCAGCTGCTTGCGCGAGCGTGGGCCGCACGCGCCTGGGCTGCGGACGGATGGCTGGCACGAGCGTGGGCCGCACGCGCCTGGGCTAGCGATGACTGGGCCGCACGCGCCTGGTCGGCGCGGGCATGGTCGGCGCGGGCATGGTCGGCGGCAGACTGGTCGGCGGCAGACTGGTCGGCGCGGGCGTGGTCGGTTTCGGCGTGGGCGAGCAACGCGTGGTCGGCCAATGCCTGGCTCACCGACGCTTGGGGCTGGTGATGTCCAGCCCCGCCGGAACGTTACGGGTGCGTGGCACGGTGGCGGTGACGGTGTGTGCAGGCATCGTCGGCGTCGCGGCTGTCACCGTCGTGCCCTGGTCGTATCACCCGCGCATCCACGCGACGCCGATATGGGCGGCGATCCTGCTCGCCTTGTCATGCGTCGGCGAGTTGGCCTACGTGCGGATGCGGCACGGAACCTCCTTTGAAGACCTCACCGTCTATGAAGCAGTGGTCGTCGCGAGCGTGCTGCTACTACCACCCGCGGCGGCGATGTTGGTGCCATTGGTGGCGCTGCTCGCGGCTAGCGCGATTCTGCGTCGGCGGCTAGTCAAGACCGTGTTCAATCTGGGCAGCTACGCGGCAAGCACATCAGCGATGGTCGCGATTTACACAGCGCTTGCCGGTGGGCAGCAGCCGTTTTCTGCCCGCTCGGTCGGTGCGGTGGTTGTGGCGGCCGGCGCGTTTGCTGCAGTGAACCTGCTCGCTTTGGCGACCGTGCTGTCCGCGACGGAACAATCCACGCTCACGTCCGTTATTCGCGCCGAATGGCGGCTGTCGGCGTTCATGGCGATTGGCAACGTCGCGCTCGGCGCGGTCGCAGTCGCACTGGCGATGCAGACCCCTGTCCTCCTGCCTTTCGCGTCGCTGCCTGCGCTCACGCTGGGGTATGCCTATCGCGCTGTCGCCCGCGGCGCTGACGAGCGCGCGCGTACCGGGCATCTGGTCGCACTCGGCGGCATGCTGGCGACCGGATCACCGCCAGAACGGGTTTTGCTCGACGTGGCCAACGTGGTGCAGCAGGCTTTCGACGCGTCCGCAGTCCGGGCGCTGGTTCCTTCACGCGGATGGATCGTCACGGTGCCCGACGGCGCGGATCGCGCCACCGGACAGGTTGAAATCGTCGACGCCGACGGCGGCGACGAACTTGGGATGGTCCAGCTGCAGTTAGTGTTGGGCCAGCGTTCCGGCGTGCCGGGCGCCCGGCCGTGGCAAGGAAAGCCGCGACGACTGAGCGACAGCGAAAAAGCACTGCTGACGTCGATTGTTCAGATGCTCGCGTCCGCAGTCGGCACCGCCGTGCACGCGCACGCCCTGCGCGAGGAGACGGCAAAACTTGCCTCCGTTGTGGAAAACGCCAGCGACGGCATCGTCGTGCTCGACGGAAGAGGCACCGTCGTGCTCTGGAGCCCAGCTCTTGCAGCGATCACCGGACGAGACGCCAGCACCGTAGTCGGGACGCGTTCGACCAGACGAGAACCGTTGAGCACCCTCGCCGAAGTCTTGGGGGCAACCGTCGTCGAGGCGTTGCCGCCCGTCGATTTGACAAAGGCGTTACGCCCCGATCAACCATGCGCGGCGGTCGCGTTGACCGTGCGGCGCCCCGACGGTGATGAACGGCATCTTCGCGCCTCCGTGTCGGCGCTGTTCGGCGCGGATTCGATGTTGCAGAAGATGGTCGTGATCGTCCACGACGTCACCGCTGACGAGCGGCTGTCTCGGCTGAAGAACGACTTCGTCGCGACGGTCTCCCACGAACTGCGCACGCCGATCACGCCGATCAAGGGTTACGCACGACTGCTCGCGACCCGCGGCGCGGCGATGGACGACGAACAGCGCTCCCGAGCTCTGCGCGTCATCGAGGATCGGGCCGATCACCTCTCGAGACTCGTGGACGATTTGCTGCTCGCCTCGAAAATGTCGGTCGACGGGCTGGGCGGCATCCCCATGGACTTGGCCGCACATGACGTGGTTGCGCTGGTTCGCCACGCTGTTGGTGGCGTGTCGAACATCGCCGAGCGCACCGTGTTGGACGTGCCAGACGGTGAGCTTGTCGCGCGCTGCGATCCGACGCGGCTAAATCAATGCCTGACGAACATGTTGACGAACGCGCAAAAGTACTCACCGCCCGCCACCCCCATAAGCGTTCGTGTTTGGTCAGACGACGAGGCCGTCACCATCGCGGTTGCGGACGAAGGCCGCGGAATTCCAGCCGACGAACTGGAGCGGATCTTCCACCGCTTCCACCGGGTTGAAGACCCGATGACGATGACCACCGACGGCACCGGTCTGGGCTTATTCATCACGCGAGAACTCGCCCGAGCGATGGGCGCAGACATCTCCGTTGTCTCCGAGCTCGGCGTCGGTTCATGTTTCACGCTGCGGCTTCAAGTGCTCCCCGTCGCGGCTTCGGCCGCCTGAGTCAGGAGAAATAGGTGCGATCAGTACTGGTCGTCGACGACGAACCCAATGTGCGCTCGTTGGTACGTGATGTCCTTGAGCTCAACGGCTATCAGGTGCGCGAGGCGTCCAGTGGCGGCGAGGCGTTGACCGCGGTCGACTCACAGCCACCCGACTGCGTCGTCATGGACGTCATGATGCCGGGCCTGTCTGGAATCGACGTACTCGCCGAACTACGCAGCCGGCCGGTGCTCGATGCGCTGCCGGTTCTGCTGCTCTCCGCAGCTGACGATGACCACTCGACGTGGGCCGGCTGGCGCGCCGGCGCGAACTGCTACCTCACTAAACCGTTCGACCCGGACATGCTCACCGCGTGGCTCTTGCGCTTGTCGACCGACGACGCACAAGCAGACTAAGAAAGGAATACCGATGTCGAAAATACTGGTCGTCGACGACGACCCGAATGTGCGTGACCTGCTCGCCGACTTGCTGGCGCTCGAGGGCCACGACGTGTACCTCGCAGGTAGCGGCAGCGAGGCGCTCGATGCCATTAGCCGGGACCGGCCGGACTGCCTACTGCTGGACATCATGATGCCAGGTATGAGCGGACATGAGGTGCTAGCTAACGTCCGCCGCGACGACGGCGGCCCGACACTGCCTGTCGTGATGCTCAGCGCCGCCGCCGAAGACGACCAGGCGTGGCGGGCGTGGACCGGCGGCGTTGATTACTTCCTTCCAAAGCCCTTCGACACCGACTACCTGTTGCAATGTCTCGACCAGTTGGCCTCCTAGACGCCCCCGCACCGGCTTGCGCAGCTGACGGCGCGGAAGAGGCGCGGCTGCGGGCGGTGGCCCGTTACGTCGTGCTCGACACCGTGCCGGAGCCGGAGTTTGATGACATCACCGAACTCGCGGCGGCATTGAGCGGATGCGCGTTTGCGGCGATCACGTTCGTCGATGCGCAACGTGTCTGGGTGAAGTCCGCACGCGGATTCGACGCCCATGAAATCCCGCGCGGCTCCTCGTTTTCGTCATCTACGTTCGGTTTAGGGCCTCAACTGCTTGCCGATGCGTGGACCGACGCTCGGTGCGCAAACAATTCCTGGGTGCGCGACGAGCCGTTCACCTCTTTCTACGCGGCGTGGCCTCTGGTCACCTCCGACGGATTCACCCTCGGCCATTTGCTGGTGATGCATCCGTCGCCGCGTGAGCTGCCCGCACACACGCACGCGGGTCTGGCAGCACTAGCAAGACAGGTGATGGTGCTACTTGAACTGCGCCGGACGCTGGTCTGCTACCACACCGTCATCGACGGCGCCGGGCTCGTGGTGTTCCACACGGACGGCGCGGGACGCCTCGTTTCGGTGACGCCGACCTGGGCGAAGCTGACCGGGCACGGAATCGTTCGCTCTCTCGGTAAGCCGCTACACACCCTCATGCACCCCGACGACGGTGCAAGCGTGCAAGCCGAGCTGTCGCGGGTTTTGCAGGACCAACTCGCCACTCGCCTCGACTGCCGGGTGGTGACCGCTTCGGGCGCGGACATGCCAGCCGAGCTTTTCGCCCAACCCCTACCAGCCGGCCATGGCCTTCCCGTGGGCGTCGTCGGCGTCATCGCAGATGTCTCAGAGCGCCGCGCACGTGAAATCGAAGACCAGCACCGTCAAAAGCTGGAATCGCTAGGTCGTCTCGCGGCCGGCGTCGCGCACGAAATCAATACCCCGATTCAGTTCGTGGGCGACAACACCCGCTATCTCGCCGACGTCTACAACCAGATGCTGCACATGATCGACACCTACCAAGGGCTCGCCAGCGGCGCGCTGGGAGATAAAGACAAGCTAGCGGCGCTCACACGGCTTGCCAGCGACACGGACCTAGGCGACGTCGCGATCGAAGTGCCATCGGCCGTGCGGCAAACCCTCGACGGCATAGAACGAGTCGCGACGATTGTCCATGCGATGAAATCGATGAGCCATCCAGGGCACGACCACCAGGCGCTCGCCGACGTCAACGAAGCAGTCCGAGCGACTGTGGCAATCGCCCGCAACGAGTTGAAGTATGACGCCGACATTGTTCTCGAGCTGAACCCGCTTCCGGCTGTCAGATGTTTTATCGCCGACCTCAGCCAGGTATTTCTCAACCTGCTGATCAACGCAGCTGACGCGATCCGCGACTCCGGCCGACGCGGGCGGATCACCGTCGTCACCGAACACGACGACGAACAGGTCACGATCCGAATCACCGACACCGGGATCGGTATCCCGAGCCAGATCAGAACCAAAATCTTCGATCCGTTTTTCACAACGAAAGCCGTAGGGCGAGGCACCGGGCAAGGCCTGGCGCTAGCCCACGTGGTGATCTACGAAAAGCACCGCGGCGTTATCGACGTCGACTCAACTCCCGGCGTCGGCACAACCTTCACCGTGCGTATCCCCGTTCGTGGGCTTCCCGAAGGACAGCGATGACCACCCAAACTCTGAAGTCAGGCACCGCCGCGAAGTCTGCGAAGGTGTTGCTCGTCGACGACGAGCCCGCGCTGCTCGACGGGCTACGCCGCCAACTGCGCGAACGCTACGCCGTGACGACCGCAGTCGGCGGCAGCGCCGCGCTCGACGCACTGCGCTCCACAGGTGATTTCGCCGTCGTCATCTCCGACATGCGGATGCCCGAGATGGACGGCGCCACGCTGCTGTCGCTGGTGCGCCAAGAAGCACCCGACGCGGTCCGGATGCTTCTCACCGGCCAGGCCGACGTCGAATCCGCGGCGGCCGCCATCAACGATGGGCAAATCTTTCGGTTCCTCACCAAACCGTGCGCCCCTGACACTTTGCAGGCGGCCCTCGCCGACGCTGTCGGACTGCATTACGCGACGATCGCCGAACGAGAACTACTGGACAAGACGCTGCGCGGAGCGGTGCAGGCGCTCACCGACGTCCTCGCGCTCGCCCAGCCACAGGCGTTCGGCCGCGCCCAACGAATCGCTCGCACGGTTCGCGAACTTGCCGCCGAACTTCAGCTGGAAGACCGATGGGATGTCGACATCGCCGGGATGCTCGCACAACTTGGTGCGGTGAGCCTGCCAGCAGCGGTCCTCGACAAGCTCGACCGCGGGACTCCGCTGTCTTCGGACGAACGCTCGATGACGGCACGAATACCGGCGGCTAGTGCCCAGCTGCTGGCAAGCATCCCGAGGTTGGAGGGGCTTGCGCAAGCGATTGGCAGGTACGGGCTACCAGCTACCGACGATCAGCGCTACCGCAAAGAGCAGCCTGGCGACGACCCGCTGGCGTTCGTGCCCCAGATGATTCGCGTCGCCGTCGATTTCGACTACCTGACCTGCGGGCGGGTCCCGGTTTTCACCGCGATCGCTCAGCTCCGTACCCGCGGCGTGTACAGCGCCCGAGTGCTTGACGCCTTAGAAGCCGCCTACCTCCCCGGCGCGCATCCGTGCGCGCCCAAAGAGATGGCCCTGGACGACCTCACCCCCGGGATGATCCTGGCGGATGACGTCCATGCCGCAGGCGACGTCCTACTCGTCGGCCGAGGCACGGCAGTGACCGAGGCCATGATCCGAAGGCTGTCGAACTACACCGACCGCGGGGATTTCGCCGGTCGTGTCCTCATCATCGACGAAAGGCTTTGACGCGATGAACGGCAACGACCTGCCAACTTCCTCGGCCCAGGCGATGGCGTTGCCTACCTCAGGTGCGCCAAAGGTATGGATGGCGGGCATCCCAAGGATCAGCTTCGGCCATGGCAAAATTCCCCAGCGCAAACGGGCAGGCACGCCTGCCTTGTGGGCCGACGGCTTGCCGTCAGCTCACCGCGACGGGACTCTGCGGCTGCTCGCCGCCCTGCTCGCCGCAGAGACGGTCACATCGATGGCGTTCGCCCTTGCCGGAGTAACCGGTCCGGACAAGTCGCACCACTTAGACAGCTTGCGCGGCTGGCTCGGGCTTTCTTCGTTCATGCTGTTGGTCGCGGTGCTTTTGCGTTCCGGCCACCTGGTCCGGCGACTGCGGCAGCTGCTGACGCTCGCAATGACCAGTTCGTCGCCGTCGCCGCCACCTCGCACGACTGGCTTTGGGAGTCAACGCCAGAGTTCGTCGCTACGTATTGCAGTCCGGCAACGGCCGCACTACTCGGCCGTGTCCCCCAGGATGTGATAGGCCGGTCGATTTTCGATCTGGTGTGCGATGACGACTTACCGATGGTCCGAGCGGTCTTGTCGCAGGCGATCCGCCACGGAACCGGATGGCAGGACGTCGACGCCCGATGGAAGCACGCCGACGGGCACCTCGTGGCTATGCAGGGCTCGGGGATGCCCGTGCACGACCGCCGAGGTGGCTTGATTGGCTTTCGCGGCACGCGGCGCCTCACGCCGCCTGACCCGGCCGGTCAGGCCCGGGTCGCTGCGGCCACCAACCGCGTTCAAGTCCTGCTCGCCGGCGACGCGCTGACCATCGCCTTGCAACCGATCGTTTCGTTCGATTCAGGCGCATGGCACGGTGCCGAGGCGCTGGCGCGCTTTCCGGACGGTCGAGCACCTGACGTGTGGTTCGCCGAGGCGGCCGAGGCCGGGCTCGGAGTCGAATTGGAACTCCTCGCAGCGACGGCCGCACTTGCCACCGCGAGGCACCTACCCGATCGAGTGTTTCTATCTGTGAACGCGTCTCCGGCGCTGATCCTCGATGAACGCCTCCACCAACTGCTCGACGCGTCCGCCGTGCCCCCGTCTCGTGTCGTCATCGAGATCACCGAACACACCGCGATCAGTCGCTACGACGAAGTCCGGGCGGTGCTCGCGCCGCTTCGCGACCGTGGACTTCGGCTAGCGATCGATGATGCGGGCGCGGGTTACGCATCGTTCAGCCACGTCCTTCGGCTATGCCCCGACATCATCAAACTTGACCGCTCCCTGATCACCGGAATCAGCGCCGACCCTGCCCGCCGAGCGTTCGTCACAGCGATCACATTGTTGGGCGCTGAGTTGAATGCCACGATTACCGCAGAGGGCGTCGAAACAACGGAGGAGCTAGCTGCACTTTCCGCGATGGGCGTCCACCACGCGCAAGGCTACTTACTGGCTCGGCCGACTATTGATAAAGATCGCTGGTACCGCTGGCGGACAGCCACCTGGCCGACGAACGTGGCGTGGCGTCCTAAACAAGTTGAGTACGCGTAAGTGTCCCCCGTTCGCCTCGTCCCACTCCCACCGTTCTCCCCGCAATATAGCTTTGCATTGAGCTACACATCGGCGATATTGACTGAGAGTAATTCGAAATCGAAGCACCGCGACAACGAGATATCCCTAAGACGCAAGAGTCCGAACAGTCTGACCAGTCGAGATTCACCCGGCTGCGATTTTAGTGCAACATATTGAATACCGAAACATTAGCCAGGACATACCAATCGACGGGAGGTCCCAATGAGTAGCAATGCCGCAACGGCATCGACCAGTTTTACCGTTAGCCAGATGATTGCCCGGACAAACGCCGGCAGTCAGGCTTCCGGTACGGGCGGAC
>Ga0070658_10001733_pt1 | contig 18381 bp, 15 predicted proteins | sample KBSC13metaG_FD_64664 | JGI IMG/M metagenome (GOLD analysis project Ga0070658, IMG submission 64664) | Corn rhizosphere microbial communities from Kellogg Biological Station, Michigan, USA - KBS C1-3 metaG | ecosystem: Host-associated > Plants > Roots > Rhizosphere > Soil ...
AGAGCTCGCGCGCGAAACGCACCCAGCGCGACGCTCTCGATCGTGCGCTCATCGACCTCGCGGCGTTCTACCGCGACGTCCTCGTCGTGCAGCTGGGGGCGGGCGTGGAGCTGGTCAACGTCGACATGACCCGCACAATCCAGCGGATCGCCGGCGCGACCACGCCGGAATCGACGCTGCGTCGCATCGACGCGATCCTCGCCTGCCGCGAGGCCATCGACACCAACGTCGCGCCACTGCTCGCGGTCGAGGCCATGGCGGTTTCCCTGCATGCAGGCTGAGCGCAGCCGGCCCGGTTCGCCGTAGGCTTCTCGCGTGCCCATGGTCATGGCGGTGAGCTTCGAGCGCTACGGCCGGCTTTATTACCTGGACGCAGGCACCGCGACTGCGCACGTGGGAGACAAGGTGCTGGTGCCCACCGACGACGGCACCGAGGTCGCCGAGTGCGTGTGGGCGCCGCAATGGGTCGACGACGAGGTCGGCGGACTTCCGACCCTCGCCGGCCTTGCCGGCGAGGACGACCTTGTCCGCGACGAAGCCAACCGGAGGCGCCGCGCCGAGGCGAAGGTCGCGGCGAAGCGGCTGATCAAGCAGCACGAACTGCCGATGAAGGTCGTCGGCGTCGACTACCGCGACCGCGGCGACCCGCGGCGGTTCATCGTCTATTTCTCTGCCCCTCACCGGGTCGACTTCCGTGACCTGGTGAGAGACATGTCGAGGACCCTCGACACCAAGGTCGAGCTCCGTCAGCTCGGCGCACGCGACGAGGCACGGGTGCAAGGCGGCATCGGACCGTGCGGGCGCGACCTGTGCTGTGCGACGTTCCTCAAGGACTTCGAGCCGGTCAGCGTCCGCATGGCCAAAGACCAGGATCTGCCGGTCAACCCGCTGAAGATCTCGGGCGCCTGTGGCCGGCTGCTCTGCTGCCTGAAGTACGAACACCCGCTCTACCAAGAGTTCAAGGCATCCGCGCCGCGTGTCGGCGCGTCGGTGGAGACGCCCGAAGGCGACGGCCGCGTCGTCGGCCACAACGTGCCGTCGGACACCGTGGTCGTGCGCCTCGCCGCAAGCGGGCAGACGTGTCGCTGCTCGCGCGCGGACGTGTGCGCACCACGCCGGGCCCATGACACCGCGGTCGCGAGCGGCGCCCGGGCGACGTCGGACGACGCAACAGATTCGGAGGACTCGCCATCCGACGCCTGACGGCAGCCGCCGCGCTCGTCGCCGCCCTCGCCGGATGCTCCGCGCAGAGCCCGGCTGCATCGCCCACGGCCTCACCGACCGTCGCCGTCACACCGGCGCAGTCGACACCTGCGTCGGCGACGCCGACGACGACTGCGTCACCGTTGCAGCGCTTCTACGACCAGAAGCTCGCCTGGCATTCCTGCGGCGGTGGCTTCAGCTGCAGCTCACTGCTGGTGCCGGTCGACTACCAGAAGCCGAACGCCGGCACACTGCGCATCGCCGTGATCCGCAAGAAGGCGACCGGGTCGCACCGCGGCTCGCTCCTACTCAACCCGGGCGGACCGGGCGGGTCGGGCGTGCAGTTCCTGCGCGACGCCGCTTTCGCCTACAGCTCGGTCAACAACCACTTCGATCTGGTCAGCTTCGACCCACGCGGTGTTGGGGAGTCACGACCGATCCGGTGTCTCAGCTCCTCGCAGTTGGACACGATCTTCGCCGCCGATCCCGTCCCGGCAACGCCGGCCGCCCGGGCCCGGTTGATCTCGTTGAGCAAGCAGTTCGCCGATGCGTGCTGGCAGCGCAACGGCGACTACCTCGCTCATGTCGGCACTCTCGACAGCGCGCGGGACATGGATGTGCTGCGCGCCGCGCTCGGCGACAAGAAGCTCACCTATTACGGCGCGTCGTACGGCACGTTCCTCGGCGCAAAGTACGCGCAGCTGTTCCCGACCCACATTCGCGCGCTCGTGCTCGACGGCGCGGTCAACCCGGCCGAAAACACCGTCGCCGGCGACATCGAGCAGTCGCGCGGATTCGAGACCGACCTGGATGACTTCCTGGCCTGGTGTGTGAAGCAAGGCTCGTGCCCGCTCGGATCGTCCCAGTCCGCTGCCTCCGCCGGACTCGACCAGCTGACCGCGCAGGTCCGGGCGCACCCGGAGTCGGTCGGCGGCCGGAGTCTCGGCGCAGGCGAATTCTTCATTGGTCTGGCGTCGGGCTTCTACAGCACGTCGGAATGGGAATCGCTGCGCCAAGCGCTCGCCGACGCGAAGAACGGACACGGCGCCGGCATGCTCGCCCTGGCCGACCAGCTCACCGAGCGGCAGCACAACGGCTCCTACACCAACCTGATGGAGTCGAACATGGCGATCAACTGCATCGACCGGGATTCGCCGAGAAGCGTCGCCGGCTTCGACGCGGCTGCAGCCCAGGCGCAGAAGGCATCACCGCACTTCGGTAAGGACATCCTCTACAGCTCGCTGCCGTGCGCGTTCTGGCACGTGCCGCCGGTCGAGCGCGCGCATCCGGTCAGCGCGCCGGGCGCGCCGCCGATCATGGTCGTGGGCACGACGCACGACCCAGCAACGCCGTACGCCGACGCGCAGGCGCTGGCGGCCCAACTGGGTCCGGCCGGCCGGCTGCTCACCCTCAACGGTGACGGACACACCGCCTACCTACGCGGCGACCCGTGCATCACGTCGTACGTGAACTCCTATCTGGAGACCGCACGCGCGCCGCAAGGCTCGCCGCGGTGCGGCTAGACTTGTCCGCGCACCGCCCTCGGCGGGTGCGCCGCCTTAGCTCAGTCGGCAGAGCGATTCACTCGTAATGAATAGGTCGTCGGTTCGATTCCGACAGGCGGCTCCACGCACTCCCGGACTTGCCAGACGCTGACGTCGCTATAGCCACGTCACCGTCTGACAAGTTGCGGGTTGCTGGGTCAGCGGGCGCGGCAGGTGCTCTTGTTGACGATGACGGCGTGACGGTCGCCGGTGGCGTTGCTGCCGCCTTCGACCTTCGTGTCGGTGGTGGGTCGACGTCACGTAGGTGATCGGGATGCCGTAGGGCACCGGCTGCGCGCCGTACGACGGCCCGACATCCGGGTGCAGCTTGCGGGTCGGGGACATGTGCGCGATCCACGTGCTGTTGCGGCGGGTCGACCGCCAAGTGCGACACGTCGGCGTGCCGGTAGTTGTCGGCCGAGAACGCTTAGCAGCTCGTCCCGCAGCAAAACGAGCAGAAACGACATTCCGACCGCGGTCAGCGCAGGCAGAGGTCGGGCGAAGCGGACCATGCGTTCATTCTCGGCATCCGAGCCGGTGGCGACAGAGTGGCGATCAGGTGAAGAAGACTTCGTGGCACGTATATGAACCCGCCACATTTGGGTCACGAAAGCGTCACAATGCGCGGCCTTGCGCTCCCGGGATGGCAGCATCGGGCCGTGCAGCCGTCCGGCGGAGGGTGAGCCATGGGCAGGTACCTGGCCCGCCGCTTGCTCAACTATGTCGTCCTCGTGTTCATCGCGACGTCGATGGCCTACCTGCTGGCCGCGGTGTCGTTGAACCCGCGCGCGCACTACGAGGGCCGCAACCCGCCGATTCCGCAGACGACGATCAACAACATCCTCAACCAGTACAACCTCAACGACCACACCCCGGTGTTCGAGCGCTACGGGCACTGGCTCAGCGGTGTCGTCCACGGTGACTTCGGCCGCGACTGGGACGGCGGCTACGTCAACTCGAACCTGAGCCGGCGGATGTGGGTGAGCGGTCAGCTGCTGCTCATCGGCACCCTTCTTGGGGGCCTGCTAGGCGTCGCTGCGGGGGCGTATGCCGCCGTGAAACAGTACAAAGCGGGAGACGTCGTCCTCACCCAGGGCGCTTTTCTCATACTGTCGATGCCGACATTCGTGATCGCGATCCTGTTGCAGGTGGGCGCGGTCCAGTTCAACAACGCGGTCGGCCATCAAGTCTTCGTGTTCTCCGGGCAATACAACCCGGCGCTGTCGGGTGGGTGGTTCGCGCATCTCGGCGATCGGCTCAACCACCTCATCCTGCCGACGATCACGCTGACGCTCGTGGGGGCGTCGTACCTGATGCTCTATCAGCGCAACGCCATGCTGGACGTGCTCGGCAGCGACTACGTTCGCACCGCGCGCGCAAAGGGATTGCGCCGCGGGCGGGCGTTGCGACGGCATGCGTTGCGCACCGCGCTGATCCCGTCGGTGACGCTGTTCACCTATGCGTTCGCGACGATCTTCGTCGGTGCGACGTTCACCGAGATCATCTTCGGCTGGCACGGCATGGGTGAGTGGTTCGTGACCACGATCCAGAGCGCCGACACCAACGCGGTCGCAGCGATCACGATGATCGTCGGCATCCTCATCCTGATCGCGTCATTCCTGCAGGACATCGTCGTCGCCATCCTCGACCCACGAGTGCGAGTGGGGTGATGCGGTGACAGTCCCGAGCCAGGAAGTCGTCGGCGTCAGCACCGACACCGTTCTTCCTGCTGCCGGGCCGCTCGACGAGACCGCCGTACCCTCTCGCGGCCGAGTGGTCCTGCGTCGCTTCGTGCGGCAGAAGGCGGCCGTGTTCGGCTTCGTCCTGCTCTTCCTGCTGGTGTTCTTCGCCTACGTCGGAATCCACTTCACCAAGTGGAAGTACAACCAGCCCGACTTCGAGTCGTTCCTGCAGCCGCCCAACCACTCGCACTGGTTCGGCACGGACGAGTCCGGCACCGACATCTACGCCGCGACCATGCGTGGCGCACAGAAGTCGATTCTCATCGGCGTGTTCGTTGCGCTGATCGCGACCGGACTTGCGGCGATCGTCGGCGCGACGGCCGGCTACTTCGGAAAGTGGGTCGACACCACACTGATGTGGATCGTCAACTTGCTGCTCGTTGTGCCGTCATTCCTCATCATCGCGATCCTGTCGCCGAAGTTCCACGGCAACCTGCCGCTGTTCGTGTTGTTGCTCGGCATGTTCATCTGGCAGATCACGGCGCGCATCGTCCGAGGACAGACGCTTTCCTTACGCGAGCGCGAATATGTCCTTGCGGCCAAGTACATGGGTGTGTCTGCACCCCGGATCATCTTCCGCCACATCCTCCCGAACCTGGCGTCGCTGCTGATCATCGACGCGACGGTGAACGTCAGCGTCGCGGTGCTGACCGAGACGGGCTTGTCGTTCTTCGGGTTCGGCATCCAACCCCCTGATGTGTCGCTCGGCACGCTCATCCAGAACGCGCAGACATCTGCGACCACGCAGCCCTGGCTGTTCCTCTTCCCTGGTGGATTCCTGGTGCTCTTGCTGCTTGCTTTCAACCTGATCGGCAACGGGTTGCGTGACGCGCTCGACCCGAGCTCGGGGCACGCCCGGTGACGGTTTCGGTCGAACGCGATCCGGCACAGGTGCCACCGGGCGACGGCGACGCAGTGCTCGTCGTCGACGACCTGCACGTGACGTTCCCCGCGGTCGGACACCCGCCGGTGCGCGCCGTGCGTGGGCTCTCCTATGCGGTACGCCGCGGCGAGGCGCTCGGCATCGTCGGTGAGTCCGGATCGGGCAAGAGCGTGTCGTCGCTCGCCGTCATGGGGCTGCTGCCGGGCAACGCCCAGGTGACGGGATCCATCCGGCTCGCCGGTCAGGAGATCCTCGGAGCGTCCGACCGGGTCGCGTCGAGTTTGCGCGGCAAGAAGATCTCGATGGTCTTCCAGGAGCCGCTGTCGGCGCTGACGCCGGTGTACACCGTCGGCGACCAGGTTGCCGAGGCGGTCCTGATCCACAACGACGTCTCGGACGAGCAGGCGCACAAGCGCGCCGTCGAGCTGCTCGACCTGGTCGGCATCCCCAATGCACGCGATCGGGCCAAGGCGTTCCCGCACGAGTTCTCCGGCGGCATGCGCCAGCGCGTGATGATCGCGATGGCCATCGCCAACGACCCGGACGTCATCATCGCGGACGAGCCGACGACCGCGCTCGACGTGACCATCCAGGCGCAGATCCTCGACGTGCTGGACACCGCGCGGAGCGAGACCGGCGCCGCAATCATCATGATCACCCACGACCTGGGCGTCGTTGCCGGCCTCGCCGACCGTGTCCTCGTCATGTACGCCGGACGCCCGGTCGAACTGGGCAGCACCGACGAGGTCTACTACAGCCCGCGTATGCCCTACACGATGGGCCTGCTCGGCTCGATCCCTCGCATCGATGCCGAAGGCCGGTCGGCGCTGACGCCGATCGAGGGGTCGCCGCCGTCGCTGGTCCATCTGCCATCGGGTTGCCCCTTCCGGCCGCGCTGCCCGCTGGCCATCGACGTATGCGCCGAGACCGAGCCCGACCTCGAGACCATTCGGCAGGCCTCGCACCGGGCCGCTTGTCATCGCAAGGACGAGATCGAGACCAAGGGCTGGTCGATCGCCGACGTCTTCCCCGTGCCCGACCTGGGCATCGCGCCGGTTGAGCGGCTGCCCCGCGAGCAGCGCCCTGTCTCGCTCGAAGTCCGTGGCCTGGTCCGGCACTACCCGCTGATGAAGGGCGCTGTGCTCAAGCGCCAGGTCGGCACCGTCCAGGCTGTCGACGGCATCGACTTCGAAATCCGCGAAGGGGAAACGCTCGGCCTCGTCGGCGAGTCCGGCTGCGGGAAGACAACCACTCTCCTGCAAGTGCTCGAGCTGGTGCAGCCGCAGGCCGGCAACATCGTGGTCGCCGGCACCGACACCCGCGAGGTCAGTCGCACCGAGCGCAAAGCGATGCGCCGCGACCTGCAGGTCGTGTTCCAGGACCCGCAGGCCTCCCTCGACCCGCGGCTGCCGATCGGCGACATTCTCGGCGAGCCGATGCGCACGCACGGCTACGACAAGAAGAAGATCAACGCTCGGGTGCGCGAGCTGCTCGAGCTGGTCGGCCTCGACGCTGCGGCGGCAGGACGCTATCCGCAGGAGTTCTCCGGCGGGCAACGTCAACGCATCGGCATCGCTCGAGCGTTGGCGCTCGAGCCGAAGCTCATCGTCCTCGACGAGCCGGTCTCCGCGCTCGATGTCTCGATCCGTGCCGGCATCATCAACTTGTTGATGCAGCTGCGCGCCGAGCTGTCGTTGTCGTATTTGTTCGTCGCGCACGACCTGTCGGTCGTCCGCGTCATTGCCGACCGAGTTGCGGTCATGTACCTCGGTCGCATCGTCGAGATCGGCGACGTGGCGTCGGTCTACGCAAGCCCGTCACACCCCTACACGCAGGCGCTGCTGTCCGCGATCCCGATCCCCGACCCGGAGAAGGAACGCAGCCGCGAGCGGATCGTGCTCCAGGGCGACCTGCCGAGCCCGGCGAACCCGCCGTCTGGCTGCCGGTTCCGAACTCGCTGCCAGAAGTTCGCCACCCTCAGTGAAAACGAGCGGCAACTGTGCATCGACCAGTCGCCGTCCCTGATCGAGATGGGCGCCGACCATTCGGCCGCCTGTCACTACGCCGAAGCCCTCGTGGTCGTCTGAGCGCCGCGAGCACAACCGAGCCCAACAACCGGAAGCGGAGGAACATGCAGTGAAAGTTCAACGCCGGAGTGCTCTTCTGGCGCTCCCGCTGGCAGCGGCTCTTGCCCTGTCAGCGTGTGGCGGCTCGTCCAGCGGGGGCAGCCCGAGCGCCTCCAAGACGTCGCAGCCGTCCAGCAACCTGCCGTTGCAGAACATCAACGCGATGTCGGCAAGCCAACTGAAGGACGGCGGCACACTGCGCTGGTCGATCGACCAGTTCGGCCCGCAGTGGAACATCCTTCAGGTCAACGGCAACGAGATCTCGATGGCCAACGTGATGAACGCGCTGCTGCCAGTTGGCACGGTGACGGACGAGCACGCGAACTACTCGTTCAACCCGGACTTCTGGCTGTCAGCGAAGCAGACCAGCACGTCGCCGCAGACGATCGAGTACAAGCTCAACCCAAAGGCGAAGTGGTCCAACGGCAATCCCGTCAACGCCAACGACTTCATCGCCGAGTGGAAGGCGCTCAACGGCACGAACCCGAAGTTCGACGTCGTGAGCACCACGGGTTACGAGAACATCGCGGACGTCAAGCAGGGCACTGACCAGTTCGACGTCATCGTCACGTTCAAGACGCCGTTCGCGGAGTGGCCGACGCTGTTCAACCCGATCTACCCGGCTGCAGCGATGGCGACGCCGAAGGCGTTCGACAACATGTACAACAACGCGATTCCGATCACCGCCGGCCCGTTCAAGTTCGCCGGGTTCGACAAGTCGGCGCAGACGGCCACGATCGTTCGTGACCCGAACTGGTGGGGCGCGAAGCCGAAGCTCGACAAGATCGTGTACAAGACGCTGGACCAGACCGCGGCCGACCAGGCATTCGCCAACGGCGAGATCGACTGGGACTACTCGATGGCCAACGTGACGTCGTCGTACGACCTCGCGAAGACCAACAAGAACGGTCACATCACTGTGGCCGGTGGCCCGAACCAGCGCCAGTTCACGTTCCACGCGAGCGGCGTGCTGGCCGATCTCAAGGTTCGCCAGGCCATCTTCCAGGGCACTGACCGGCTCGCGTTCGCGAAGGCCGAACTCGGCGGCCTGCCGATCCAGAGCTTCGCGACCCTCGACAACCACATCTTCGTGCCCGGCCAGAACGGCTACCAGGACAACACCGGCAGCCTCGGCAAGTACGACGCGGCGAAGGCCAACTCGATGCTCGACGCCGATGGCTGGAAGATGGGGTCGAACGGCTACCGCAGCAAGGGCGGCAAGGAGCTCGACGTCACCTTCACGATCCCGTCCGGGACCGCGTCGAGTGCGACCGAAGCCCGCCTGTTCCAGCCGATGATGAAGCAGATCGGCGTCAAGGTCACCATCAAGACCGTTCCGTCAGGTGACCTGTTCGACAAGTACATCATTCCGGGTAACTTCCAGATCGCGCCGTTCACCTGGCTGGGCACCGCGTTCCCGGGCTCGGGCGCGAAGTCCATCTACGTGACCAAGGGCGGTCAGAACTGGACCGGCATGAGTGACCCGGTCATCGACCAGGACTTCGACGCGGCGTTGTCCTCGACGGATCTCAACGTCTACCGCCAGAAGCTGAACGATGCTGACAGTCACATCTGGAACGAGGTCCACTCGCTGATGCTGTTCCAGCGCTTGGACATGAACGGCATCGCGAACAACCTGCACAACGCAGGCTCATTCGGGTTCGCCACGATCAACTACCTCAACATCGGTTTCAGCTGATCGATGCGGTAACGATCGTCACGTAACGACGACGGAGGCCCGGCAGGATTCCCCGCCGGGCCTCCGTTTCGTTCTAGCCTTTGCGGTGATGAGAGGAACGGCGAAGCTGGGTCCGGATGCGCGGACGGCGGCATGGCACGCGCTCGACGGCGGCTACGTGGATGTGCTCGTCGTCGGTGGCGGCGTCACCGGCGCCGGCGTGGCGCTCGACGCAGTCACGAGGGGGCTGTCCACCGCGCTGGTCGATGCGCGCGACTTCGGCAGCGGCACGTCCTCGCGATCGAGCAAGCTGTTCCACGGCGGGCTGCGTTACCTCGAGCAGATGGACTTCCAGCTGGTGCGTGAAGCACTGCGGGAGCGTGACCTGACCGTGACCCGGCTGGCACCGCACCTCGTCCGCCCGGTCTCGTTCCTCTATCCGCTGACGCACTACGCGTGGGAGCGGCTCTACGTCGGCGCAGGCCTCGCCTTGTACGACTCGCTCGGTGGCGCTCGGACCATGCCCCGGCACCGCCACCTCTCCCGCCGCGGGGCGCGTGCACTCGCGCCGGCGCTGAAGCGGACTGCGCTCGTCGGCGGCGTCCGCTACTACGACGCGCAAGCCGACGATGCCCGGCACACGCTGACGCTGGTGCGGACCGCCGCGGCCTACGGTGCCGTCGTACGGTCCTCCACCGAGGTGGTCGCGTTCAGCCGAGAGGGCGGCCGCGTCGTCGGTGCTGAGCTACGCGACACCGAGACCGCGGAGCACGCGCACGTGCGCGCGGGCGTGGTCGTGAATGCCACTGGCGTCTGGACCGACGACGTGCAACGGCTCGCGGACAGCCGGGGCGAGTTCAAGGTGCGCGCGTCCAAAGGAATCCATATCGTCGTGCCACGCGACCGGATCTCGTCGGAGACCGGGATCATCCTGCGCACGGAGAAATCGGTGCTGTTCGTGATCCCGTGGGGCGACTACTGGATCATCGGGACGACCGACAACGACTGGGTCTATGACAAGGCTCATCCGGCCGCGAGCAGTGTCGACATCGACTACCTGCTCGACCGCGTCAACGAGGTGCTTGCGGTCCCGTTGACGCGCGCGGACATCAGTGGTGTCTATGCCGGGCTGCGTCCCCTGCTGTCCGGCGAGAAGGAAGACACGTCACAGCTGTCCCGCGAGCATGCGATCAGCCATGCTCCGCGCGGGATGGTGTCCGTCGCCGGCGGCAAGTACACGACCTACCGCGTGATGGCGCGTGACGCCGTCGATGCCGCGGTGAGAGACCTCGGCCGGCACACGCCACCGTGCGTGACCGACCAGATCCCGCTGCTCGGTGCCGACGGTTATCACGCACTCGCCAACCAGGCCGAACGGCTGGCCGACGACCTCGGCCTGCCACGCTGGCGGGTCGACCACCTGCTCGGGCGCTACGGTGCGCTGATCGACGAGGTGCTCGAACCGGTCAGTCATGACCCGGCGCTGCTCGATCCGGTGCCGGGCGCCGGCGAGTACCTGATGGCGGAGGTGCTGTACGCCGCGACACACGAAGCCGCGCTTCACCTTGACGACGTGCTGACGAGACGCACGCGGATCTCGATCGAGACGTCGCATCGCGGGCTGGACAGCATGAAGCCGGTCGCTGCCCTGCTGGCCGAAGTGCTCGGTTGGGACGACGAGCAGTGCACGCGCGAGATCGGGGCCTACGACGCGCGCGTGGCGGCCGAACGCGCGTCACAGGAGCAGACCGACGACGAGAACGCTGACGCGCGTCGTCTCGTCGCGCCAGACACCCGCCGCACGGTCGTCGACACCCGCTCCTGACGCGTCGCGGCTGCAGGGCCCCCGCCCGAACCATGTCTGCCGAATCGGACACCTCGCGCTTGCGGTGTCCGCTTTCGCAGACATTGTTCGAGGTAGAGGCGCGGGGGTTATGACTTGCGTTGTGACAGGCCCCAGCGCAGTCCGCGGTAGACGGCGTAGCCGACGCCGGTCGACGCTGCCGCCCCGACCGTCAGGAACGCCAGCGACATTGCCGGCCGTGCGCCGCTGACCGCGCCGCGTGCGGGCACCGCGGCACGCTCGCGCAGCCCGGCGCCTCGCGCCCGCTCCAGCAGGCTGTCGAGCAACCCAGGAGGAGGCGTCGGACGCGCCTCGCGCAGTGACGCGAGCGCCGACGCCAGCTGCTCCTGCCGCGCCAGCTCGGCTCCGCACTCCGCGCAGTGGCGGACATGCGCGCGGACGACGCGAGCCCCCCACCCGGTCAGCTCACCGCTGACCAGGAACGGCAGCTGGGCCTGGGCCTCGCGGCAGAAGCGCGGGCCTTCGGTGTCGTCGGGCTTCCTCATGTCGCCGCTCATGTCGCTACTTGGCCCGGGCGGGGTGCGGTCAGCATCGCGCGCAACCGGGCATGCGCCCGGTGCAGCCGCACCTTCACGACGTTCTCGCTGATGCCGAGCAGCTCGGCCACCTCTTTCGTGGAGAGCCCTTCGATGTCTCGCAACACCACGACCGCACGTGCGTCTTCCGGCAGCGACGCGAGCGCGGCCTCGGACCGCGCTGCGAGGTCGGCAGTCTCGGCAAGCTCCGCCGGTGACGCGTCGTCGGCGGCCATCTGCCACTCGTCACCGGGCAGCCCGAAGGCGGTGCCGCCGGCGACCATCCCGGCTGCTCTCGCCTTCGACCGCTTGCGCAGCGCGGTGAGGCACACGTTGACGGTGACGCGGTGCAGCCAGGTGCCGAAGGCGGACTCGCCGCGGAAGCCGACAACGGACCTCATCACGCGCACGAACACCTCCTGAGTTGCGTCCGCGGCTTCGTCCGGGTCGGCGAGCATGCGGCGGGACAACGCATACACATCGGTGTAGGTCGCACGGATCAACTCGTCCAGCGCGCCTGCCTCACCCCGCTGGCAGGCCCGGACGAGAGCCGGGTCGACGTACATCGTCCTTCGACCTCCCGTCCGGCCAGACGTTACTGCCGAAAAATCTCTGACGCGCGCTGTAACCAAGCGTCATACGCAGAGTCGAACTTCACGTGAGCGGCGCGCCGTGCGCCGCAGAGGAGGCAAAAGATGTACGCGTTCGTCGTGTTCGTGGGCTTGGCGCTCGCGCTCGCGGTGGTCGGTGAGGTGCTGAACGAGGTGCTGCCGGTCAAGTTCCCGCGCGCGCTCTCGACGACCGTAACCGTCGGCATCGCGATCCTCGCTGCGTGGGCGATCGACTACTCGGTCTTCCGGGCGTTCGGTCAGCCGCTGCGGGCGAACTGGATGAACCCGGTCGCCACCGGTGTGGTGCTGGTCGGCGCTGGTGAGTTCCTTCGCGCGGCTGCCAACAGCCTCGGCATCTCGATCAGCATCGGCGGTCGCGACCGGGCGAAGATGGCCTGACGCGCGCCAACCGCACGCGCTGCCCGTCGCAGTTCATCCGGCTGCGGCGGGCAGTCGCTTGTCTTGACGAAGAGCCGCGTCACTCGTGGTTCTGTTGCTCCAGCCTCTTGCGCGACGCTTCGATCTCGGCCTCCGCGTCCTGCCGGCCGGCCCAGTGCGCGCCTTCCACGCTCTTGCCGGGCTCCAGGTCCTTGTAGACCTCGAAGAAGTGCTGGATCTCGAGCTTGTCGAACTCGGGCAGGTGCCGGATGTCCTGCAGATGCTCCAGCCGCGGGTCGTTGGCCGGGACACACAGCACCTTGTCGTCACCACCGGCCTCGTCCTGCATGCGGAACATGCCGATCGCGCGGCACAGGATGAGGCAGCCCGGAAAGGTCGGTTCCTGCAGCAGCACCAGCGCGTCGAGCGGATCGCCGTCCTCACCGAGCGTGCCTTCGATGAACCCGTAGTCGGCGGGGTACTGCGTGGCGGTGAACAGCGTGCGGTCCAGCCGGATCCGCCCCGTCACGTGATCCATCTCGTACTTGTTGCGCTGCCCCTTCGGGATCTCGATGGTGACGTCGAACTCCACGCCATTAGTGTCCCGTACGGTGATCAGCAAGTGGCGATGGGTGGCGGTCGCTGCCGTGCTCGCCGTGGCCGCCGCGGTCGGGTCGCTGTTCATCGTCAGTTCGCACGGAAACCGCGGAGCGGCAACGCAGCCCACACCGGCACCCACCCGGGCAAGCGTTCTCGCCGCACTTCCGGCCAACGCCGCGGAACCCACACAGGACGACGTACGACGGGCACTGGCCGCATCGCTGAGCAGCCCTGCGTTCGGCGGCCACGTCATCGGTGAGGTCGTCGACGCCGCAACCGGTGCGGTGCTGTTCGATCGCAGCGCAGATCTCGCCCTGCCGCCCGCGTCGACGGCCAAGCTGCTCACCTCGATGGCTGCGCTGTCCGTGCTGGGTCCGACCGCGACCTTGACAACGGACGTGACCAGGGCGGGCAACACGCTCTACCTCGTCGGCCACGGCGACCTGACACTGCGCGCGCACGCGCGACCCAGCTATCCGGCCACCGCCGACATCGGCACATTGGCGCGCCGGACCGCCGCGGCGCTCGCCGCCGCCACGCCGCCGCCCGGGCAACTGAAGCTGTGCGTCGACACGACCGCCTGGTCTGGTCCCGCTCGCGCGCCCGGCTGGTCCGTGTCCTACTTCAACGACGGCGACATCGCACCGTTGTCGCCGCTGGAGGTGGACGAAGGCGTCGTGCGTCCCGGCCAGAACGCTCGCGTGCCCGATCCGGCGGCCCAAGCGGCCGGCATCTTCGCCGCCGACCTGGCCTCTGCCGGCGTGAAGGTTGCACCTCAACCGTGCCGGGCGGCGAGCCCGGTCGCGGCGCAGCACGTCGCGTCCGTCTCCTCGCCTCCGGTGTCGGCGCTCGTACAGCGGATGCTCACGGTGAGCGACAACGACCTCGCCGAGGCGCTCGGGCGTGCGGTCGCCGCGAAGGCCGGCACGAGCCACGACTTCGCCGGCGAGGCGGCTGCCGTCACAAAGGCACTGGCTCGCAACGGAATTCCCACGTCGGGCGTGCACCTGGTCGATGCGAGTGGGCTGTCCCGCCTGGACCGGGTCCCACCACAGGTGCTGGTCGACGTGCTGCGAGCCGCGATGTCACCGGCCGAGCCGCAGCTGAGCGCGCTTCTCGCCGGGCTTCCGGTGGCGGGGTTCACCGGCACGCTCGCCGACCGTTTTCGGCGTGCGCCGGCGAGCGCAGGCGCGGGGATCGCCCGCGCCAAGACCGGCACGCTCGTGGGCGTCAACACACTGGCCGGCTACGTTTCCGACGCCAGTGGCCGGTTGCTGGTGTTCGCGTTCATGACCGATCGCGCCGTGTCACCGGACACGGCAGAGCCCGCCCTGGATCGCTTGGCCGCGGGACTGGCAGGCGTGTGACGCACTAGCGTGGGTCGATGCAGCTCGTCGACTGGGATCTGGCCGTCGCGACCGCAGTGCGGCTGGTGCCTCCGGGTCCGCGGCTCGAGCTGGCCGACGCGACCGCGATCGTGGACGATCTCCGGCACCTCGCGGCGCAGGCCGAGCAGCATGTGACGGCGTACACCGGGCTGCCGGCGGGCGCGGACGGCGTCGGGTTCGCCGTGGTGGACCGTCCCGGCTGGATCCGATCAAACGTCGCCGCCTTTACCGACCTCGTCGACCCCTTGATCGAGACGGTCCTGGACAAGCGCGCCAAACCGATCGGCCCGGTCATGTCAGTCGTCGGTCCGCGGGCCACCGGCGTCGAGGTGGGGGCTTTGCTGGCCTATCTCGGGACGCGAGTCCTGGGCCAGTTCGAGCTCTTCGGCCCCCCGCCGACCGAGGGCAACCCTGGCGGCCGGCTGACCCTGGTCGCACCCAACATCGTCGCGGTTGAGCAGGCGCTCGCCGTCGACCCGCACGACTTCCGGCTCTGGGTGTGCCTGCACGAGGTCACTCACCGCACCCAGTTCGCCGCGGCGCCGTGGTTGCACGAGCACGTCCGATCGCTCCTGCGTGACTACATCTCGGCGTCCGACCTCGACCCGGCGGCGCTGATGGGCCGGCTCAAGCAGGCCCTTCGCGGCGTGGGGGAGACCGTCCGCGGCCAGTCCGAGCTCTCGTTGCTCGAACTCGTGCAGACACCCGAGCAGCAGGCAGTTCTCGACCGGGTGACGGGCTTGATGAGCCTGCTGGAAGGCCATGCCGATGTCGTGATGGACGGGGTGGGTCCGCAGGTGGTGCCCAGCGTGCAGACGATCCGCGGCCGGTTCGAGCAGCGCCGCCGCGCCGGCAGCGCGTTCGACCGCGCGGTGCGGCGACTGTTCGGTCTGGACATGAAGATGCGGCAGTACGCCGAGGGCGCGGCCTTCGTCCGCGCTGTGGTGGACGCGGTCGGGATGGACGGACTGAACAAGGTCTGGCAGAGCCCGGCCTTGCTGCCTGACGCGGCCGAGATCCGCGATCCGGCTGCCTGGCTGGGCCGGACGGGCGCGCCGCCGGCCATCACCGCGTGACTCCAGCGTCGTGATCATGGCGTTGTCGGCCTGCGAACGCCATGATCGCGTTGTGTCAGCGCGACAACGTCATGATCACCGAGAGGGGTCGGCGTGAAGCACGACCCGGCGGTGCTGCGGACGCGGGCCGCGGTGCGGTCGACGCTGCGCGACGTTGCGGCCGGCGCGACCGTGGTCGCGGCCGTCTCCGGCGGCGCCGACTCGCTCGCGCTCGCCGCCGCGCTCGCCCACGTCGCACCGCGGCGCGGGCTCGGCGCCGGGGCGGTCGTCGTCGACCACGGGTTGCAGGCCGGCAGCGACGTGGAGGCCGCCCGCGCCGCCGCCCAGTGCCGCGAGTTCGGGCTCGCACCGGTCGCGGTGCGGCGCGTCACCGTGCGCGGCGCGGGCGGACCCGAGGCCGCTGCACGCGCCGCCCGCTACGCCGCCCTCGACGCGACCGATGCCGACGTGGTGCTGCTCGGCCACACCCTCGACGACCAGGCCGAAACGGTGCTTCTCGGGCTGGCCCGCGGCTCCGGCAGCCGCTCCCTGGCCGGCATGGCCGTCAGGAACGGCCGCTACCGCCGGCCGTTCCTCGGGCTGTCGCGGGCCGACACCGCGGCCGCGTGCGCCGCACTCGGCCTGCGCCCCTGGCGGGACCCGCACAACACCGACCCGGCGTTCCTGCGCAGCCGGGTGCGGCACGAGGTGCTTCCCCTTCTCGAAGCCACGCTGGGGCCGGGTGTCGCGGCCGCACTGGCCCGCACGGCCGACCAGCTCCGCGCCGACGCGGACGCCCTGGACGAGTGGGCTGCGAAGGCGGGGGCCGACGGGTTGAGCGTGCCGGCCCTCGCGGCGCTGCCCACCGCGGTGCGCACCCGGGTGCTGCGCCGGGCGGCGGTGCTGGCCGGGGCTCCGGACGGGTCCCTCGCCGCGCGGCACGTGGCCGCGATGGACCGGCTGGTCACCGATTGGCACGGCCAAGGGCCGGTAAGCCTGCCCGGGGGGTTGGTGGCCGAACGCGCGTATGACAGGCTCCAGGTGAAATGACTGCGCCGCTCTTGCCGATGGCGACCGACGCCGAGCAGCCGGCAGATCTGCACCCCGACATCGAGGGCGTGCTGGTCTCGCAGCAGCAGATCGCTGACAAGATCTCCGAGCTCGCCAAACAGATCGAGACGGACTACGCCGGCCGCGAGGTGCTGCTGGTCGGCGTGCTCAAGGGTGCCGTCATGGTCATGGCCGATCTGGCCCGCGCGCTCACGTTGCCCGTGTCGATGGAGTTCATGGCCGTCTCGTCGTACGGGTCGGGAACCTCGACCAGCGGCGTGGTGCGCATCCTCAAGGACCTGGATCGCGACATCGCAGGTAAGGACGTCCTGGTCGTCGAGGACATCATCGACTCCGGCCTGACGCTCTCCTGGCTGCTGCGCAACCTGCGCTCCCGCCATCCCGCCTCGGTCGAGGTGCTCGCGCTGCTGCGCAAGCCGGAGGCCGCTCAGGTTCAGGTGCCGGTCAAATACAAGGGCTTCGACATCCCCAGCGTCTTCGTGGTGGGTTACGGCCTTGACTACTCCGAGCGATATCGAGAGCTGCCCTACGTGGGCACACTCCGTCCAGAGGTATACGCCCAGTAACCGCGTACCGGCGTAGCATTTGGCTCTGACGTACTTCCCCACGAGCAGGAGGGACGGGCCCGCTGGCGGCCCGAGCCGATGAACCTTCGTCGAACCGTCCGAGGTCCGATCACCTGGTTGGTCGTGGCCGTCATTGTCGTCCTCGCGCTGCTGACGTTCACCTCCAGCAGCGGGGGCTACAAGGGCGTCCCCCTGTCCACGATCGAGGGCTACGTCGCAAACCACCAGGTCAAGTCGGCGACGCTGAAGGACAAAGAGCAGCAGATCCAGGTCACGCTCAACGACGGCAAGAAGTACGAGTCGTCCTACACGCAGAACTATGACGACCCGCTCTACTCCGAGCTGAAGCAGTTCGGGGTCGACACCCGTAAGGTCTCCGTCACTCACGAGAACGTCTTCGTGAGCTTCCTGTTCAGCTTGATCCCGTTCGCCCTGATCCTGCTGGTGATGTTCTTCATCCTCAACCAGATGCAAGGCGGCGGCGGCCGGGTGATGCAGTTCGGCAAGGCCCGCGCGAAGCTCGTCAGCAAGGACACGCCCAAGACCACCTTCGCCGACGTGGCCGGCGCCGACGAGGCGATCGAGGAGCTGCAGGAGATCAAGGAGTTCCTCGAGAACCCGGCGAAGTTCCAGGCGATCGGCGCCAAGATTCCCAAGGGCGTCCTGCTCTACGGCCCACCCGGCACCGGTAAGACGCTGCTCGCGCGTGCCGTCGCGGGCGAGGCGGGTGTGCCGTTCTACTCAATCTCGGGTTCGGACTTCGTCGAGATGTTCGTCGGTGTCGGCGCGAGCCGCGTTCGTGACCTGTTCGAGCAGGCCAAAGCCAATGCGCCGGCGATCATCTTCGTCGACGAGATCGACGCCGTCGGCCGCCACCGTGGCGCCGGCCTGGGCGGCGGCCACGACGAGCGCGAGCAGACGCTCAACCAGCTGCTCGTCGAGATGGACGGCTTCGACACCAACCGCGGTGTCATCCTCATCGCCGCGACCAACCGGCCGGACATCCTCGACCCCGCCTTGCTGCGCCCGGGCCGTTTCGACCGGCAAATCGTCGTCGACCGCCCCGATCTCGAGGGCCGCAAGGCAATCCTGAGGGTGCACTCGAAGGGCAAGCCGCTGGCGCCAGACGTCGACCTCGACGTGATCGCGCGCCGCAC
>Ga0070658_10001734_pt1 | contig 18375 bp, 18 predicted proteins | sample KBSC13metaG_FD_64664 | JGI IMG/M metagenome (GOLD analysis project Ga0070658, IMG submission 64664) | Corn rhizosphere microbial communities from Kellogg Biological Station, Michigan, USA - KBS C1-3 metaG | ecosystem: Host-associated > Plants > Roots > Rhizosphere > Soil ...
AGATCTTTAAGATAGCCGTCCGCTCGATGGCCGAAATATCGACCGAGATGCTGACCAAGGCGGGCTACACGGTCGACGATGTAGATCTCGTGGTGCCACACCAGGCCAATCAGCGGATCACGGACGCGGTCGCCTCTCGTCTCGGAGTTCCCGAGGAAAAGGTTTACTCGAATATCGCGATGCTCGGCAACACGTCGTCCGCCTCTATACCCATCGCTCTCGATGAGTGTATCGAGTCAGGCCGTGTGAAAGAGGGTTCGCTCGTCCTGATGACCGCATTTGGCGGCGGCATCACCTGGGGCGCAACCGTTCATAGATTTTGATTCTGCGATTTGGGATTTCAGACTTACTGAGTGTCTAAAACCGCATACATTTTTCCGGGCCAGGGGGCGCAATCTGTCGGAATGGGCAAAGACCTTTTCGACAACCACGCTGCGGCACGAGAGACCTTCGAGACGGCTGATGAAGCACTCGGGTCTAAGCTCTCCGAGATGTGCTTCGCCGGCGACGAGGCCGACCTCCAACTCACTGCCAATACTCAACCTGCAATTCTCACCGTCTCTGTGGCGGCGTACCGCTCGGCGATCGCCGAGGGTCTGCCCGAGCCCGATCTTGTAGCAGGCCATAGCCTTGGCGAATACTCCGCACTGGTCGCAGCCGGTGTTCTGGACTTTAAGGACGCCGTTCGCACGGTGAGAGCTCGCGGTACATTTATGCAGGAGGCCGTGCCTGTTGGCATAGGTGCCATGGCGGCGATCCTGGGGCTTGACGCTGCCGCCGTAGAAGAAGGTTGCCGCGAGGCCGCGCAAGGCCAGATCTGCAGCCCCGCAAATATCAATTCGCCGTCACAGGTGGTCATAGCCGGTCACTCAGAGGCCGTGGACCGTGCATGCGAGATCCTCAAAGCTAAAGGAGCAAAGCGGGCGATCCGGCTAAGTGTCTCAGCTCCTTTCCATTGTGCTTTGATGATGCCCGCCCAGGAGCGCCTCGCCGAGGATCTGCTGCAGCTGGGGTACGGAGCCTTTAAGTTCCCGATCTACCACAATGTTGATGCTCAGCCGAATGATACCCGCAGTGCGGTCACTGAACGGCTGACACAGCAGGTCTCCTCGCCGGTTCGCTGGCTTGAGACCATTCAGAACATGAAGGCCGCCGGCGTTACCAAATATATCGAGATGGGACCCGGCAAGGTGCTCACCGGACTCGTTCGCCAGATCGACAAAGAAGCGGTATATGCGAACATTGAGGATTCAGTTAGTTTGAGCAATACTTTAGAAATTCAATAAAACGCAAGGAGAACCTATGTCAGAAGTACAGGATAAGATCAAACAGATCATCGTTGACGAACTCGGAGTCGATGAGGCGGAAGTGACCGAGAATGCACGCTTCATCGAGGACCTTGGAGCGGACTCGCTCGACCTCGTTGAGCTGGTAATGCGTTTCGAGGAGGAGTTCGACATCGAGATCCCTGACGAGGACGCTGAAAAGATCCAGAGCGTGCGCGATGCATATGCGTACGTGGAGCAGCATAAGGCAGCTGCCTAGTTCCCGAAGTCGTAGTTCGTGAATCGTGAATAGACATCGTTCTATTCACGATTCACTGTTTCGTGATTTACCTACGTATGAGACGAAGAGTCGTAGTTACAGGCCTCGGATTGGTGACACCGGTCGGGAACGATGTTCCCACGACCTGGGGCGCCTTGATGTCGGGAAAGAGCGGGGCCGGTCCGATCACCAAGTTTGACCCCGTGGACTTTCCCGTGAAATTCGCATGCGAGGTCAAGGACTTTGACCCGCTGAGCTTTCTCGATAAAAAGGAAGCCCGGCGAATGGGTGCGTTCACACACTTTGCACTGGCTGCTTCGGATGAGGCAATGAAGCACAGCGGGCTGGTCATAGACGAGTCCAACGCTGACATGGTCGGAACGTACATCAGTTCCGGTATCGGCGACTTCTGGGCCATCGAGCGTGAGCACGAGAAACTGCTAAAATCCGGCCCCGATCGCGTGTCGCCCTTCTTCATCGTCTCTGCCATTGTAAATCTGGCTTCAGGGAACGTTTCGATCCGGCATGGGGCTCGGGGGCCGAATTCAGCAACTGCGACTGCGTGCTCGGCGGGAGCTCACGCTATCGGGGACAGCTTTCGGATCATCGAACGTGGAGATGCAGACGCGATGATCTGCGGCGGAGCCGAGAGTGCGATCACGCCGATGTCGGTCGCGGGCTTCGCGTCCATGCGAGCCCTGTCCACACGCAACGACGACCCGCAGCATGCATCTCGCCCGTTCGATCTTGAGAGGGACGGCTTCGTCATCGGCGAGGGCGCCGGTATTTTGATCCTCGAGGAGCTCGAGTTTGCTAAAGCACGCGGAGCGAATATTTTGGCGGAGATCGTAGGTTACGGGATGAGCGGCGACGCCTTTCATGTAACGATGCCCGATGAGACCGGATCGGGTGCGATCCGAGTAATGGAGCGTGCTCTGAAGGATGCCGGCGTCAGCCCCGACCAGATCGGGTACATCAACGCCCACGGTACCTCGACGCCGTACAACGACAAGTTTGAGACCCTGGCCATCAAGAAGGTCTTCGGTGAGAATGCTTACAAAATACCCGTAAGCTCGACAAAGTCGATGACCGGCCACGCCCTCGGTGCGGCGGGCGGCCTTGAGGCTGTTTTCTCAGTCCTCGCGATAACAGAAAACAAGCTTCCGCCGACTATCAACTACACCACTCCGGACCCGGATTGTGACCTCGATTACATTCCGAATGAGGTTCGCGAAGGTAATGTTGACCACGTGCTGTCCAACAATTTCGGCTTCGGCGGTACGAATGCGTGTTTGATATTCAAGAGGTATTCTGAGTAGGCGAGAACGCTCGAAGACACATATCGGCGGGACGGCGAGTTCTTCGTCGGACGAGACGCAGGGATTTTCAAAGGTGAGTTGATGGAGAACCTGAAGGACCTGTCCGTCGATCTTGAGGCCGGCGAGGTCCCATACGTTCGGAGAGTCGCGGAACTCGTCACCGCATAGTGAAGCGCCGTGAGATCATCCGCAGACTAGGAGAACCTGGTTTGCGTTCTCGGCCGTATTGGCGGGAAGCACGACTGGTATACCGATCCAGGCACCCATCGACCCCTCCCAGTACTGCGGCACAGCGAGGTCAATGAACGCCTTGCGCGCTCGATCATCAACAAGTTGTCAGAGGAGAAATGAAGATAATCGTCCTAATGAAACAGGTCGCCAACAAGGATGCGGTGCTACGTATCTCGGGTGACGAGAAATGGATCAACGAGGCCGACATCGCGCTTCAGACGAACGAGTCTGACGGCTATGCCCTCGAGGAGGCCCTTCGGACCGTTGAGGCAAAGGGGGAGGGCGAAGTAATCGTCTGCACTCTCGGGCCGCAATCCGCTAAGAGTGTGATCAAAGACGCTCTCGCCCGTGGAGCCCATCGGGCTATCCACATTGTTGTTGACGATAGCAAGACGCTATCCGCTTACCAGATCGCAAAAACGATCGCTGACGCGATCCGCGATGAGAACGCCGACCTCATCTTTGCGGGCCTCCAGTCGGATGACGCAAGCTACGGCCAGACCGGCGTGATCCTTGCAGAGCTGCTCGGTATCCCGCATGCGACGATCGTCATCGAGGTCGACCGTGCGAGTCTCGGAGATACACTCCGCGTCAAGCGTGAACTCGAGAGCGGATGGTACCAGTGGTTCACATATAAGCTGCCGGCATTGCTGACGATCCAGTCAGGTATCTCGCAGATCCGGTATGCCTCTCTCAAGGGCATTATGGCCGCTAAATCCAAGCCGGTGAACGAGATCACACCAAGCGTTCAGGCATTTGCTTCTGCACCGCAGATCGAGAAGGTTTACATGCCGCTAAAGACGAAACAAACGCAGATGCTTGGTGGCGGAGATGCCAAAAGGGGAGCTGCCGAACTCGTTGAGAAACTTCGCACGGAGGTGCGTGTAATATGAGCATCCTCGTTTTTATCGAACATAAAGATTGTACGCTCAACAAGACGTCGCTGGAGGCGATCACAGCCGCTCAATCCATCGGCAGGGATCTTGGGTTGGGGATCACGGCAGTCATTCCCTGCGACAAGGACTGCGGGCTGGCACAGGAGATCGCCGGATACGCCCTTGAGAAGGTCATAATAGCCAAAAACGAGAAGCTGGGGACCTACACGCCGGATGCCTATGCTGACGCCTGGGAGGAGGTCATCAAGGCTGTTAATCCGCAATACGTCGTGATGGCACACACTTATCAGGTCCGCGACTTCGCGCCAAAGGTGGCGGCGCGCTTCCGTCGGGAAGTCGTCGGTGACTGCATCCGGTACCGAAATGAGGGCGGGAAGCTCGTCCTCACTCGCCGCATCTTTCTCGGCAAGCTCGACGCCGACGTTTCGCTTCAGGGCGACGCACCCTACTTCATCACGTTCCAATCAGGAGCCTTCCGCGGCGACAACGCGGAAAAGGGAAGTGCCGAGCTCCAGACGATGGATGTGAATGTCGGAGACGTGCGAATGACCCCCGAAGCCCCTTTCCAGGAGGCGAAGGCATCTGTCGATCTGACAAAGTCAGAGGTCATTGTCGCTGTCGGCCGCGGCATCAAGTCCCAGGAGAATATCGCTGTTGCCCAGCAGCTCGCCGACGTGCTTGGAGCTGATCTCGCCGCCTCGCGTCCGATCTGCGACTCAGAGTGGCTGCCGATCGACCGTCAGATCGGTTCTTCGGGCCAGACCGTCGCCCCAAAGGTCTATATCGCTCTCGGCATATCGGGAGCGATCCAGCACATTGTGGGAATGAAGAACGCTGGCACGATCGTGGCCATCAACAAGGACGGCGAGGCTCCGATATTCGACATTGCCGACTACGGAATTGTAGGTGATCTTTTTGAGGCTGTCCCGGTGATGGTCGAGGAGATCAAGAAAGCCAAAGCGTAATAAGACACCCCAGAAAAACACCGGAAGACACTAGAGGAGCCTTTAGTGTCTTTCGTGTTTTCGTGGGCCGCTTTTATTCCGCCGCGGCGGCCTCGAGATCGGCGATGATGATCTTGTGCATCTTGAACATTGCGTTCATTACTCGCCCCGCCTTCGCCCGATCCGGATCGCTAAGATTCTCCATGAGCAGCCGCGGAGTGATCTGCCAAGACACCCCGAACTGGTCCCTCACCCATCCGCACTGCTGCTTCTCGCCGCCCTCGCTCAGGCCGTCGTAAAGCCGATCGATCTCTTCCTGTGTATTTGCCTCGATCATCAGCGAGATCGCCTGGGTAAACTTAAAGTTCGGATGATCACCTGCGTTATAACAGCTAAAACGCTGGCCCTCTATTTCGAACGATCCACCAGCTACGCGCCCGTCTGGGCCCGGCATCGAGGAAACGATATTGCAATTTGGGATGATCGAGGAATAAAACTTCATCGCGGCCTCGCTCTGGTCATTGAACATTAGAAACGTCGTCACTTTTTGCATCTGTTTCTCTTACGCTCCTGCTGATCGTCCTAGCTGCTGCTCCAGGATCGTGTCCAACTTGTCGTACCCGTCCCTCATTCCGCCTTCCATACCGCTCTGGACCATGCCATCGCGATCCGCGACCGAGAAGAAGACCGACTGATGCGTCATTCGACAGCGACCATTCGGCAGTTCGTCGAAAGTCGTCTTGCCCATGATGACATGGCCCCGCTCGGGCATACCATCCCACTCAAATGTGCCGATGATCCGATCCGGTGAATGCACCTCGTGATTGCAGCCAAAGAAGGTGAATTTCATTCCATCCCGCTCGTTGGTGAACTGATATTCACCGCCGTCGCGGAAATCCCACTTATCGATAGTGGTAGACATCCCGTGGGGGCCTACCCATTGAGCGTACAGCTCAGGGTCAGTGTGAGCCCGGAATACGAGCTCCCGGGGCGCATCGAATTCGCGCGTGACGAATAGCTCCTGTTTGCCGGCCTCGGCGGTAACGACGATCTTGTTATCTGACATGTATATTTCTCCCTATGTAAACAGCTCCGGCTGCTGCGGCTTTAACTTCTCTTTCTCCTTTACTAGCAGGGCATCCAGTCGCTGATACTGTTTGTCGACCCGCATCGTGAATTGTCTGATCCACTTTTCCATGTCCTTTAGCGGCTGTGGATTTACGTAATAGATACGCTGCTGGGCCTTCCGCTCAACGCTGACCAGCTTAGCTTCCTTCAACACCTTCAGGTGCTGTGAAATCGCGGGTGCACTCACGCCAAACCGCTTATAGATCGCCGATGCCGGCATTCGCCCATCTGCGGCCAGCATTTCCAGAATGCTGCGGCGCGTGGGCTCGGCGAGTACCGTGAACGTATCCATACACTAATAATAAAGTAGTGACTTAATTAAGGCAAGGCTAAATCCTGACTTGCTACAATTCTCGAATGGTTGACCGGCGTATCGGGATCTCAGGGTGGTCTTACAAGGAGTGGAGAGGCGGTGGGTTCTACCCAAAGGGCCTGGCGCAGCGGCTGGAGCTGGAGTATTCGTCGGCCCGGATGAACTCGATCGAGATAAACGGGACCTTCTACTCCCTGCAGTCGCCGGCGAGTTTTGAGAAATGGGTGGCGGCAACCCCGGACAACTTTCTGTTCGCCGTGAAGGGTTCGAAGTACATCACGCATCAAAAAAAGCTGAATGACGTTCAGACGCCGCTTGCTAACTTTTTCGCACAGGGGCTCCTCAAGCTTGGTAAGAAGCAGGGCCCTATACTCTGGCAACTGCCGCCATGGTACAGGTTCAGCAGGGAGCGATTAGAGGAGTTTCTTGGCTCACTGCCGCGCACCACGGCTGAGGCCGCCCAGCTCGCTGCGGAAAATACGATCAAAAAAGAGAACGGCGCCTTTGTAGAACTGATCGAGGACGTCCCGCTCAGATACGCGTTTGAACCACGGCATCCGAGTTTCTTCGCAGAGGAGTTTGTGACGCTGCTCCGGGAGCACAACGCCGCCCTGGCTTTTGCCGACTCAGCCAAGAAGTTTCCTTACCTGGAGGACGTCACGGCGGATTTTATCTATATCCGTCTGCACGGTTCGCAATACCTCTACGCCAGCGGCTACACGGACGATGAGCTCGAATGGTGGTCCAGACGTATTCGATCATGGTCAGGCGGGCGGGAACCGCGCGACGCGGTGAAAGCGACGGCAGGCAAATTTGGTAGGGGCGTGAAAAGGGACGTCTATGTCTACTTTGACAATGACATCCACTCTCACGCTCCCCACGATGCAATGAGCCTCGCGTCCAAGCTCGGTATCAGATGGGACAAGACTTAGCGGTTGAGACTCCCGGCGATCGCCGCGTCAAAGATCTCCAGTGCAACGTCCACGTGCTCCTTGGCCAGGATCAGCGGCGGTGACCACCGTATAGAGTTGCCGCCGCAGCCCAAAATGATCAGACCGCGTTGGAAGCACTCCATCTCGATCCTGTCTCGCAGCTCAGGGTCGGGTCTTAGTGACTCCTTGTCGGTTACGAATTCAACGCCCAGCATCATTCCGAGCCCGCGAACGTCGCCGATGCAGTCGTACTTCTCCTGCAGCTTCCTCAGACCCGCCTCTAGATAAGCTCCCACATCACGAGCGTTGTCGATCATACCGCCTTGGAGTAGCTCTATCGTCTTCATCGCGGCCGCAAGAGCTACAGGATTACCGCCGAAGGTCGACGCATGAGCCCCCTTGTGCCAGTCCATGACCGTATCGCGTGCAATGCACACGCCGATGGGCATACCGGACCCGAGCCCCTTGGCCAGACACATGATGTCCGGCCGGACCCCGTGATGATCAATGGCGAACATCTTGCCCGTCCGACCCATACCGGACTGGACCTCATCGACGATCAGCATAATGCCGTTTTGATCGCATATACGGCGGAGTTCCTTCACAAAGGCTGTGGGGGCAGGAATGTAGCCTCCCTCGCCCTGTACGGCCTCCAGAACGATGCCCGCGACCTCTTCCGGCGGTGTCGTGGTCTGAAAGACACGATTTTCCAGCCAGTTGATCACGTCACGCGTTATCGTTGCCTCGTCGGTGGGCATGTCGGTAGCGAAATGACGGAACTTGTTGGGGTAAGGTATGTGCACGACGTCGAGAGCCTGACGCATGAATCCGAGCCGCTGCGCACGTTTTGAACTCGTCAGCGACAGCGCACCAAGCGTTCTGCCGTGAAAAGAGCCGTAGAAGGAGATGAACTTCTGCCGGCGGGTGTGGTACATCGCGAGCTTTAGAGCTGTCTCGATAGCTTCCGCACCGCTGTTGGCAAAGTGCGTCCGGGTCGGTCCGCCGAGTGGACAGATCTCCTCGAGCATCTTTCCAAGCTCCGGCATCTGACGGTAGTAGTAATCAGTACCGCAGAAATGGAGGAATTCGTTCGCCTGTTCGGTAATTGCCGCAACTACCTCAGGGTGACAGTGACCGGTCGAGCAGACAGCCACACCGGCGTTGCAATCCAGGAAAACGTTTCCGTCGGCGTCCTCTACCCAGACGCCGCTTGCCCTCTCTACGGCAAGCTTATAGTCTGGCCGCGGGTAACTTGGCGTGACGTACCGTGCGTCAGCGTCGATGATCTCGCGGGACTTGGGTCCCGGCAGCTCGGTCCTTATGATCGGCCGTTCAAATTCTGTTGATGCTTTCATGATCTTATCTCCTATTTTTTAGCGAATAGAGTGTATTCGCCATCCACGGTGAGTGTTAGCCCCGCATCCCGCGGAGGCATAGATCAGGAGAGAGGATCAGTCGCCGGCGAATAGATTCGCCCGCTGTTTTATGGGTCTGAGTCGTGTGAGGCAGCGAGAGGTCATCGAACGCCAACAATATAGCAGACATCTGGCCAGAGTGCACTCGTCAATGTTCTTCAGATAACAGAGCGAGCTAAGTATCGGGAGGAAGATATTGGATTCGTAAGAGATTCTTTGCAGAATGGAAACGATGCACGAGAGAGAGCCCAACCGCCTGATCAATGAGACATCCCCGTATCTGCTGCAACATGCTCATAATCCTGTGGATTGGTATGCATGGGGTGACGAGGCCTTTGAACGGGCGAGGACAGAGGATAAGCCGGTACTCGTCTCGATTGGCTACTCGGCGTGTCATTGGTGCCACGTAATGGAGCACGAGTCGTTCGAGGACGAGAACGTCGCCACTCTAATGAATGACAAGTTCATCAACATCAAGGTGGACATGGAGGAGCGCCCGGATGTCGACCAGATCTACATGAACTTCGTACAGGTCACCACCGGACGCGGTGGGTGGCCGATGAACGTTTTTCTCACGCCTGACAAAAAGCCGTTCTTTGGAGGGACGTATTTCCCGCCCGCACCGCGATACGGTATGCCCAGCTGGACGCAGGTGCTGCTCAGCCTCGCAGAGGCATATGACGAACGCCGCGAGGAACTCGAGCAGTCGGCAAACGCGATCGTCGGCGAATTGAGGAAGATGACGGTGATGGAGCCGGGAGCCCTCTCGGATGACATTGCTGACGCTGCGTTTGCATCATTCTCCAGATCCTTCGACTCGGTGAACGGCGGATTCGGCGGAGCCCCGAAATTTCCGCAGGCGATGTCGTTGGAGTTCCTCCTGCGGTACCACGACAGGACCGTCAATCCGCGGGCTCTGGAGATGGTCACTCGGACCCTCGACAAAATGGCGCTCGGCGGGATCTACGATCAGCTTGGCGGTGGGTTTCACCGCTATGCCGTCGACGCGATATGGCTTGTCCCTCATTTCGAGAAGATGCTGTACGACAACGCGCAGCTTGCACGGGTCTACCTCCACACGTATCAGGTCACCGGCAATCCTTTTTACAAGCGGATCTGCGTAGAGACGCTCGAATATGTGCGGCGTGAAATGCTCGATCCCAGTGGAGCTTTTTACTCGACACAGGACGCGGACAGCGAGGGTGAGGAAGGGAAGTTCTTCGTCTGGACACCTGCTGAGGTGGAGCAGGTACTTGGTGATGACGCCCGCGAGTTCATGAACCTCTACTCCGTGACCAAAGACGGGAACTTCGAGGGCAAGAACATCCTGAATATACCGTACGGTAAGGCCGCTTTGCTCTCAGACTCTGATGATCAGAAGGCGACATGGATCCGGGAGATGCGCAGCAGGCTCTTCCAGGCCCGCGAGAACCGCATAAAGCCGCATCGTGATGAAAAGGTCTTGACCGCCTGGAATGGATTGATGATGGCCGCCTTCGCCGATGCAGGTCGCGTGTTGAGTAACGAGGAGTACGTCGAGACGGCTCGGAATAACGCTGAGTTCGTCTTTAGGGAGCTTTACCGCGACGGACGTCTGCTCCGAACCTGGAAGAATGGAGCCGCCAAACTCAATGGCTACATCGAGGACTACGCAAATGTCGCAGACGCATTGATCGTACTGTACGAGGCGACAGGAGAGATAAGTTGGATCAAGCAGGCTAAGGAACTTGCCGACACGATGATCGCCGAGTTCTGGGACAACGACGGGGGTGGATTCTTTTTCACATCGAACGATCATGAGGAACTCGTCGTCAGGAACAAGGATCTCTACGATAATGCCACGCCGTCCGGTAACTCAGTTTCGGCCGACGTCCTGCTGCGGCTCGCGAAACTGACGGGGGAAGCCAGGTATGAGAACTTCGCTACGACAACGCTCAGGCTCGCGGCCTCCCAGGTGCGGCGATATCCGCAGGGATTTGGGCGTGCCCTTTCGGCGATGGATTTTGCTCTCAGTGCCACTAAGGAGATCGTGGTGATCGGGCCGGCCGACGCCGAGATAGCTCGCTCTCTGGGGCCCAGGTACCTCCCGCATGCCGTCGTTGCTCGTTCCGCAACTCCGGAGAGCGATGCGGCGGCGGTGCCATTATTCGATGGCCGGGACTTAGTAGGCGGTAAGCCGGCCGCATATGTCTGCGAGAATTTCGTCTGTCAGCGTCCGGTCACATCATCCGCGGAGTTAGAGACCCTGCTTGATGCTCATGAGGAGCCACAGCCTTTCGAAACGAGCATGTGAAGCACATCGAGAAACAAAAAAGACCCGCCGAGAACGGCGGGTCTTTTTTTCTTTGTTATCGGTCTATTTGTTTGATTTTGCGTTCGTGTTGGTGTGGTTGCTATTTCCAGATACAGCGTTTGCAACCTTGTTCGCGGCATTCTCGATCGTATTGACCGGGTGAACCATAGCATTGCCCACTGCATTAGCCGTGTTGCCGGCTGTCGAATTATTCGTCGACATGCTCGTGTTCGAATTGCGATTAGCATTCGAGTTGGCGTTCGACTTGTTTGAATTATTGCTTGCATCGCCTCCGCATGCGAGGCCGAGAGCGCCCAACGCGAGGAGAGCGGCGAGTGCGATAGTTTTCTTCATTTCGATCATTTCCTCCGAAACAATTACAGGTAACTAACTTGAAGTAAAAACTTCACCGCAAGTAAACACCCGTTCCTGCGGGAAGTCAAAGGAAAAGGCCCGGTAGACCGGGCCTTCTATGTTCGAACTTCAACCGTTTTTACTTATGGTTTGCGTTCGCTGCGTTTGCCGCGGGGGCCGCGTTGGTCGCAGCGTGATTGGCATTTGCCATCGCATGATTAGCGTTGGCCATAGCCGAGTTAGCAGCGTTCATTGCGCTGTTAGCGGCGTTCATGGCGTTGCTGATCTGGTTGGCAGCGTTCGCCATGGCGGCGTTCGCAGCGTTCATAGCATTAGCTACCGTTTTATTGGCGTTTGCCGATGCATTGTTAGCTTCGCTGCCGCCGCATGCCATACCGAGGGCACCTAGGGCGAGCAGAGCTGAAAGAGCAATTGCTTTTTTCATACTGACTAAGTTCTCCTGTTCTTCTCAAATGATCTAGATCAAAATCGTGACCGACAGTTGGGAGCAACCGGCCAGGGTCCCGAAACAAGCTTATTGCGGAACTTCGGAACAATATAGTCACGTCTTGACCCTGTGTCAACCGCATTGGCGGTGAATTTACAACGAAAAAGCACCAGCCCGGAGGCTGGTGCTTTATAAGAAACGCTGTTACGCGAGCTTACTTGGTCGGGCTCGGCTTAGCGGTGTTGCTCGTCGAGTTCGACACCGTTGTGCTGGTGTTGGTCGACGGGTGCGTGTTCGAGTTCGCCGCCGTGTTGGTCGTCGTCGTCGTCGTGGTGGTCGTCGTTGCGGTGTTCGCCGCGTTCGATGCCGTGGTCATGGTGTTCGAGGTCGCCGTGTTGTTAGCCGACATCGAGCTGTTCATGTTCGTGTTGGTCTTGTTGGCGTTGACGTTAACGTTAGTGCTGTCGCCGCCGCAAGCCGCACCGAGTGCGCCCATCGCGAGAACTGCTGAAAGTGCAATTACCTTTTTCATTACTGTTAAGACTCCTATCTTTCTCAAAGTTGCCCCGTGGGGCGTATTTCAGCCGTTTATGGCGGCCAGCTGCCGTGAACTCTTTCTTTTTCGCGGCAAACGTTAAGGTATAAAGCGGCGGGGCTTTTGTCAACCCATTTCGGGGGCATTCAAGATAAATTTCGGCCACGCCAAAACGAAGATCTCGCGCTTGTCAAATACCCAACTGCGGTTACGTAAATAAAGGTTGACGCTTCCGTTCCGGCACGGCTATCTTTAATTAGGGAGAAGGCGCCCGCTTTCACCATCCACAGCCTCCCGCACCCGCAGAAAATGAACCAACCATTCACGCATGGCGATGAGCGCCGCGTAAGCTATGCCTACAGGGTCCACGCCTCCAGGACGTTCGGTTTATCGCTGTCAGCAGTCATTGCAAGTTTTCTTCTGTCCCTCTATGTCCACGATGTAAACGCGAAGGCTATCGGCTTTTCTGCCGTGTTGGTCCTGTTCCTACTTGGCTGGGTCGGCCTGTATTTTTATGCTCAGCGAGAACGGCGGACAGCGCCCGTCGAAGCCCAGCCGACGGACGATGAGGTCGATCGCCTTCTACAGAGCCTCGATGACGCTCGCGAGTTCTTCGGCGGGTCGCTCCGAATGTCGGACACCTTTAGGCTCGTCGCTAACCGTGTTTCGGCGCTGGTCGATGCAACGTCCTTTACGCTGCTCGTTTTTGACGACGCACGGGAGGCTCTTCTGATCGCTGAGTCGAACGACCCCACTCTGGTAAGAGGCGAGAGGCTAAGCAAGAACAGCGGTATCGTAGACCGCTGCTGCCTCGAGCGTGATGTAGCTGTGGATGAGGTCTCAGGCGTGGCAGCCATTCCGCTCAAGCGCGATGCAGAGGTGTTCGGCGTACTGCTACTTGAACTCACCAGGATGGATCGCCCTTCGAAGCCCCGGACCGAGTCTCTGCTCGACGCCATCGGCGTTCGGGTTGGACCTCTGGTCCTCTCAACTATTGCCCACGAACGCAGTCACACGAACGCCCTAACGGACGGCACCACTGAGCTTCCGAATGAACGTGCATTCCACCTTGTGCTGGAGAATCAGGTTGCCGAGTCTATTCGGAAAGGCAGTTCGAGGCCACTGACGATCCTTTCATTCGACATCAAAGGATTTGACGACCTAAACGACAGGTTTGGCCTTGCGGCGGCAAACCGCTTGCTGAATTTTGTGGCTCAGGGCTCTAAGGAGAGCCTCAGGCAGATGGACTTTCTTGCTCGTGGTCTCGGGGATGAATTCCTCGTGGTACTCCCGACCGCGTCTAAGGAGATCTCGCACGATATCATCGCGAGGATAAATGCCGCTATCCTGCACCATAAGATAGCGGTCTCAGACGTCGAGACCGCGTCTGTAGAGCTGAACTTCGGCTGGGCCACATTTGGTCTCGACGGCGAAACTCCCCGCGACCTCCTCGCCGCGGCGCGAGAGAGACGGATACAAGGCCTCTCAACTCTCCCCGGGAGCGTGCTCTGGTTCTCGCAAGAGCTATCCCACTGAAAGCGCATTTGCAGATGCCCAACACATGGATCGCACTCAAAAAAAGCTTGGCTTCCATCCGGAGTGCGAGTAATATGTCCTTGGTAAACGCGTCCCTACGTTTACTCTGCCCATCGATCACATAATCTGGCCCGCCCTTCGCGGAGTGAATCGACCCCACAACTCGGTTTCGACCGAGGATCGACTCAATCGAAATTGACGGAGGAAAACTGTGTCCAGACGACGCCCTACACGCAAAAGCTCCCGCTTGGAATCTAGCTCTACAACGAAGATCTGCCTCAACGAGAAACCTCAGGTAAGAAACCTCAACGACACTGTCACGGTGCTGTCGGCGGACATACCCGAGCTCGAGGTGGCGCCGGCGGCGAACGCTGCCTCGATACCAATACCCGCAGGCGATCTGCTTTCCGGACTCGGCGACGCACCGGACGACGGCGAACAGCGGGTATGCAAGCGCCATGTCCGAAACGTCAAAACCGTCGTCAACTACAAGGACGGCACGGATACGCACTGGAAGGAGATCATCCAGGTGGAGACCGTATCTCGGAATGGAGCCGCATTGGTCGTCTCCAAGCCTTGCGGCGTTGGCAAGATCGTGACCTTGGTTATGGAGATGCCGAGGGAACTGCGCGTCTACGACGTTTTCGCGGACGTTTATCCGATCGCGGGTATCGTGCAAAACTGCACGGAGATGATGATCGGCGAGACCATCGTCTACCACGTCGGCGTAGCGTTCATCGGCAAACAGCTGCCGCGAGGATACCGTGAGCATCCGCACCGGTCCTACAGGATCAGCGGGGTAGCTTCCAACGGTCTCTGGCAGGTCGTTGAGGCTACGGGCGATTTCTCCGTAAGACGCGATCCGCGGTTCTGGGTATCCATTCCGATCACAGTCTCCGTTCGAGATGAGAAGAGAAAAGTTACTGAGCGCACCGTACTGGCCACGCGGGACGTGAGCCGCGGCGGAATGTCCATTCAGGGACCTCTTGACGTAAATGTAGGAGCCCGGATCAAGGTCTCGAGCAAGGCATATTCATTTTTTGCCATGGCTAAGGTCTGCAATCGTAGCGATCACCCGCGCGACGAGACAAGGTCACTGGTGCACGTTCAGTTTGAGGATGCCCGGTTTCCCGTATATATGCTTGAGTCTGCGGAAACTGCGGCACAGGACGCCGACGAACTTCCGGACCAATAGCTCTACTCGTACCGCAGACAATCTATCGGGTCCAGCTTGGCCGCCTTGCGGGCTGGCAACACGCCAAAGATCAGACCGACGCCGACAGAGGTCCCGAGGGCTGCAAGTATGGCCCACATCGGTATCTTCGCGGGCAGGCTCGGCAGCAGCAGCATGATCAGGTCGCTGATCCCGATCGCCACAATGACGCCGATGACACCGCCGAAGAAGGTGAGCGTCATCGCCTCCAGCAGGAACTGCATTACGATAGCCGACCGTGTCGCACCTATCGCCTTTCTGATGCCGATCTCCTTTGTGCGCTCTGTAACGGACACGAGCATGATATTCATCACACCGATGCCGCCGACGAGGAGACCGAGGCACGATATGGCGATCGCAGCGATGCCTACGCCCCCGATGATGCTGTCGAATTGAGATATAAAGTTGTCGGCCGTCTTTATGTCGAAGTCGTTCGGATCACCGTACTTCACACCGCGACGCTGACGCAGGATCGCCTCGACCTCCTCCCGGGCATTGTTAAGCTGTCCTTCCTTGGCCTGAATGATCATTAGTAGGAAGTCCCGCTGCGGAGCGGCCTTGCGCGCGGTCCGGATCGGCATGAAGACTTTCTGGTCTTCTTCATTTTCCCCAAAAAATCCTGATTTTCGCTTCGCGACGACGCCGACGATCTCCCAGGTGTCACCATTCATCCGCATGACCTTGCCGATCGGCGACTCGTCTGGGTTTGGAAACAGTGCCTCGCGGGCACTTACGCCGATCACAACTACCTTTCGCCGCTGGATGTTGTCAGCCTCGGTTATCCAGCGTCCCTCGCTGACGGCGAGATTTGAGATACGGTCGTAATTTGGCGAGACACCGTCCACGCTGGCCCAGCGATAGTTGCGGCCCTCATACGTCATGTTGTCGCTGAAGCTTGGCCCGAAGTTGCCGATCCCGGGATCGACAAGTGCGATATCGTCGACGCTCTGGGATTGCGTGAGAACGGCCATCGCGTCGTCATCCGTCAGTACCTTCCGGTTACGCTCGTCCCGATTTGGTGTGTGCGGCCCGGTCGTCAGATGGAAGGCGTAGATGTTGTTGGTCCCGTACTCCTCGACGATCGCCACGATGCTTTGGCGCATTCCGGTCAGGATCGATGCCACAACGATAGCGGTAATGACACCAACGACGATCCCCAGTATGGTCAGGAACGAGCGGAACTTGTGCGACCGGATAGAATCCAGCGCCATCTTAAGTACTTCGCGGGGCAGTGATGTGGACCAGCGCATAGCTTTAATTACTTGTCAGCGCGACGATGGGATCGAGCTTGGCCGCTTTCCATGCGGGATAGATCCCCGCGACTACTCCGATAACACTAGAGACCGTGACGGCGAGGACCACATAGCCGGGCGTGATCGTCATTGTCATTCCTGCAAGGATCGTGATGAGCAGCGTTACGCCGGCCGCAGCCGTGAGGCCGATGACCCCCCCGATCACACATAGGAGGGCCGACTCGATAAGGAACTGGAGCATGATCTGCTTACGGGTAGCTCCGAGAGCTTTTCGGAGGCCGACCTCAAAGGTCCGTTCGGTCACCGAGACGAGCATTATGTTCATGACAACGATCCCGCCCACGACCAGGATGATCATCGTTATCGGAACGACGACAGCGGCTATGGCGCCCGTAAATTGGTCCATCTGCGAGCCAAACTCGTCGGTGTTTACGACCGAGAAATTCTCCTCCTCACTACCAGCCAACTGACGCCTGTTCTTGAGCAGTATGCGGGCTTCGTCGATCGTGTCCTGCAGCGACTCTTTGTTCCGCGCCTTGCCATGCAGGCCCAGCCCGCCTGATCGGGAGAAGATCTGTTGAAAGAGCGTCACAGGAATGTACAGGATCCGGTCCTGGGAATCCCCTAGCATTGATCCACGCTCCGCCTCGACACCGATAACCCGGCAGGGAACTCCCCGTATCTTGATCGTCTTGCCGATCGCCGACCCCTCAGGGAAGTACTTGTTCTTAACATCCTTGCCGATCACGGTGACCGCGGCACCTCGCTCGACCTCATCGGCTGATACAAAGCGCCCTTCGTCAAGCGTCTTGTCCTCGATGTCGTACATCGTGTCCGTGACACCTGTGACCCGGACCGCCGGCATTTCTATCCCGTCCTGACCCAGGTCCACATTCCCGTACATTGTGGCTCCCACATAGAGGCAGTTCTTACAGTTCTCTCGAACGTACAGGTACTCGTTCCACGTGACGTCCTTATTGTTCCGATTCTTTCGCTCGTACTCGTCGTCGGACATCTTGCCCATCGAGGCCATCCTCGTGATCATAAAGTGGTTAGCCCCGAGGACCTTCGCCACCTTATCCACGACGTACGTCTTCAGGCCCGAGATGCTTGCGCCGACTACGACGACCGCCGCGACGCCGATGATTATTCCGATCAGCGTCAAAAACGCGCGGAGCTTGTGCTCGAGGATCGACTTGACCGCTATCCAAAATGCGTCGAAATAAAATGAGTAGAGTTGCCGCATGGTGCCAAGGCGTACGGAGGTCGGATCTTCCGGTTCTGCATTGCTAACGCATCAGCTTTGGAAAATGTTCGCAAAAATCCTGCGGCTTAGTGATCAACCGGTCGTCCCGGAGCCGAGGCTTGCTCTTTGAGCTTGAAAAGGTGAACCTTGTAAGTCTCGAACAATGGTTGGGTGCGTAGCGATAGTCGATCTGGGAACGGGTAACCTGCGCTCCGTGTGGCGGGCAGTAAATCGCGCGGGAGCTGCGAGCGAGGTCACCGATCAGCCCGCACGTTTGCGGGCGGCCGACCGGATAATCTTGCCGGGCGTAGGTAATTTCGCCCGTGCTATGGCCGGTCTCCGCAAGGCCGGTTTGATCGACGCACTTCAAGAAGCGGTGTTTGAGCGACGGGTGCCCGTGCTGGGGATCTGCCTGGGGATGGAGATCATGGCTGAGGGCAGTGAGGAGGGGCGAGCGACGGGGCTCGGCTGGTTCAAGTGCCGCGTGAAACGGCTGAAGCCGCAGGAGCCGCAAAAATACAAGGTGCCGTTCATTGGCTGGGCACCTGTACGGTCTGTAGCAGAGAGTCGACTCCTTCGAGGGATACCGCCTGAGAGCGAGTTTTACTTCCTTCACTCCTACTTTGTCGACCTCGGACAGGATCCCGCGATCGCTGCGGATGCAGTTCACGAAACGCCATTTCCGGCCGTGATCGAATCGGGAAACATTTTTGGGGTTCAGTTTCACCCCGAGCGGAGCCATGAAGCTGGCATCGCTGTTTTGAAGAACTTTCT
>Ga0070658_10001735_pt1 | contig 18365 bp, 20 predicted proteins | sample KBSC13metaG_FD_64664 | JGI IMG/M metagenome (GOLD analysis project Ga0070658, IMG submission 64664) | Corn rhizosphere microbial communities from Kellogg Biological Station, Michigan, USA - KBS C1-3 metaG | ecosystem: Host-associated > Plants > Roots > Rhizosphere > Soil ...
TCGGTCGCGGTGCTAGCCGCCACGCTCGAACCATCAACAGACATCGGTCGGCGGGAACTCGCCCTGCTGGCGGTGTTCTCGTGGTCGGTGGGGATCTTCCTCTACGCCGCGGCCGGGATCCTTGTCGCCGCCCGTATGCTGCTCTATCCGCTACGGCCGCACGATATGACGCCGCCGTACTGGGTGTCCATGGGCGCCACCGCGATCACGGTGCTCGCGGGCGCCCGGATCGTCCAGATGGCCGACGCCCCCATGGTGACCGCGACCCGTGGCCTGGTTGCCGGTGCGTCAGTCGTCTTCTGGGCATTCGGAACGTGGCTGATCCCACCGCTGGTCGCAGCCGGCGTGTGGCGACACGTCGTGCACCGCATCCCACTGCGCTACGAGGCTCCACTGTGGAGCGTCGTGTTCCCGCTCGGCATGTACGGCGTCGGCAGCCACTACCTCGGCCAAACCGACCACCTGCCCGCCGTCAACGCCATCGGCGCCAACGAAAGCTGGGTCGCCCTCGCCGTCTGGGTCCCGACCTTTGTGGCGATGCTGGCGCACCTGGCCCGACCACCGGCCCCACCCGCCCTTGTTACACCCGGGGCCACATCAGGCTCGCACGGCCGCCGGCTGGAACACCACAGTACGGAACTTTGAATGCGGGCGGCACGGTCCTCCTCCGACCGGATGACAAACCAACTGGCCGGTGCCCCGAATACACAACCGAGTCCGGGAGCCGCTGGTGTCATTCGTCTGTTCCGTGACCCGCGGAGGGGCCTCAAGCGCTCCGACGCGTCCCCGTCACGCGCTCGGGTGGCCACCCCCTTGGCCGCAAGGGTTATCCGCTGTCAACCACCCGGGCCGGCGGCGACCAGTCCGCCGATCAGCGCCGCCACCATCGACGTGCGCGCCCGGAGGGCCACGATCAAGGTTCTCCACCAAGAGCGCTTGACGACACCGGCACACGGATACGGTGCACCACTTCGGTCCTCCTGGCTGTCCCGCGCTCGAAGCCGCAGCCTTCTACCAGTTCGCTGGCGGGTCGCTGGCGGGAAACGATTGTCTGCCCCACTCGTCGACGATGTCGCCGCCGAACCCACCGCCCGCATCTGCCTGGGCCGGCAGCGGTTGCGTGCGGCGGCAGGGCACGGCCGACTGTTGTAGCGGTTGCTCAACCGTCCGCGGTGTGGTCGACGCGTCCCGGGGCTTGTGTGTCATCGGCCGGGTCACGTGGCCTTGGCGACGGTGAGCAGTACGGTCGCATCCGCCAAGGCCTGCAGTGTGTGCCGGGTGTCGGGCACAACGAGCAGGTCTCCCGCGGTGCCGTCCCACGACACGTCGCCGGCGGCCAACCGGACCCGTCCGTTCAGCACGTGCACCGTGGCCTCGCCGGGGCTCTGATGCTCGTCGAGCTGCTGGCCGGCGAGCAACGCGATGACGGTCTGGCGGAGCAGGTGCGCGTGCCCGCCGTACACGGTCTTGGCGCTGCGGCCGTTCGAGGTGCGACGCGCAAGGTCGAGCTGTTCGCGCGCGAGGGCGGTCAGCGAGAACTTGTCCACGGGTTTCCCTTCCTGTTGTGAGCAGCCGAAGCGGCTGGCTGTGTCGTCCTGTGGTGTTCATCCGCGAGCAGCGGCCGGCTGGTGACGTTGCACCGTTGCGGACCGTCACCACGTGGTGGCGGCCTCTGGTCGTCGGACCGGCTGTGCGGCGCTCACGGTCGAGGGTAGGACGCGATTTCGGATCCTGGACGGCGGCGAGGGGCCCAGCCTGCACCCAGGCTGCAGTCATCCCTCGATTGGCGAACGGCGTGTCCGACATGTCGCGAGACCGTAACCCAGGCGGTCAGGTGCGGGCCTTGGTGGGAATCCAGCCCTGGGGTAGCTGCCCGGTCTGCAGAAGCTCCTGTAGGTGCTGGGTCGCCGATGCGGTCAGGACCTGGTCGGCTTGCGGGTAGAGAATCTTCTCCTCTTTGAGGTTGTGATGCTGGAGTTGGATCGCGAGCTGATGGGCGAGCGCCCGCGCTGCCGACTCGGTGCCGGCGTTGTCGTCCAGTTCGCCTTGCAGCGCATCGAGGGTGGCCCAGATCTGGGTGTGCTCGCGCAGCATGACAAACACGGGGGCGAGGAGTCCGGCTTCGACCAATGGCGGGAACAGGAATTCTTCTTCCAGATAGATGTGGCGACGCAGGGCGTGGATCGCCCGCGTCACCGCGGCCGGGTCCTGTTCGCGCGAACGCGCCGCGGTGGTGAGCGTTGCGAGCCCTTCGTCGACCTCGTGGTGTTCGCGTTGCAGCCGGGCCGACAGCGTTTGGCTCAGCGATTCTGCGTCCACTTGTGTTACCTCGATTCGGTTGTGGTGACGGCGGGCTTGTGGGTCAGGGGGCGCGGTGTGGCGCGTCACGGTCCGTTTGGGTTACCGGGATGCGCCGATCGCCGCGTTCGTGACGGTGCGGTTTTCCGCGGCTGGTCTGGTGGTGGGGACCGTAGGTCGGGTGGCCTGTCGCTGCGCGGACTCGGGTAGCAGGGACGCGAGCCAGGTCAGCGCGTCGATACCGAGGTGGGCGGTGGCGTCGATGTCGACCGCGGCGGGGACGACGGGCTGGCTGAGGGCGAGCCAGTCGCTACGCCAGGCACCGATGCGTCGCCACCCGGTGGTCGTCAGCGGGGCGCCGTTGGGGGCGACGGTTCCGCCATATCGGCGGGTCGACTCGGCGGGGTCCAGGCTGTCCAACCCGGGCAGAGGAAGCTCCAGCCCGAGCCGGGACCGCACGTCCAGCGGCGGGCTGGTGATCGCGGTGATGATCGGGCGTACGTCGTAGGCGTTGCTCAGGTTCTTACGGCTGACCCAGATGGCCTGGAACAGTGCCCGGCGCAGCGCGTCGGCGATACCGTCGGTGATCGATTCGGCGTAGGCGGCGGTGGCCGCGTAGGTGTTGCTGATCAAGTCGGGCGTCCGGGTGGGTGCCTGTTCGCCGGGCAGGGCCAGGCTCGCCACCTCGTCGAGTTCGCGTAGCCAGCGTTCGTGTTGGGCGGCGCTGGGCGTTCCGGTCATGGACAGCCGCGGGTCGTGTTCCACGGCCCGCCACTGCACCTGGTGGCCTAGTCGCGCCAGTGTGTCCATGCGCTGACTGGCCAGAAAGGAGTAGGGACAGTTGAAGTCGCCATAGATGATCAACCGCATGATGGCCTCCATGCTGCGAGTGGGAACAGTGTCCGAGGTGCCCCTCTTTCTCCGTTGCCGGCCGGGTTCACCCCGGTGGTGGCACCTGCTGATCGACTCCGGGTCCGTTGGGCTGGTCCTCGAGGGGGCTGAGGTGGGCCAGGCAGACGGTCGGCTCGACGAACGGGTCGAGGCGGTCGGCGTGCACTGGCGCCCGGACCTCGTTCAGGACACCCCTGATCAGGCCCAGGTGCAGGGAGCACACCACGTCCCGCTGCTGGACGGCGACCTCCCGGAACGGGCAGTGGTGCAACGGAATGACCCGCCCACCAGACGCCGTGCTACGCCCGGCGCCAGCGGCGACAGTGGTCGGCTCGGCCTGCGCCGGGCCGGGCGCGAACCCGACATCGGCCAGCACTGCCGTCAGCCGGCGGACCGCCTCGTGTGCGTCCACTCGTTGCAGCGGGGCCGGCCGCTGGGCCAGAAATCGGCCCCACACCTGCCCCGCGGCAACGGCTGCCGGCCCGGGTTCGGGCAGCGCGTGGGTGACCAGGCCGGTGAGCATTTCGGCCAACAGTCGGTAACTGCGCATCCCGGCGGCCGGGTCCTCGGTCGCGGTGGCCTGGTACACCATCCGGGGCCGCCCCGGACGGCCGCGGTCCTCCGCGCGCCGTTGTGCCAGGCCGGCGGTCACCAGGCCGTCGAGGTGGAACCGGGCGGTGTTGGCGTGCAGGCCCGTGGCGTCGCAGACCTCCTGGACGCCCACCGGTGTGGCCGCCGCGCGCAGCGTCTGCAGCACCCGCCGCCGGCTGGCGCCAAGGCCGGCGTCGGGACTGCCCGGGTCGGTCAGCGTCGACGCGTCCATGATTATCCAATCAACTTGGAGAAACATTCGGTGATGTCGGGTTCGCCGCGGCGCCGGTCAGCAGCCCGGCGAGGTAGGCCAGTGCGTCGGCGCCGGTCACCACGACACCGTCGGCAGGCCGGACCACGGCCGGCAGCCGGCGGCCGGACACCTGCTGCCACTGCGCACGCCACAGACCCAGCCGTAGCCCGGCCGACCCGGACAGCGCCGGATGCACCGCCTCTCGGCCCAGCAGGGCAAGCAGGTCCTCGACGCTGCCCACCGGCAGCCCATTGATCCATACCGCCTCGAACAGCCGTCGGCGCACCAGCGGGCGGTCCGAGACGCCCGCCCAGGCGTACAGGTACACGGCGGCGTGGGTGTTGCTCACCACCACCGGTGGCTGCGCCGGAACCCGTTCCCCGGGCCGAGCCAGTGCGGCCACCTCCGTCACTGCCCGCCGCCAACCCGGTTCGGCCTGTCCGAGCCGGCCGGAGGGCGCAACGCTGCGGTCGTGCTCGACCGCTCGCCACTGCACCGCGGCCAACCCGGCGGCGGTCAGCGCGTCGACCCGCTGGCTGGCCAGGAAGCTGTACGGGCAGGTGAAGTCCCCGTACACGACCACCGGCGGTGGGCTGACCGGGGCCGGTTCGCCCTGCAGTGCCGCCAGGACCGGCCCGGTCGCGGTAGCCGGTCGGGGCGCGGTGACCGGCCACCAGTCCCGGTCAACGACGCTCGTCACGGCGGGCGGCGCGGTCACGACGCACCGGTCCCGGCAGCGGGCGGCAGCGCGGCCACCAGATCGGTGTCGACCCCGAGGTCGCCCAGTTTGGCGGCACCGCCCGGATCACCCAGCGGCGCCTGCCGACCGGCGAGCGTGTCGGTGAAGAACCGGGCGTTGTCCTCGGCGTAGACGCCCCACCGCTGCGGCAGGTCATCCTCGTAGAAGATCGCCTCCACCGGGCACACCGGCTCGCAGGCACCGCAGTCCACACACTCGTCCGGGTTGATGTACAACGAGCGGCCACCGACGTAGATGCAGTCCACCGGGCACTCCTCCACACAGGCCCGGTCCATCACGTCCACACACGGTTCCGCGATCACATACGTCACGCCGCCACCTCCGTCCCAGCCAGTACATCCATGAGTTATTACTACTCTGGTAGTTAAAACTAAGCCAGACGTCGCGCCTGTGATGTTCCCGCCATGCTCGGCAGGGCGGGCGGGACGCGCGGACGAGGCGGCCGGGACGCGCGGACACGGCGGGTCCGATTGACCACACGCCGACGAAAGCATCCCGGCCGCGGTGGACATGACCGGGGCGTCGGCGAACAAGCCCACAGCCTGGAAGAACCCGCCACCCAACGTTCGCTGGACTACGAGGGTGGTCCGGACATGGCCGGCTCGGGCCGTTCCAGGGTGGTACGGGAACCGAGTAGAAACTACCAGCGCCGGACACGCTCGGCCTCGTCACGCAGTACCGATATTCACGGGCTCACGCCGGAGCAGGTGGATCTACCGGGTCAGGTGGCGTGGGACTGCCTGTCACCCACTCCCGAGCCTGGCGTGCTTCTAGAGGTCGTTGCCGGCATAGGAGAGGTTGAAGCTTTTGTTGGCCAACGGGAAGTCGGGGACGATGGTGCCGGCGAGGGCGACCGGTAGCGCGGGCCAGTTGAGGAACGACGGGTCGACGATCTTGTTGCGGCTGATGCGGTCGCGGTCGATTTCGACCCGGTGCACGATGGTGCCGCGCCAGCCCTCGGCGATGCCGACCCCCGACGTGTACGGCGCCGGCCGGGTGTGGTCGGTGGCTGGCGAGCCGCTGGTGACGCCCGGAGCAACGGCGCGGACGAGGGTGTCGAGGATGGTGAGGGAGGCCGCGATCTCGTCGGCGCGTTGCTGGAAGCGCGCCATGACGTCGCCGGCCGACTGGGTGGGGATGGCGTAGAGGTCGGCGAGTCGCAGGCCGTGATCGTCGGTGGGGTGGTCGCGGCGGGCGTCGACCGGGAGGCCGCTGGCGCGGGCGACGTAGCCGAGGGTGCCGAGGTCCGCGGCCTGTTCGCGGGTGAGGACGGCGGTGTCGGTGAACCGTTCGGCGACGAGGGAGTTGCCGAGGGCGAGGTCGACGATCTCGCGGATGTCGGCGCCGATCGCGGCGAGTCGGTCCGGTGGTGGGACGCGGCGGATGGCGGCGCCGCCGAGCTGGATACCGCCGCGCAGCAGCCGGTGGCCGGTGGTGTCCTTGTTGAGGCGCAGCAGGGTTTCCTTCACGCGTAGGGCGTGGGCGTTGAGGATGCTGTGGCCGACGTCGTTGCACAGCGCGCCGAGGTCGCCGACGTGGTTGTAGAGGCGTTCCAGCTCGAGGAGGATCGCTCGGACCCGGATGGCCTCGACGGGAACCGTGAGGTGCAGGGCGTCCTCGACGGCGCGGGCGTAGGCCAGGGCGTGGCCGACCGCGGTGTCGCCGGAGACACGCTCGGCAAGGGGTAGCCCGTCGGCCAGCGAGCGCTGTTCGAACAGCTTCTCGATGCCCTTGTGGACGTACCACAGGCGGGCCTTGAGTTTGAGGATGGTCTCACCGACGACGGAGAACCGGAAGTGGCCGGGTTCGATGAGGCCGGCGTGCACGGGGCCGACGGGGATCTCGTAGACGCCGGGGCCTTCGACGGTGAGGAACGGGAATGGCCCGTCCGTGGCGCAGAACTCGGGTGTGGGGCCGGCGTCGTGGCGCATCGGGTACCAGCCGGAGGGCCAGTGGCGGTGCCGGACGAGCCGGCGCGGCAGTGGGTGGTCGAGGGGTTTGATGCCGTACAGGTCGTGCATCTCACGTTCGAACCGGCCGGCCGGGTAGGACAGTGCGGCCAGGGTGGGGATGGTCGGGTCGGCCGGGTCGACGGGTACGTGCAGCTCGACGCGGCGGTCGGGGTCGGCGGCGGTGAACAGGTAGACGGCGCGCAGTCGGTCATGGTCGTCGTGTGCGGCGACGAGGGCGAGGCGGAAGCCGCGGTCGAACAGGGCCGTGGCGCGCGCCGCGAGGTCGGTGGGGGCGGTGTCGATGATGACCCGGTGGTACCCGGCGGGCCGGCCTGCCGGTAGAGGGGTGATCGGGGTCTTCATGGGGCTCCCGCGAGGGCGGCGGCGTTCAGGAGGTCGGACAGTGGCCCGATGGTGATGCCGAGGGCGGTCACACCGAGCAACCCGGCAATGAGCGGCAGCGCGGCGCGGCGGGTGATCCCGGTCGATGGGGCCGTCGACGGGTCTCGCGGTCCGAGCAGCATGCGTCCACTATGGACGGTGAGGGCGGCGAACGCGATGGCGACGAGGATGAGTGCGGCGGCGATGGCCCAGCCGAGGCCGGCGGACGCGCCGGCGCGGGCGATGGCGAGCTCGCTGGCGAACAGGGCGGCGGGTGGGAAGCCGAGCAGGGCCAGCACCGCGGCGGCGAACAGGCCGGCCAGCAGCGGCATGCGGGAAGCCAGTGCGTGCACGTCGGCGATCCGGCTGCTCGGGTGGTGGTGGAGGATGTGTCCGGAGGACAGGAAGGCGACGGTCTTGGCTAGGCCGTGCCCGGCCATGTGCAGCAGCAGGGCGGCGATCGCGAGGCGGGTACCGACGGCGGCGGCCAGGGCGATCAGCCCCATGTGTTCCATGCTGGAGTAGGCGAGCATCCGTTTGTAGTCGCGTTGGCCGATCAGGAGCAGGGTGGCGAGGGCGAGGGTGGCCAGCGCCATGATGAGCAGGAGGGTGCGCAGGTACCCGGTGCCGAGCGCGGGGTCGGCGACGGTCTTGAGGCGCAGCACGGCGTAGAGCGCGACGGGCAACAGCACGCCGGACATGAGCGCGGAGACCGGGGCGGGGGCTTGAGAGTGGGCGTCGGGTAGCCAGGCGTGCAAGGGCACGAGTCCGGCCTTGGCGCCGAACCCGAGCACCGCCAGGCCGATCGCGATGCGGGTGACCGCTGGATCCAAGGTGTGTGCGTGGGTGGCGAGCACCGACCAGTCCAGGGCGTGCGCGCCGTCCAGTCCGGCGTGCCTGGCCGCGTCGTAGAGCAGGACCAGGCCCAGCAGGGCGATGGCGATCGCGGCGGAGCAGATGACCACGTACTTCCAGGCGGCTTCCAGGGCGGTACGGGTGCGGTGATGTCCCACCAGGAACGCGGTGACGATCGTGGTGGCCTCCACCGCGACCCACAGCACGCCGAGGTTGCCGGCCAGCACGGCGGTGGCCATCGCGGCGATGAACAGCTGCAGCAGGGTGCCGTACCAGCGCGTCCGCCTCGGCGTTGCGGGTTCGGGCGCGGCGGCGAGGTAGGCCGGTGAGGCCCAGCAGGCCAGCACCGCGACGGCGCCGATGCCGAGCAGCATCCACGCGGACAGGGCATCGGCGCGCAGCCAGCCGCCTGCCGCGCGGACCGGCCCGTGCCGCGTGACCGTGGCGGCCAGGGCGATCGCGTCGGCGGCGACCAGGGCGGTGGCGAGCAGGCCGGCCCAGGCCGTACCGCCCGGCCGCCAGCCCACGGCCGCGTAGAGGGCTGCGATCGCGACCGGTACCAGGATGGGTACCAGCACCAGCGCGGTGTTCATCAGTCGTGCAGCTCCCGTAGCTCGTCCAGGTCGGTGGTGCCGAATGCGGCCCGCAGCCGGGTGGTCAGCATCTGCATGACCAGCACCGCGAGCAGCAGGTCGAAGGAGATGCCGAGCTCGACGATGAGGGGCACCCCGGCGGCGGTCAGGAAAGCGGTCGCGGTGATTCCGTTGTCCAGCAACAGGAACCCCACCACCTGCGACAGGGCGCGGCGGCGGGTTACCAGGATGAAGAACCCGACAAGCACCACCGTGACCGCGGCCGGCAGGATCGTGGTGGCCGGCGACGGGGACAGGGCGACCAGCGGCCGGGTGACCGCGTAGGCGAGCAGGGTCAGGGCGGCGGCGGCGAGCAGCGACGAGGCGACGTTGACGACGGGTCGGGTTTCGCGGGCCTCGGCGGGCGCGTTGCGCAGGGCGCGACCGGCCAGCCAGGGCAGTACCCCGGCCCGCAGCGCACCTAGCCCGACCGCGACGAGCAGCAGTTCGATGCTGTGGTGGTGGGCGCCGAGGATCCCCACGATCGCGGCGAGGGCGAAGCCCTGCACCGCGAACAGCCGGACCATCGGGGCCAGTTGATGGCGCCACAACACGCCGACCGCGGTGAGCAGGAACAGGCCGGCGGCCAGGTCGAGGTACTGCGCATAGCTGCTGTCAGTCATGTGGTTCCTCAGGCCAGGAAGAAGGACGAGGCGACGGCGAGCAGGGCCAGGACGAAGGAGCCGGCGAGCAGCTCGGGTACCCGGAACAGACGGAGTTTGGCGATGAACACCTCACCGGCGCCGAGCCCCGCACCGAGCGCCGTCACCTTGCCGGCGAAGGCGATCAGGGCGAGCGGCAGGCCCACGACCGCGCTGCCCGCGATGCCCCAGGGTGCGAAGAGGGAGCCGAGCAGGCCGAGCAGGATGGTCAGTCGCATCGCGGCGGCCAGCTCGACCAGGGCCAGGTCGGGGCCGGCGTACTCCAGCACCATCGCCTCGTGGATCATCGTGAGTTCCAGGTGGGTGGCCGGGTTGTCGACCGGCAGCCGGCCGGTCTCCGCGACCACCACAATGGCCAGCGCGGCCGCGGCGAGCAAACTGGCCGGGGACGCGACGCGTAGCGGGTCGTGCTGTGTCGCGGTGACGATCGCGGCCAGGTTGGTGGACCCGACCCGGGCGGACAGCGCGAACACCGCGACCAGGATGGTCGGTTCCACCAGGGCGAGCACGGTGATCTCGCGGCTGGCGCCCATGCCGCCGAAGGCGGTACCGGTGTCCAGGGCGGCCAGGGCGAGCGTGACGGTACCGAGGGCGAGCAGGCCGACGACGGCGAACAGGTCCGCGGCCGGGTCCAGCGGGGAGGCGGTGGTCAGCAGTGGTACCACGGCGGCTAGCACGAGCGAGGTGCCCACGAGGACCAGGGGTGCGATGCGGAACGCCCAGCCGGTACCGGCAGGGCTGGCCGCGGGGCGGCGCAGCAGCTTGCGCAGGTCCCGCCACGGCTGGCCGATGCCGGCCCCGGCCCGCCCCTCCAACCGGGCCCGCACCTGCCGCATCACGCCGACGAGCAGGGGAGCCACGGCGACCACGACCACGACCTGAACCGCGGTGAGCACCACCCGCGTCACCGGGTGACCGCCAACACCAGCAACAGCCCGGTGACACCGACGAAGCCGTACGCGAGGTACCGGTGCACGCTGCCGTCCGCGAGTACCCGGCCGGCCCGGCCCGCCTTGCGTAGCCCGGCGATGACCGGCCGGTACAGGTGATGCTCGACCCGGTCGGGTACCCGCTGCCGGTACGCGATGCGCTCCAGCAGGTACGCCGACTCCGCGTGCCGGGCCACATCCACGTCCGTCTCCGGAGCGAGGACGTCGTCGAAGACGCGCTGCAGCGGCTGGGCGAACGACGTCGCGGTGTACTGCATTCTCTCGGTGGGCGGCCCGGCTCCGCAGTCCCACAGCGCGACCGCGCGCCGCCGCGCGACCCGGGCCGAAACCACCCGCACGGCCAGCCCGGTAGCCGTCACCGCCCCGACAAGGGCGACCGCGATCGTCAGCGGCGACAGGGTACTGGCGATGCCGGCCAGGCGCAGGGTCACCCCGGCCCGTACCACGTCCGGTTGGGTGTGCAGGGTGGTTGCGGCGGCCCGGGACAGCCACGCCCCGAGCGCCGCCGGCGCCAGCGCCAGGATGACGCAGCCCACGGCGAACAGGCCCATCGCGGCGACCATCACGACGGGCGACTCCCGCGCGTCGGCCGCGGCTTCGCTGCGCGGCCGGGCGAAGAACCCGACGCCCAGCGCCTTGACGAACGCCGCCACCGCGAGCCCCGCGGTCAACGCCACCGCGGCGACCGCCACCGGCATCGCCGCGGCCGTCACCACGCCGCCGGCCGGCAACGCGTGCACCAGGGACTGCAGCAGCAGCCACTCGGACACGAACCCGTTGCCCGGGGGAAGCGCGGCGGCGCCCAACGCGCCCACCGCGAACAACACGGCGGTGGCCGGCATCCGCGGCCGCAGCCCGCCCAGCGCGTCCAGGTCCCGGGTACCCGTGGCGCGCAGCACCGACCCGGCGGCCGTGAACAGCAGCGCCTTGAACCCGGCGTGGTTGAGCACGTGCAGCAGTGCGGCGGCCAGCGCGACCCCGGCCAGCGCCGGCGCGCCGACCGCGCGCAGCAGCCCGGCCGTGCCGACCCCGAGAAAGACCAGGCCCATGTTCTCCACCGTCGAATAGGCCAACAGCCGCTTCAGATCGGTGGCAACGACCGCCTGCAGGATCCCGTACACCGCCGATCCCGCGCCCAACACCATGACCAGCAGCCACCACCACCGCGATCCGGTGCGGTCGCCGCCGCCGAGCAGGTCGAGGCCGAAACGGACCAGACCGTAGACACCGAGGTTGACCATGCCGGCCGACAGCATCGCCGAGACAGCGCTCGGCGCCTCGGCGTGCGCCCGGGGCAACCAGACATGCAGCGGCACCAGACCCGCCTTGGCCCCGAAGCCGGCCAGCAGCAACACGAACACCAACCCGCGAAGAGCGGGGGACAAGTGAGCGTTACCGAGGTCGGTGAACGAGTCGCCGGCCTTTGCCGCGTACAGCACCAGGCCCAGCATGATGGCCGCAAAGCCGAGCTGGGTCAGCACGGCGTACCACCAGCCCGCCTCGGCCACCGCTGGCCGGTACCCGTGCTCGGCCAGCACCAGCACGAGCGACCCGAGGGCCATCAGCTCCCACAGGACCAGGAACGTGGACACCCCGGCCGCCACCGGTACCAGTACCATCGCGCCCGCGAAGACCGGCAGCGCCGCCGACACCGCACGCCCCGAAGGGCTGTGACCACGACTTGCGTACCCGATCCCGTACAGCGCCGCGACCGCGACCACCGCTCCGGTGACCGCCAGGAACCAGCCACCCACCGGGTCCAGGGCGAGCCGTACCCCGCCCAGCGGCAGCAGCCCGGGCAGCCAGGCCCGAAAGGTTCGCCCGCCCAGGGCGGCGACGCCCGCCACCACCCCCGCGGCGCCGATCCCGGCCGTGGCCAACCCGACCAGCCCCGGCCGGGCCCGAACCGGGACGACCGCCGCTGCGACCACGCCGGCACCCGTCAACGCGCCGGCCGCGGCCAGCGCTGAGGCGATCACGTTCACCGGCCGGTCAGCCCCCGCAACGCGGCCACGATCGCGTCCGGCTCCGGCGGGCACCCCGGTACCGCCACGTCCACCGGCAGCACGTCGCCCACCGACCCGACCACCCCGTACCCGCCCGCGAACTCCCCACCATCGATCGCGCAGTCCCCGATCGCGACCACGATCCGCGGCTCACCTACCGCCTCGAACGTGCGACGTAGCGGTACCGCCATGTTCCGGCTCACCGGGCCCGTGACCAGCAGCGCGTCCGCGTGTCGCGGGGAGGCCACCAGCCGCGCCCCGTACCGCTCCGCGTCGTACACCGGCCCGAATGCCGCCCCGATCTCCACCTCGCACCCGTTGCACGAGCCGGCGTCCACCTCCCGCAACTGCACCGAGCCGCGCAACGTCGCCGCCTTCGGGCAGGACAAGACCGCCGGCCGCGGCGGGGCCGGCTCGGCCACCCGACCGGTGCGGCGGATCTTTCGCCACAACCCCGTCACGGACACCGGGATGCCCCGCTCACTGGGAGGGCTCCGAGGCCTGTAGGTCGGCCAGCAGATCGGCCTGGCCGGACAGCACCTCGGTCAGGATCCGCCGGGCCACCGCCAGCAACTCCGCCACCTGCGGGCTGGTCAGCGCGTAGTACACCGCCGAGCCCTCCCGCCGGGCGGTCACCAGCCCGGCACGGCGCAATACCGCCAACTGCTGGGACAGGCTCGTCGCCTCCACCCCGACCTCGGGCAGCATCTCGCCGACCGCCCGCTCCCGCTCGGACAGCAGCTCCAGCACCCGGATCCGGGCCGGATGCCCCAGCGTCTTGAAGAACTCGGCCTTCGCCAGGTAGAGGGGTCTACTTCCACGTTCCATCAGTTGCAGAATTTATCAAGCCGCCAAACCCGGCCGACGCCGGGGTCAGTCCGGCGCGAGCAGGCGGAAGCCGGTAACGATGTCGGCCCGTATCCCGATCACGGTGTCCATGACCGGGTCGACCCAGGGCAGGAGTGCCTGCTCGTACCGGGCGATGCGGGTCGCGTCGGTGATGGGCCGGGCCCGGCCGGTGACCGTCACGCTCCAGCCCAGCCGCTGGACCGGATCGATCAGGTCGGCCTCGTACGCGACCACGGTGCCGGTGCTGTCCGTGTTCGCGCCGACCGCCTCGGTGATCTTCCCGGACAGCCGGGTACGGATGATCACCTCACCGTTGTCGACGAGGTGGTTGACCGGCCGGATCGCGGGCAGCGCATGGCGGGTGAACACGATCCGGCCGTACCTGACGCTAGCCAACAGTTCCAGGGCCTCGGCCGGGTCCAGTTCGACCAGGGCACGGGCCGGTAGCACGGGACCGGACATCACCTGCCGGCGTACGGACGCGTCACACACCACCGCCACCACCCCGACCGCCGTCGACGGGGCTGACCAGGCCGAGGTTGCCGTCGTAGCGGCGGTACAGCAGGTTGCCCCGGCCGGTGTGGTTGTCGGTGTAGAACACGAACGGCAGCCAGCCCTCGGCCAGCTGGTCGGCCGCCTGCGCGGCGCTCAGGGTCGGGACCTTGCGGGAGTTCACCGTCAGCGGCGGGGCCGTCGGCGTCGAGGGTGGGCGCATGCTGCGTTGCCGTGTCAGCCGCAGCCCGGTCGGACCGGACCGGTACACCACCGCATCCTGCCCGGTCTCGGCGTCGGTGAAGAGGTACACGTCGTAGTCCATCGCGTTCAGGACCGCGGCCGCCTGGCACGGGGCGCCGACGTGCAGCCGGTGCGACTTGCGCCGGACGATCTGCCCACCGCCCGGGGCCGACAGCGCCCGCCGCTGGGGATCCGGCCACGGCCACGGCTCCCAAGCCGTCGTCAACCGTTGGATCTGCCGGTGCAGCCGGTCCGCCGCGGCGGCGATCGCCATCGCGGGATCCCGCCCGGGCACCTGGATCCGCGCCGGCGCCCCGCACACCCGCAGGTTCACCTGCACCAGCATCGGGCCGCCCCCACAGTTTCCGCCCGACAGACGCACCCGCGCCGCCGACGCAGGAACCCGACGATGAGCGAGCACCGCACCGATCATCGCCCGGGCGCAGTCCTGTACCTCGTCCCCGACCACACCCCGGACACACATCTCCAGCCCACCGGCGGTGGACGCCGGCCAGCCCGTCACGGCAACCAATTTGGACAAGCGGTCACTACCTCCAGCGCCACAATGGTGGAACGAGCGGGTCCCTGACAGGGCCGAAGGTCCCCCCGGGCTGGGACTCTGGCGCGATCACCGCACTCGCGCCGATGGTCCCGCTCGCCGGGGTCTGGCGGGTCTGCCCGAGGCATCGGAGATCGGGCGTCATGCAGGCACAAGCGACCGCAGGCCGGCGGCGGACGGGCACATCACAACATCCACATGTACTGCGTCTATCCGTGGTGGCGATGCGGCTGGCCGGTCGGGTCGGCGAACCGATGCGGGTGCTCCAGTCCTGCCAGATTCGCGGGGTACGGCACCGTCCTGTCCGTCTACAATGGACCTGCCTAGGTCGGGTCGTGGCCGCTGCAAGGCGGTTCGTAGGTCGTCGGGGGCCAGGGTGTCCCGGCACCGCGCTCATCTCCTCAGTCGAGTACAGGCAGCGTCGATGCCGTCGCGGCTGCGCACCTGCTGTGAATCCAACAGCGACAGTGACACTCCACAAGGGACAATGAGTGCCAGATCAGGTAAGGAGTTCCTGGAGGTCCGCCGATATCCAGGTGGTCAGGTCGGAAGGACGTTCAGCGTCTTGTCGCCGGGCCACCCGTGCCTCCAGCGGGCCGGCCGGTACGTTGACAGGGCGACTGCGCGGCGTGGCGGTGCGATGACGCTCCCGCCTTTGCCGGAGAAGGACCACCACTGCGAATCGTGCGGTCTGCGATACGGCGACCTGACCCCATCGGCGGCCCTCGGGCTGATCCGCAGCCATCCCGCGCAGTACCGCCGCCGGCTGCAACACCTGCCCGTCGACGTCCTGCGTCGGAGGCCCGCGTCCGCGGTGTGGTCGGCGCTGGAGTACACCTGCCATGTCCGCAACGTCTACGACGTCTACGAGACCCGGGTTCGCCGCACGCTGACCGAGCACGAGCCCACGCTCGAGCCGATGCGCAACGACGAGCGCGCCGCACAGCGCGCCTACCACCAGCAACCGCTGGCCGCCGTACTGCTGGACCTCGAACGGAACGCTGACCGGTTCGCCGCCCTCGTGAGCGAGATCAGCGAACCGCAGTGGAGCCGCTGCGCCGTCCGGCTCCCTCGGGAACGCCGCTCCGTCCTGTGGATGGTGCGGCAGGCCGCGCACGAAGGGCTGCATCACCTCCACGACATCGGCGCGCCCGGGATCCACCACGCTGCGACGTTCAACTGGGTGACCTGGTGAACGCGAGTCGCCCAGACGGCGGTCACAAGCGACGCGGCGGTGCCGGTCGTGCCTCCTGGCGAACGGGTCAAGCACAACGCCGTCGTTAGCGCTGACCTGGACAAGCGCCCACAAGACGCTCGGCTTCGGGTCTCGTGTTGCCACGCGCGGAGTGATAACCGTCCGTGCAGGTCAGCGATTAGCGGAGCAAACGGTCGACCAGCACCAGGAGCTTCTTGCCCGGCGTGGGCTTGAGGTCTGGCACCGGCATGTTGATTGTGGGCGAGACGAATGGGATGGCGGGCTGGAGCGCGACCGTGCGACGGGGGAGCTTCGCACCGATTTGGTCGGACCAGAGTTCGGCTGCGCGTTCGAGCTCAGACAGTATCTCGTCGATGCCGACGTGGTCCTGGGCATCGACCCGCGCCATGAGTTCGGCCATACCCTGCCGGAACTGGCCGACTTCGGCCGTGGTTCGAAGCCATGAAATCGTTCGTCCTACGCTCCACCCGCGACGATCCGATTCTCTCATGACGTAACCAGCAAGCAGCGGCGTCGACAGTTCTTGCGCTGGCTGACCCAACCATTGCTCGTACCGTTGCTGATAAGCGTTACGGACCCGATCGTCGAAGACATCCAGGATTCGACTTGCGTATCCGTAGCTAGACGGGGCGGCGTAGCCCTTGGTGGGGTGGAGAAGGAGCAAGGACCCGAGTTGCTCCTGTAATGCGAGGTAGTAGCACATGCGAGCGAGAAGGATGCCGCCACTCGGTTGGTCCATATGCAGGTCACGCATTAGACGATCGATAAAGACTTCGGTATCGTGGGACATCTCGTGCGCCACGTAGCCACGGAGGTCACTCCACACCTGCCGATCGTTGCTCGTATAGCGTGACAATCCCTCCAATTCGATCGGCGAGGTCGAGGTCTGGAGGAAGTCGGCAGTTGACCGAGTGGCCGCGATGTGCGTGGCGAGCTGCATGCCGCGGTGGTAGGTCGCCTGAACCTCCTCGTAGGAGTTGTTGGTCGTGACGAAGCCCTGGTCGAGTTCATCCAGCCATCGAAATTTAGGCAGCTCGATGTTGACAGTACGGCCGTCCAGGTAGATCTTGTCGAAGAGTACGAGCGCCTCGACTGCGGCCGCACCGCGATGATTAAGGTGCGGCCGACGATCAGGATCGTGTAGGCGGAGGTCCGTCAGGGTCGACGTATCAACGAGGATCGCTTGCTGAACCGGCGTCATAGCCTGGACCTTATCGAAGTCCGGTGCGGGTCGGTAAGCCCGATCGGCATGACGCGCTTCTGCTGCCCGGCCTCCGCGACGCACGCTGCCGCCGCCTTCCGGGAGATGCGCAACGTTACCTTTGCCGATGATCCAGAGCTTGCCTGAACGGGCGCAGCTCCCTGAGCTACGGCGGTCAGTGAGCCAAGATCGCAGCATGAGTCCATCGCGTCCTCCAGTCTGGCGGCTGAGGTCATTCTGCGAGCGTCACCAATAGCGTTCTGACGGCCACATGCGGTTGCTTACGACGTACACGTCTTCCGCTGATCCCTCGTCACGCGGTGTGGACAGAACGGCGGCAAGCCGAGGGTGCTCGGCTGTGCGGATGTGCGCAGCCCTATCGTCATGACCTGTGGCATCGTCGGTCCTACAGATTGGAACTCGGCGGTGCGCTTGGCTTCACTGTATCCAGTGCGCGAAACTCGATCCAGCGGCGACTTACGTCGCTCCAGATGCGCTGCTGGTCGGAAAAGAATCGATCAAGCATTCCGCGGTCAACGGCGTCTGACGGTGTGACGGTTAGGTAGTAGTCGATCTCATCTCGCAGTCGGTTCAGCCGGTATTGCGTCTCCTCCATGAGTACCCACCGCGACCGCCAGTTGAAGAACGCCTCCAGCGAGCCCAGCACCGTTACGGACGCCACTATGGGCAACGCGATCCAACTACGGCCGGGAATCACCTCAATGCCCAGGACAACGGTCGACAGCGCGGCCAGGATCAGCGAACCGAGCCTGACCCGGGATGCGCTTCGGCGGAACCTGGTCTTCCGTGAATCAGCCCAGTCCATGTCAGCGGAGACGAGGTCCCTGAAGTATATGGCTACCTCTCGCAATGGAAGAGCGGCTTGCCGTCCTGCAAGCTCGAAAAGCCCGTTCTCGGAAGGAAGGACGCTCCGCTCTGGGCGACGCTTCAACCAGCGCATTGGTTGAGACTCCTGGACTTGTGGCGACTTTTCAAGGCCCGGCTGGTGTCGTTAACGATCATGCCGCGGAGCAAGGTGGCGGACTCGCCGGTGGTCGCCAGAACGAGGGAGCTGCCGAGACCATCATTCATCGGCAGCATCCTCATCTGCCGCCGGCAGATCGCTGCTCTACGTCACGTCGCCGAGCACGAGCTCGCGCGTCGTGACGCTGTCGGACATGGTGTGCGAGACCAGGCGCAGGTCGGCCGGGTTCAGGTCGGTCACGAGTACCTCTCTCACAAGGAAGGACGGCGCTCCCGGGCGGCTATCGGGCCGCAAACCCGTGACGGAACCGGGGAGCACCCACGATGGAACAACGACGTTGCTCACGGTTCTCACTTCCCTGGCCTGGGTCATGGTCCGGGGCGACGATGCAGCGACGGCTCGGCGCCGACCATGGAATTTCGGACGCGGCTCCGGATGCTCGTACGCCGGTCTGTGGCCGGCCTCAGCCGCCGTCTATATAAAGGACCTCTGTGAGGAGGGACCGCGAAGCCGTCTGAAAGAACCTTCGTACTTTGCGGTATGCCTTTAATCTCGACACTTTCCGTACGATCGCCCGACGTTCGTAGGT
>Ga0070658_10001737_pt1 | contig 18356 bp, 13 predicted proteins | sample KBSC13metaG_FD_64664 | JGI IMG/M metagenome (GOLD analysis project Ga0070658, IMG submission 64664) | Corn rhizosphere microbial communities from Kellogg Biological Station, Michigan, USA - KBS C1-3 metaG | ecosystem: Host-associated > Plants > Roots > Rhizosphere > Soil ...
CTTGGTGAAGCAGTCCACCAGCTCGGCCAGGCGCCCGAAGCCCACCAGCTTGCCGTCGGGGATGTAGGCGACGTGCGCGATCCCGCGGTAGGGCAGCAGGTGGTGCGGGCACATGGCGTGGAACCGCAGGCCGCCCACCACGATCACGTCGGGGTCGGCTTCTCCCACGACCGGGTCGGCCAGGATGGTCTGGGGCGACATCTGGTAGCCGGCCAGGAACTCGCTGCGCCACAGGCGGGCCACGCGCTCGGGCGTGTCGCGCAGGTCGGGTGACGTCGACGGGTCCAGGCCGCAGGCGCGCAGGAAGGCGTCCACGGCGCCGGCGATGTCGCCCGGCGGGGTGGCGCTGGCCGTGGCGGCGGGCGCCCGGGGCGGCTTGCTTCCGTCGGCGGCCGCCACGTCGTCAGTCCAGGCGCTGGGTCGTGCTGGTCACGCCGCCGTCGATGGGCCGCCGGCCGGCGAATCCGTCCTCGGCGGTGTGCCAGAACTGGATGCGCTTCTCGCCCAGGCGCCAGCACAGCAGGACATCCTGGTCGCCACGGCGGCCGGGGAAGTCGACCAGCGCCAGGTCCAGATCCTTCACGTCGCCGCCCAGCGAGCGGATACCCTCCAGGCTCTCGGACAGCGCCTCGTAGTAGCCGCGAAAGCGGGCCCGCAGCTCCGCGATCTCGGGGCTCTCCCCCTCGTTCCCGTCATGGTCCAGGTCGACGTCCACCCCGGCGGCCTCCAGCTTCTGCTCGAAGCCGCGCATGCCGGCCCGAAGCTGCAGGATGCGCGAGAACGTCGTCTCCAGCTCGGGGATCAGCGCCTCGATCTCGCTGACCGCGAAGTGTCGTCGTGACATGAGGCTACCTTATCGCACGGCTGTGACGAGGCAAACGGCGCCGGCAGGCGGTGGCGTTGGGCTATGCTGGCGCGGCCATGCCTTCAGAATCAGGCGCGAAAACTGCCCGCCCGCGCGCCGCCAGCCGCGGTCCGCTGGCCGGGCGCACGGCGCTGGTGACCGGGGCCGGGGTCCGCGTGGGCCGGGCCATCGCGCTCGAGCTGGGCCGCGCCGGCGCGCGCGTGGCCGTCCACTACGCGCGCTCGGCCACCGGCGCGCGCGGCACGGTGCGCGCCATCGAGGCGGCGGGCGGGGTGGCCCGCGCCTTCGCGGCCGACCTGTCGACCCCCGCGAACGCCGGGCCGCTGATCGGGGAGGTCGTACGCTGGGCGGGCCGGCTGGACGTGCTGGTGTGCAGCGCCGCCGGGTTCGATCGCCGCCCCTTCGAGGAGATCGACGAGCGGGCGTGGCGAGAGATGCTGGCCCTCAACCTGGAGGCGCCGTTTCGCCTGGCCCAGGCGGCGGCGCCCCACCTGCGGCGGCGCGGTGGCGTCATCGTGAACATCCTGGACGTGGCCGCCTTCCAGGCCTGGAAGGGCTACGCGCACTACGGCACGGCCAAGGCGGGCCTGGCCATGCTGACGCGCATCCTGGCGCTGGAGCTGGCGCCCCGCGTGCGGGTCGCGGCGGTGGCGCCCGGCACGGTGGCGTTCCCCGACGACTATCCGGCGGCGGAGCGACAGCGCATCACCTCGCGCATTCCGCTGGGTCGGGTGGGCACGCCGGCCGACGTCGCCCGCGCGGTGCACTACCTGTGCACGGCCGATTACGTGACGGGGTCCGTCATCACCGTCGACGGCGGCCGCATGGCCGGCGCGCTGGGCCGGTTGTAGTCGCGCCCCCGCCGCCGCTATGATGCGGCCCCTTTCCAAGGAGAACCCTCGATGCCTGCTTGCGTCCCAGGAAGCGCTCGGGCGGTCATCGCGTCAGCCGTGGGGATGTTGGTGGTGGGTGGGCTGGGCTGCGCGTCGACCCCCACGTTGCAGATCAAGGTCGTCGATGCGGCGGTCGCGCCGCCCGCGAACGTGGCGTTGCACCTGAAGGTCACCCGGCCCGACGGCGAGCCCGTGACCCTGGAGGCGACCGACTTCAAGGTGCTGGAGGACGGCAAGGCGATCCCGGGCAAGAAGCTGAAGCGGGCGCTGCTGCCCACCACGTCCGTGGTCGAGCGCTACGTGCTGATCGCGGTCGATCTCAGCGGGCCGATCGTCGACAGCGAGTACCTGTCCACCCTGCACGACGCCCTGGGAAACCTGGTCGAGCGCGTGGGCAAGGACGCCCACCTGAGCGTGCAGGCGTTCGACGGCGACGGCCTGAAGCCGTTCGTGAACTTCGCGGACGCCGATCAGAAGGCGGGGCTGTCCGGCCTGCGACGGTTTCGCCCCCACAACCGGACCGTCGATCTGTGGGGCAGCTACCTGGCGGCCCTGGACGCGCTGGACGAGGCGGCCGGCCACGCCACCGCGCCGGAGCACACGGCGCAGCTGCTGTTCGTGACGGACCGGCGCGACAAGGCCGGTAAGCACACGCTGGACGAGGCGAAGGAGAAGCTGCAGGCGTCGAAGGCCAGCTCGTTCGTGATCGGGCTGGGGGACGCCATCGATCAGACCGAGCTGCGGCAACTGGGCCGGCCGGAGGCGTTCTTCGCCGACAAGTTCAAGGACCTGCGCAAGCCGCTGGAGCAGGCGGCCGACCGGATCGAGGCCACGCACGACGAGGACCTGGTATTCTCCTACTGCTCGCTGCAAAAGCCCGGCAAGAAGACGAAGCACACCGTCGAGCTGCGCATCGAGACCAAGGAGGTTCACGGGACGGTCGAGCACGAGTTCTCGAGCGCGGCGTTCGAGCGGACCGCGTGTGACCCCCGCCAGAAGCCGGACTTTTCGGCGAAGGCGGCCGACAGCGCCCCGGCGGACGCCGCGGATGCGGAGGAACAGCCGAAGCCGAGGCCGCGACGGGCGAAGAAGAAGCCGCCACCCGACGACGAGACGGACGAGTAGAGCGGCGGCCGGGATCCGGGGAGGCCGGCCTGCGGGACGAGGCCGTGCAGCCCCCGGCGCGCCCCGCCGGTCGCTCGGTTGACGGGCCAGCAGATTCGCCGAGAATGATGGCTTGTTGGCCCCGGCCGCCCCGCGCGGCCGCGGCGTATCGCGGAAAGAACATAGGAGAGCTTCATGAGAACCGAGCGTGGTGTCCGGGGCTGGTCCAGGTCCGTCCTGGCGACATTGATCGTGGTTGCCGCGGCCGGTGTTGGGCTGGCGGTGGGGTGCGGCAGCTCCAGCAAGGCGCCACCGACCATCCAGTGCATCCTGGCCAGCGACTGCAAGGATCTCACGAAGCAGTGCGTTCAGGGCTACTGCGTGGGCATGTGCACCACCTCCCAGGACTGCCCGTCGGGCCAGCGCTGCGTGAAGTACGCCGACGCGACCGCGGCCGGCGGCGCCGCCGGTGACACGGGCGGCGCGGGCGGAATGAGCGTCGCGGTCGTGCCGGTCAGCGCGGGCAACATCTGTCAGGTGCCGGAGGTCAAGACGTGCGCCCTGAACAGTGACTGCACGCCGGGCCTGTTCTGCGCGAAGGACCTGCAGTGCCGCAACATGTGCAACGCCGACGTGGACTGCCTGGGCGGCGTCAGCACGCAGAGCCCGGTCAAGTGCACCGCCAGCCATTTCTGCGTCGATCCCGTGGCGGACGCGAGCAACTACGATCCCACCACGAACGACTTCAAGCCCAACGTGGGCGCGGGCGGCGCCAGCGGTGCCGGCGGCAAGGGCGGGTCCGGCGCCGGCGGCAACGCGATGCCGGCCTGCACGACGCCGCAGACGGCGTTCATCATGGCGGTGCAGGGGACGATGAACGCCAGCTTCACCTCGGGCGTGGCCGCGCGCGTGGCGGACCGGCTGCTGCTGTTCACGGCGTACTCCGGTCCCGTGCTGTCGCTGGCCGGGGCGGCGGGCGCCACGGGCGCGGGCGACACGGGCGGCGCGGGCGGCGGGGCGCCCACCGCGAACTACATCTTCGCGCAGGCGTTCAATCCCACCACCGGCGTGGCCGCAGCCGCGGCGGCGCCGCTGTTCCAGGTCGCGGACGGCACGAACCTGTACATTCACAACGTCGCCGTCTCCAGCACGGGCGAGGTGGCGCTGCTTCACGGGACGGGCCCCCTCAACAACGACAACAACCAGCTTTACGTCTCGTTCCTGACGACCGCGGGGGGGACGCTACAGCTCGAGCACACCACCACCATCGAGAGCGCCCAGTTCGGTGACGTGAACGCGCTGTGGGCGGAGGCCACCTCCGAGTTCGTGTTCTCGTGGAAGAACCTCGCCAACGGCTGGGCGATGCGGACGAAGAAGTTCCGCCCCGGCGGGGCACCGGCTGGCGGCGACACCAACGCGGTCATGACGGCGACCGGGGTGAACGGCAGCGATTACTCCTTCGGCGTCGGGGCCAGCGGCCCGCTGTTCGGCGTCGCCTACCGCGACTACAGCACCGGCCGTCCCTATCTGACCCTGCTGGACGCGACGGGCAACATCGTCGGCACTCCCGTGCAGACGGGGACGGTGAACATCGATCGCTGGATCACGGTCGGTGGGACCAGCATGGGCTTCTCGTTGCTGTACCAGGAGGGCGCCACGGCTTACGAGACGTTCATCCCGAAGACGACGGACGGCCTGGGGATCCAGCTTCCCTCCGGCGCGGGTGGGGCCGGCGGCGCCGATGGCGCTGGCGGGTCCGGCGGAGCCTGGACGACGTTCACGGTTTCCTCCACGGCCACGAGCCCGGCAAAGGCCTTCACGATCGGCGACGAGCTGGGCGCGCAGGGCGTCGGTACGGTCTACCTGGAGACGAACGGCGCCAGCTTCCTGTACGTCACGGCCGACGGGACGAAGCACTACTCGGTCGGCACGGTCATCAGCTCGTCGGCCGGAACGCAGGTCGCCATCACGAACTATCACGGGAGCTTCAGCGTCTCGATGTTCGAGGGGACGAAGCACCAGACGCAGGCGACCGCGTCGTTCTGCACCAACTGACCCCGGGGAGCCCCGCCCACGACATGAGCGACGACGCGCACCGTTCGGCCGCCACCGCGCCCGGGTACGCGTCGTCGAGCGATCTGCCCGCCGGGTTCGCGGTGGGGGAGTACCGCATCGAGGGCGTGGCGGGGCGGGGCGGCATGGGCGTCGTGTACGCGGCCGTCCAGCCCGTCATCGAGAAGAAGGTCGCCATCAAGGTGCTGAACGCGCAGCTCTCGTCCGACCGGGAGCTGGTGCGGCGGTTCGTGGACGAGGCGCGCGCGGTCAACCGCATCGGGCACGAGAACATCATCGACATCTTCTCGTTCGGGCAGCTGCCGGACGGCCGGCAGTACTTCGTGATGGAGTACCTGGACGGCGCGACGCTGGCCGCCCGCCTGAACCGCGGCGATCTGTCCCCGAGCGACTTCCCCAACGTGCTGGCCCAGATCTGCGAGGCGCTGGAGGCCGCGCATGCCAAGAAGATCGTCCACCGCGATCTGAAGCCCGAGAACATCTGGATCAGCGCGTCCAGCAAGGGCCGCCCGCGCGTGAAGCTTCTGGACTTCGGCATCGCCAAGCTGCTGGAGACGGGCGAGCGGACGATAACCGACGTGGGCGCGGTGATGGGAACGCCGCACTTCATGTCGCCCGAGCAGTGCAACGGCCGCGGCGTCGATCACCGCACGGACATCTACGCCATGGGCGTGCTGATGTACCGGCTGTTCACGGGGCAGTTGCCCATCCAGGGGCAGACCTACGCCGAGATCCTGGCCAAGCAGATCGTGGTGACGCCGGAGCCGCCCTCGACGCTGGCGCCGCTGCCGCCGGCGCTGGATCGGCTGATCATGTCGTGTCTGGCGAAGGAGCCGGCCGCGCGCCCGCAGACGGCGGGCGAGCTGAACGCGGCGCTGGCCGCCATCTTCGGGCTGCCGAACCCGGTCTCGGGGCCGGTGTCGATGGGGACGGCGGGGCTGGCGACGATCCCGGTGTCGGCCGTCGTGAAGGCGGGGGTGCCCGGGGTCGTTCAGGCCGTCTCTGTCTCGGCGCCCACCGCGGCCGCCCCGGCGCTGGGGGACGACACGACGGCGCCGATGTCATCCGGCGGCGGGTCCACCCACAAGAAGGTCTTTGCCCGCGCCGTCGTGGGGCTGGCGCTGCTGGCGGCGGCCGGCGTGGCGGCGTGGGTGGCGTTGCGGCCGTCGCAGCCCACCGCGCCGGCGAGCGCTCCCCCGCCGGTCGCGCCGCTGGCCGCGCCGTCCCCGCCACCGGTCATCCCGCCCGCACCGGTGGCCGCGCCGATCTCACCACCGATCTCGCCGCCGGCGCCCGCGGTCCAGAAGCAGGCCGAGCCGAGCGGCGTCCGTCCCGCCCGGACGGCGACGAACAAGCGCGCGCCGGCGCGGTCCGACGGGGTTGCTGCGCCGTCCGTGAAGCGCGCGCACGAGCGCGCCAACGACACGGGCCTGGTCACGGATAACCCGTTTCAGTAAGGTCGAGGCGCATGAGGTCACGGTCGGTTCTGGCGCTGGTGGCGTTCGTGTCGATCGTTGGTCCGGGCGCGGTGGCGCGCGCCGCGGCGCCTGCGCCGGCCGAGCCCGCGAAGGCCGAGGCGCGCGAGCGCTTCGATCGCGGGCTGGGGTTGTTCGAGAAGGGGGACAACGCCGCCGCCCTGGCCGAGTTCAAGCGCGCCTACGACCTGATCCCGAACCCGGTGGTGCTGTACAACATGGGCCTGGTCTACGCGGCCATGAATCGGCCCGTCGAGGCAGCCGACACGCTGGAGCGCTATCTGTCGCAGGCGGGTGAGAAGGCGTCGGCCGAGCAACGCCGCCACGCCACCCAGGTGCGCGACGAGCAGGCGTCCCGCGTGGCGCGCGTGATGGTGGTGACCGATCACCCGGCCACGATCGAGGTCGACGGCGTCGAGGCAGGCCGCACGCCCATGACCGAGCCGCTGCGGCTGCCCAGCGGCGCCCACACGGTGGCGGCGCTGGCCCCGGGCTTCCAGCCGACCCGGCGCGCGCTCACGCTGGCGGGCCAGGTGACGGAGACGATCACGCTGACATTGCTGCCCACGGAGACCGGCGCGGCTCACCTGAGCGTGTCGACGCCGCTGCCGGGCGCCGCCGTGTGGATCAACGACAAGCAGGTCGGCACGACCCCCCTTCCCGCGAGCGTGGCCGTCACGCCTGGTGATGTCCGCGTGGAGCTGAAGCGCGACGGCTACCGCGCGGCCTCGCGCGTGCTGCACGTCGACCCGGGCGCGACGGCGAAGCTCGACTTGACGCCGGAGGAGGATCCGGCGGCGCCCGCGTCGGTGAAGGGCCTGCTGCGGCTGACGATGGTCGAAGAGGGCTCGACGGAGATCGCCGTGGACGGCGCGGCGCGGGCGATCCCGCCCCAGGGCGTGTCGTTGCCGGTCGGGCCGCACACGCTGCGCGTGCAGCGCGCCGGCTACGAACCGTTCGCCAGCGCCGTGCAAGTGGACAGCGGTCGGACCACGACCGTGGCGGTGAATCTGACGCCATCGCTGGAGACGCGCGCGCGCGATGAAGACGCGCTCCATGGCCGGCGAGTGCTGGCGGGGTCGCTGCTGGGCGGGGGGCTGGCGGTCGCGATCGGGGCGGCGGTGTACGTCATCGCCACGCACGGCGACGTCTCGAACGCGCAAGGCACCCTGAACGGACAGCTCGCCGCCGAGAAGAACCCGCTGGACCCCTGCTACGACGGAGTGGATCGCCCCTCGGGCGTATATGAGCTGCATCACTGCGCCGAGACGAAGTCGATCGCGCAGGACGCCGTCGACTCCGCGAAGTTGAAGCGCACGCTGGGCTACGTCGGCATCGGCGTGGGCGCCGTGGTGGCGGGCGTGGGCGGTTATCTGCTGGGCACCGCGAGCTCCGCCCGCGGCGCGTCCGTGGCGCACACGCGCGTCGAGCTGTGGGCCGCAGGGCAGGGCACCGGCCTGTCACTCTCCGGCGCGTTCTGACACGCGCGCGTTTGCGGCGGGCGCGCCGTTTTTTGATAGAGTCGCCCGCCTCATGTCTGACGAGAATCCGATCGTCGCGGTTGCCAAGCGCGTCCTGATGAACAACTACCGGCAGGCCCCGGTGGTGATGGACCGCGGATTCGGCTGCCAGCTGTGGGATCGCGAGGGCCATCGCTACCTGGACATGACGGCCGGCGTGGCGGTGTGCGTGCTGGGGCACGCGGACGCCGGGCTGGCCCACGCCATCAGCGAGCAGGCCAACCGGCTGATCCACACCTCGAACCTGTATTACGTCGAGAACCAGGTCCGCCTGGCCGACGCGCTGATCAACCGCGGGTTCCCCGGGCGCGCCTTCTTCTGCAACTCGGGCGCGGAGGCGAACGAGGCCGCGCTGAAGCTGGCCCGCCGCTATCAGGTGACCACCAGCAAGAAGCCGAACCGGCTGGAGATCATCGCCTTCGAGAACAGCTTCCACGGCCGCACCATCGGCGCGCTGTCGGTGACCGGACAGGCGAAGTACCGCGAGGGGTTCGGACCGCTGTTCGGGCCGGTGCGGTTCCTGCCCTTCGGCGACGTCGAGGCGGTGCGCAGCGCCGTCACCACCGAGACCTGCGCCGTGATCGTCGAGCCCGTGCAGGCCGAGGGGGGCATCCACCTGCCGCCGCCCGGCTATCTGCAAGAGCTGCGGCGCCGCTGCACCGAGACCGGCACGGTGCTGATCTTCGACGAGGTCCAGACCGGCGTGGGCCGCACGGGCAGCTTCTACGCGTTCGAGAAGGAGCGCGTGCTCCCCGACGTCATCAGCCTGGCCAAGGGCCTGGGCGGCGGCGTCCCCATCGGCGCCATCCTGGCGAACGAGGAGGTGTCGCGTGGCTTCGAGCCCGGCACGCACGCGTCGACGTTCGGGGGCAACCCGTTCGCGACGGCGGCGGCGCTGTACGTCCAGGACGCCATCGATCGGCTGGGCCTGCTGGAGCGCTGCCGCGAGGCGGGCGCCTACCTGGCGAACTCGCTGACGCGGCTGGCGGAGCGAAGGCGGCCGCGGACACGCGGCGCGCGCGGCCGGGGCTTGCTGCAGGGGCTGGTGCTGGACGGCGACGCCACGCCGGTGGTCACGAAGGCGCGCGAGCGCGGCCTGCTGATCTCGGCCGTGGGCGGCAACGTGATCCGCCTGGTGCCCGCCCTGGTGGTGGGCAAGGCCGAGATCGACGAGGCGATCGAGATCCTGGACGCGGTGCTGGCCGATGTCTGAGCCGCGCCACTTCCTGAAGATGGGCGACCTGCCCGAGGCGACGCTGGAGGCGGTCCTTCGCCGCGCCGAGGAGTTCCGGCTGCTGCGCAACCTGCGGCAGCCGCACGCCACGCGGCCGGGCTGCGTGCTGGGTATGGTGTTCGAGAAGGCGTCGACCCGCACGCGCGCCAGCTTCGAGGTGGCGATGTTCGACCTGGGCGGGCACGCGCTGTCGCTGGACGCGAAGGGCTCGCAGATCGGGCGCGGCGAGCCGATCGCCGACACGGCGCGCGTCCTGTCGGGCTACTGCCACGCCATCATGGTGCGCACCTTCGGCCAGGATCGCGCCGAGGAGATGGCGCGTTTTGCCCGCGTGCCCGTCATCAATGGCCTGACCGATCTGTTGCACCCGTGCCAGGTGCTCGCCGATCTGCAGGCCGTGGTACAGCGGTTCCAGAAGTCGGGGGCCGACGTCGGCGACACGCTCCGCTCGGTCAAGTACGCCTGGATCGGGGACGGGAACAACATGGCGAACTCGTGGATCGAGGCCGCCGGCATCCTGGGCCTGGACCTGGCGCTGTGTTGCCCGCCGGGCTACCAGCCGGACGCGGGCGTCGTGGCGCAGGCCCGCGCCACCGGTCGGGGACGCGTCACCTTCACCAAGACGCCGCTGGAGGCCACGGCGGGGCGCCACGTGCTGTCCACCGACGTGTTCACGTCGATGGGGCAGGAGGCGGAGACGCAGGAGCGCCTGAAGGCCTTCGCCGGGTATTGCCTGGACGGCCGGCTGCTGGCGGCCGCTGACCCGGCGGCGATCGTGCTCCACTGCCTGCCGGCGCACCGCGGGGAGGAGATCACCGCGGACGTGATCGACGGGCCCGCCAGCGTGGTCTGGCAGCAGGCCGAGAACCGCCTGCACGCCCAGAAGGCGCTGCTTGAGCTGCTGCTCACCTAGCGCGCCGCCGGGGCAGACCCAAATTATCCTCGAAACCTTATTGCCGCTCCGGCATCAGGGATTCGGTAGTCTTTCTAGGCGCTTCGAACCGTGCGGGCCAGTGGCGGGATTGGACGCTTTTGCGACGGTGCTTACGTTCGCCGTTCGAAAGGCAGCTATCACATGGCCAACCAACTCGCTCCCGCAAACTTCGCCGCCACCCCGCGGCTTCGCTCTCCCATCGAGCTTCGCATTCACGGCGAAGACATCTTCGTATCTGGTCGTTTCCACCGCTGGCAGGCCACGGTGTCCATGGGGTCGGATCTCGACCAGCTGGCCGCCCAGATCGCCATCGATGCCACCAGCCCGGACAACCTGACCTCGGGCGTGCACGAGGACGAACAGAACCTGTTCGCCTTCCGCAGTCAGAAGGTCAAGGCGACTGGCGATGGAAACTTTCGCGCCCAGGGCCGGCTGACCACCCCGACCGGGGACTTCCCGCTGACGCTGGACGTCCAGGTTCCAGATGGTCACACCGCGTTCTTCCTGATCTCGGGCAAGCTGAATCGCCCGACCATCGGGGACGGCTGGTCCGAGCTGGTGACCGGTTCGGGCGCTGGTGGTATCGACGCGGAACGATTGCTGGATCCGCGCACGGGCGTTCGAGACCTGCCGGTCGCCGCCGCCTGAGTCACGTATAATAGGTAGGCTTCAATCGCCGCCGCGCGCCTTCGAGCAGGTCTCGGGGTCGCGCGGTTGGTCTTTTTCAGGGCCTCGATCGCGATCGCGCTGGACGATATCGGCGAGGGCCTCCTGGCTTGCGATCGGCAGAAACGGGCGCAATCCTTGGCGCGATTCATGGATGAGGCGAGCCTGATCTCCTCGCGGCTGGGCAGTGTCGCCGACGCGCGGGCCTTGCTGGAGGGACTCTTCTTTCACGCGCCGGTCGGCTTTCACCTCTACGCGGCGGACGGCCGCAGCCTGGTGGTCAACCCGGCGTTTCGCGCCCTGTTCGGCGCCGAGCCTCCCCCTGGCTACAACATCCTGCGCGACGACATGGTGGCGCGGATGGGCCTGGCGCCGCAGATCGGTCGCGCGTTCGCGGGCGAGACCGTCCAGTTGCCCACGCAGTGGTACAACCCGCGCGATCTCACGCAGATGGACGTGCAGGGGACGAAGCGGATCGCGCTGCGCACGACGTTCTTCCCCCTGTTCGACGGCGCGGGGGCTCTCACTCACGTGGGCGTCACGGTCCACGACGTCACCTTCGAGGAGCAGCTGAAGAGCGCCTACGAGGAGCACCGGCGCAAGGAACACGATCTGGGTCTGGCGCTGAAGGCGGGGCGCCTGGTGACGGTCGACAGCGATCTCGACACCGGCCGCGTTCATGCCTCCGAGAACGCGCGCGAGGTGCTGGGTCTGCCACCGGAGGTGCCCATCGACACCCAGGCCGACTGGCTGTCGCTGTTCCACCCGGACGATCGTCGCATCACCGAGGCGGAGATGGCGGCCGCCGCGGACGGGGTGCCGAAGCTGGATCGCATCTTCCGCATCATCCTGCCCCACACCGGGGAGACACGCTGGATCGAGCGGCGCGGGCAGTTGACGTTGCATACGGGCGGCGTCCAGGGCCGCTGGGTCCGCGGCGTGATGATGGACGTGACGGAGCGGGTGCGCCTGGAGGAGGCGCTGCGCACCGCCGAGGATCAGCTGCGACAGTCGCAGAAGATGGAGGCGATCGGCCGCCTGGCGGGCGGCATCGCGCACGACTTCAACAACCTGCTGTCCGTGGTCCTCAGCTATAGCGACATGCTGCTGTCGGCGGGCGTGGTGTCCGAGCCGCACGCGAGCGACCTGCGGGAGATCCAGGGCGCGGCGGAGCGCGCCGCCAACCTGACGCGGGCGCTGCTGGCCTTCAGCCGGCAGCAGGTGCTGGAGCCGACGGTCCTGGACCTGAACGAGGTCGTCAACCGCATGGACAAGATGCTGCGCCGGGTGATCGGCGAGGACATCGAGCTGCGCTGGACGGGGGACCCGGCCCTGGGGCGGGTGCGGGTCGATCCGGGACAGATCGAGCAGGTGCTGATGAACCTGGCCGTGAACGCCCGCGACGCCATGCCGGCGGGCGGCAAGCTGACGCTGGAGACGGCGAACGTCGAGGTGGACGAGACCTACGCCCGGACGCACGTGGGCGTCACGGCGGGGCCGCACGTCATGCTGGCGGTGACCGACACGGGCGGCGGCATGTCGAAGGAGGTCCAGGCGAAGATCTTCGAGCCGTTCTTCACGACCAAGGGCATCGGCAAGGGCACCGGCCTGGGGCTGTCCACGGTGTTCGGCATCGTCCGCCAGAGCGGCGGGCACATCTGGGTGTACAGCGAGCCGGGGCGCGGGACGACGTTCAAGATCTACTTCCCGCGCACTGATCAGGCGCCCGAGGTGAAGGCGCGCGCGGCCACGGCGCGCGGCAGTCTGCGCGGGTCCGAGACGTTGTTGCTGGTCGAGGACGACGAGCAGCTGCGCGTGGTCAGCCGGACCATCCTGGCCAAGAACGGCTATCAGGTCATCGCCGCCGACAGCCCCGCCGAGGCGCTGGCCCGGTGCGACGACGAAGCGGGCCCCATTCATCTGATGATCACCGACGTCGTGATGCCCGGGATGAACGGGCTGCAGCTGGCGACGCAGGCGATGAAGTCGCGTCCGGACATGAAGGTCCTGTACGTGTCCGGCTACACCAACAACACCATCGTCCACCACGGCGTCCTGGACGAAGGGGTGGCCTTCCTGCAGAAGCCCATCACCCCCGACGCCCTGCTGCGCAAGGTGCGCGAGATCCTGGACGCGGCCATGCCCGCGATCGTCGTCTAACAGGCTGCCCAGGGCGCCCGGCTCACAGATCGGTGCCGACGTTTCCGATGGTGATGCTGGGGCCGAACAGGAACGACCAGTGGCTGGCCACCAGCGTGTTGTTCATGTCGTTCGGATCGGGGTAGGGGTACCGCGCGCGCAGCTCGTAGGCGATCCAGGCGTGCAGGTTGACCGAGGCCTGCGAGGTGTCGCCCCGGTTGCCGATGGGCACGGCGACGCCCAGGCCACCCAGGATGGCCAGCGTGCGCGGGAAGTTCGGCGTGGCGGCCAGGCCGATGCCCAGCGCGCCCGCCTCCAGGCCGATCAGCCCCTCGTGACCCTCGCGGTCCAGCCAGGTCAGCCGTGACAGCGCCCCGAAGTTCAACGTCAGCACGTCGCTGGGGGCGGTGATGCGATACAGGCCGGTGGGGATGGCGGCGGTGGCGTAGAAGCGCAGGTGCGCCTGGCCCGCCACCACCGCCCACTGGGCGGCGGGCAGGTTGACGTGCAGGTCGCTGCCGCCCACGTCGTGGTCCTCGTCGATGACGTGCGAGACCCGCACCGACAGGCGATCGAAGGGGGCCTTGATGCCGTGGATCCAGAACGTGCGTGGCTGCTGGCCGGCGCGGATGACCATCCGCTCGAGCTGGTGCGAGTCGGCGCGCGGGCTGTCGTCCACCTTGGTGATGCCGACGTCGACGGCGACGTCCTGGGTGCCGTCCTCGGTCTTCAGGCGCTCGCGATGGATGACCAGCCGGCAACTGTCGCGCTGGGCAAAGGGGATCGACGTCTCCGCGCCGGGCGGAATGCGCTGCAGTTTTCCGCCGGCGTCCACGCACAGCAGCTCGAGCAGGGGCTCGGCCCCGTTCAGCGACGAGGCGAGCGGCGCCGGCACGCTGGCCTCGCGGATGGGACGCTGCAGGGGTTCGGTGACGACGGCCAGATCGGTGGCGGCGAACGCGGGCGGTAGATCCTCGACGCGGTAGCCGAAGCGCAAGGCCACGAAGCCGCCCGCGCCCTCTTCCGCCTGGACGTGGACCTGGGCGTTGCCCGCGGCCAGCCGGACGCGGTAGGCGCCCTCGACGGGGATCGGCACCAGCCGCGCGCCGGGGCCCGGCGGGGCGGTGCGCAACACCGCCTCGCGATTCGTGGGGACGAAGTCGATCTTCCCGAACCCGGGCAGGTCGATGGCGGCGTGGGGCTGCAGCGCCGGCAGCGTTTCTTGATGGGCGATCGCGATCACCGAGCCGTCGGGCTCGGGCCGGCTGGCTGTCAGCGTGATCTGCGCGTCCTCGATGTCGCCCACGCCCAGTTGCACGTCGACGGCCGCGTCGTCGCGCCCGCTCTCCTTGACCGTGCGTTCGACGCGGACGTGGTCGCCGTTCATCGTCCACTGCAGCTCGCGCGCGCCGGCGCCGCAGCGGGCGTCCATGCGGACGATGATGCGCGTCGCCTCGGCGTGGCGGGGCGGGGGGCCCGAGATGACGGACGCCTGGCAGTGCACGACGGAGATGGTCCGGGTCAGCACCGCCTCCTGCGCGTCGTCGCGGCCCAGCACGTAATAGCGGGGCGCCAGGCGCAGCCGCAACGTCAGCGCCGTGGCCGCGCCGGAGACGGCGCCCATCTGCACCGCGGCCGCGGACAGCTCGCAGCGGGCCTGCCCGCAATCGGCGGAGGCCACCGCCTCTGGATGCAACAGGACCAGGCGACCGGCGCCGTTGGTCAGGTCGATCACGGCGGCCGAGGGCAGCAGGCGGTCGAGGACCACGCGGGCAGGTTGCACCGTCGCGACCGGCGGGGCCAGGCGCGCCGCGTCCGCAGCCAGCTTTCCTGGCGGCACAGGGGCCAGCACCTGGAACGTGGCGTTGATGTCCAGGTTGCGCGCCACGCCGAACACGCACTGCTGGCCGCGGCTGGTGGTCTTCGGCGACCAGCAGACGTCCTCGCCGGCGCCATTGCTGCCGCCGCTGCTCGCCTGCCAGCGCAGGCGGGTCCCCTCCAGGTGCCGGCCGGTCAGCTCGACCCGGCCCTGATCGGCGAACAGGACGACGCTTCCTGCGTCGACCTGGGGCGGCTCAGGGCGCGCCTCGTCAGCGGCCGCGGCGTGCACCGCGGGGGCGGTGGCCAGGACCAGGATGAAGCACGACCGCCGGCCGAGGTGCCGCCAGCGAAGCGACCGGGACGCCACCGGAATGTCGGACAAGCGTCAGCTTCGGTAGCAATCCCCTTGCCGCGCCGGCGTGGCGGAATTTGCGGCGCGGGCCCCTCGCGCGCTGGCAAGGAATCACTCGCCAGCGCGCCCGCTCGACGGCTTTCTTTACGGCGCCGCGGGCGTGAAACAGCGACCGGGCAGACCGGAGGTGATCCGCGCTACGGTGTGCCTCGCCGCCGGCCGGAGGCGAAGGTCGGGCTGGTCCTTCATGGTCAGCGGCAGTCCGAGACGCAGCGGGCGGCCATCGACAGGCAGGCGGTTCCCGCCGTGGCGTGCGCGGCCTCGCACGCCTTCGCCTTGTCGTACGTCTGCTTGCAGAGCTGGTAGCAGTCCAGGCGGCCGGTGGGCCAGCGGGGGCACCCACATTCCTTGTAGCGGGGGTCGGCGACCAGGTCGGCCTTGCACGACCGCAGCGCGGCGTCGTTGCGGCCGCTGCAGCTATCTTTGTCATCGCCGCAGCGATCGCGACACTGGACCGGAGCGCCGGCAGCGACCCGGTCGCCCGACGCCGAACCGCCAGGCGTCTGCGCGCCCTGGCAGATGCCGGCGGCGCCGCACAGTTCGTTGCCGGGGCAGTCGACGTCCTTCGCGCAGAAGTTCGGGCGCGCGGACTTGTCCTGGCAGCGGTTCTCGTAGCAGACGCGGCCGGCCTTGCACTCCTTGTCGTCGGTGCAGCCGCCGCGTCCGGGCCCGCCGACCTTCTTGACGTCCAGGGCGGCCAGCGTGCCGCCGCCGCAGCCCGCGAAGCCTCTCTGCAACGCCTCGGCGCGCACGCTCCACGCCGGGTGGGATGGCGAGGGGGACATGGCGATCGCCTGCAGCGCCGCCTTGATCTCCGCGGGCTTGTTGCCGGTCCGGGCCAGCTCGCAGCCTGCCCAGGCGTCGGCGCGCAGCTCGGGGCTCCAGTCGGCGTTCATCCAGGGCGGGGGCGGCACGATGGTGTCGACGTGATGACCCACCTCGTGGGCCAGGATTCCCAGGCTGGCGCCCGGACCGTACGCCTTCACGGCGCCTTCCAGAAAGGCGGGGCTGTAGACGATCTTCGTCATGTGATTGCCCACGGACAACGCCAGCGCGTTCGAGGCGCTGGCGTTGCGGAACACGCCAAGCTGTCCGCAGTCCTTGGGGCAGACCAGCGAGAACAGCCGCTTCGTCTCCCGCGTCGCGGTGGGCGAAGCGGGCTGGTCGGTCAGCGGGACGTAGCTGGACGAGGCCGGACCCAGCGCGCACAGCACGCCGTCGGCGCGGGCGTCCGCGGCACAGAGCAGGGCCAGGGCCAGGCCCGCGCCCAGGCGAAGAAGCAGTGACTTCATCTCTACAGTCCGTACTTGCGAAGCTTTTCGTAAAGCGTGGACGGGGCGATCCCCAGCGCGCGGGCGGCGTGAACGCGGTTACCGGCCACCTGGACCAGCGTCTGCTTGATGGCGGCGCGCTCGATGCTGTGCAGGGCGTGGCCGCCCAGGGGCAGCCGGTCCAGCATCGTCTGTTCGGCGGGCGGATCCGCGAAGCGCAGGTGGCGCGGCTCCAGCACGCCGGTGTCCACGAAGGCGATGGCGCAGGCCAGCGCGTTCTTCAGCTCGCGGACGTTGCCCGGCCAGGGGTGGGCGCGCAGGGTGTCCAGCGTCTCGCGCCCGACGACGATGTCGGGGCGGCCCAGGTCGGACAGCAGGCGGGTCACGAGATAGGGCAGGTCGGGCAACCGCTCGCGCAGCGGGGGCAGGTTGACGATGGCCGCCGCCAGCCGGAAGTACAGGTCCTGGCGGAACTGGCGCGCGGTCACCAGCGCGCCCAGGTCGCGGTTCGTGGCGGCGACGATGCGGACGTCGGCGCGGCGATCGCGCGTGCCGCCCACCCGGCGCACCAGGCGGTTGTCCAGCACGCGCAGCAGGCGCGGCTGCAGATCCAGGGGCAGCTCCCCGATCTCGTCCAGGAACAGCGTGCCGCCGGCCGCGCGCTCGAACGCGCCGGCGTGCTCCGCGTGCGCGCCCGTGAAGGCGCCGCGCTCGTGGCCGAACAGCTCGCTCTCGACCAGGTTGGGCGGGACGGCGCCGCAGTCGAAGACGACGAATGGCTGGTGCGCGCGCGGGCTGAGATCGTGCGTCAGGTGCGCGAAGACGTCCTTGCCGGTGCCCGTCTCGCCGATCAGCGTGACGGTGACGTCGGTGGGGGCCAGCCGGCCCACGACGGAGAACACCTCGGACATCGCCTGCGACAGCGGGGCGGCGGAGGTGGCGACGGCTGGGGGCGTCGGGGTCAGAGCCAGACCCGTCCTGGGCAGGCCAGGCTTGGCGCGCGGCGGGAGGAGCGGCCGGGACGCCGCGGGCAGACCGGAGAGCCTTGTCGAAACGACCGAGGATGCACCGAGGCCCAGCACCACTGCGCTGGGGCCCGACGGAGCTGGGATTGTATCCATTCAGGGTTTCCTGGGTGTGCGGCGGGTTGAGGGAACACCCACGCTATTACCGGACCGTGATCCGGGCCGGTGTGACAACTGCGGACCTGTTCCGTTTCAGAATCCGTACGGAATCCGGTCTGCGGAAATCAAAGGCCCGCTCCGGCTTTCGGAGACCGAAGACCGGAGCGGGCCGGACAAAAGACGAGGGCGCGTCCCAGGGGAACGCGCCCTCGTCCATCGTGCAATGGTGGCGAGCGAGCTCGCCGTGGCCGGCTGCTACTGGATCAGGCCGGCGGGGATGCTGGCGCAGGAGCCGTTGTCGCCGGTCGCGCCCGCCGTGCAGATGCTGTTCGCGGCGCTCTGGCAGGTGACCTTGCCGCTGGCGTTGAACGGAATGACGGTCGGGTCGTCCATCGGGATGAAGCCCTTGCTCTTCATGACGCCGTTGGTGCCGGTGTTGGCGCTGCTGCTGCCGCTGTTGCCGAAGCAACGCGCCAGCGCCAGCTCGCCGCCCTGCAGGCTCTGGAAGCCCGGCAGCGTGTTGAAGAACAGCTTGCGGGACAGCGGGTAGGTCGTGGGATCGGTCGGCCCCAGCAGCTTGGCGATGTTGGCGGCGGAGTCCGAGATGCCGTTGACGGTCAGCGCGACGACGTTCGCGTTGACGGTGTCAGCCTCGCGGCCGGCGTAGCCGATCGAGCACGGATCGGCCTGCGTGAGGCAGCCGATCTGAGCGGTCGAGTCGGCCTTCTGGCAGGTGGTGCCGGCCGAGCCGGTCGACACGTTCGCCATGTGGATACGGTAGAAGGCGCCCGTGATGTAGCGCTGGGTCAGGTCGGTGTCGTCGCC
>Ga0070658_10001740_pt1 | contig 18349 bp, 13 predicted proteins | sample KBSC13metaG_FD_64664 | JGI IMG/M metagenome (GOLD analysis project Ga0070658, IMG submission 64664) | Corn rhizosphere microbial communities from Kellogg Biological Station, Michigan, USA - KBS C1-3 metaG | ecosystem: Host-associated > Plants > Roots > Rhizosphere > Soil ...
CGCACCGGCATGCCCTGCAACCCTATCGGCTTGCAGGTCATGGGGTTAACGGATGACACCGCTCTGGTAGAGGAGTGTCATCGCGTGGCAGGGGAGTGGTGCATGCTGGTGAAAGTGCGGACCACCTCCTCGCAGGCGCTCCAGGATCTGCTGGACCGCATCGCCACGGTCCCTGGTGTCCAGAACACGATGACCGTTATCGCGCTCTCGCAGGTGGAGTCTCCTCTGCGGTCTAACCACCGACATGGAGACGAAGATGCGCTGGAGGCAGCCCACAGCGTAGGAGATGCGATGCGGAGAAGGAGATCATCATGACGATCACATACGATCACGTCCGAGCCACGGTCTCTGACGCTCAGAGAGGGATGCACACGACGCCCGTGCGGATACTCTTATCACCCCAGGCGGTGATGGGCCTGGCAGGAGAACGCAGCGGGCTTATCGTCCGCTGCCACACGGGGCACATCTGGCTGACGCAGGAGGGGGATCCCACGGACCGCGCGCTCTCCACGGGGGACGGTTTAAGGGTGCTTGGGAAGGGACGCATCGTGCTGCAGGCCCTCGACGAGGCGGTGGTGAGCGTATCGCCCGCCGAGGGGTAACCGGCAACAGGTTTACAAGGCGTGTTTTTTGACAGTCGTGCCCTGCGGGCCGTCACCGACCTCATAACCAAGAGCGATCAGATCGTTCCGGAGGCTGTCGGAGGCGGCCCAGTTTTTGGATTTGCGAGCGGCGTTACGCTCCTCGATCAACTGAAGAACATCTGCAGGCAGTTCCTCTTCCGGGCGGCAGGAGCGTTTGGCGATGTCCAGACCAAGCACGGCGTCGAATTCGACCCAGAGGCGATAGCTGCCATAGGAGTTCAGGAGACCGACAGCCTGCGGCATTGCCAGGTCGTCGTTGAGCGCATTCAGCACCCGTGTTCGGGCGGATGCAAAGGCGGCCTCATCGTCGCGCAGAGGATCGTTGTCCGGGCAGAGCGCATACACTTTGCGCAGGCCGGAGGTCGCTGCGTCCAACGCATCCGTCGAGAAGGTCAATTCCGAGCGATAGTGCGCCTGAAGGCAGAAGTACCGATAGGCGAGTGGGTGGTATCCCGCGTCGATGAGCGACTGCACGGTGTTGATAGAGCCGCCCTTCGATTTTGAAAGTTTCTCTTCTACGAGTTCGCCGTCCTCGTCTCTCTTTTTTATCAGCAGGAACTCGCCATGCAGCCAGTACTTGACGAACGGATGGTGCGTGGCGCACTCGGACTGCGCGATCTCATTGGTGTGATGCACCGTGATATGATCGACGCCGCCGCAGTGGATGTCGAAGGTCTCGCCGAGATACTTCATCGACATGGCGGAGCACTCGATATGCCAGCCGGGATAGCCTGGCCCCCACGGACTCTCCCACTGCATCAGATGGGTGGGTTTGTTGAGGAACCAGAGCATAAAGTCGGAGGCGTTGCGCTTGGTCTCGTCCGTCACTACCTCATCACGAGTGGTCTGCTGGGCGGCCAGGTTCAGGCCGGCCATCTTACCGTAGTCCGGGAACTTCGCGGTGTCGAAGTAGACGCCTTCGGTGGTAACATAGACATAGCCGTTCGCTTCCAGCCGCTGGATCAGTTCGATCATCTCGACGACATGCTCGGTCGCGCGCGGCGTCACCTCCGGTCGCTCGATATTCAGGCGATCGGTGTCGGTGAAGAACGCCTCTTCGTAGAATCGGGCGATCTCCCAGGGCGATTTCTGCTCTCGGCGCGCCGCCGTCTCCATCTTGTCGTCGCCGGAGTCGGCGTCGGAGGTCATGTGGCCGACATCGGTGATGTTCATGACATGTTCGACGTTATAGCCGTTGAACTTCAGCGTGCGGCGCAGCACGTCTTCAAAGATATAGGTGCGCAGGTTGCCGATGTGCGCGTAGTTGTAGACCGTCGGGCCGCAGCAGTAGAGCCGCACTTTCGAGGGGTCGAGCGGCACAAACTCTTCTTTGCGACGGGACAGCGTGTTATAGAGCGACAAAGGCATGACAAAACCTCTCCTGACGTAGCCGTGATTTTCGGTGTGCTAAATTATACCAGATACGACAGGGGCCACCGCCGATTAAGTTGCAGACACTGTATGAGAACGCGTGATGACGCCTTGGAGGGGAAGCATGATCGACTACCCGACCGCCAGAAAGATTGTATACGACTATTTGACCCTCACATTTCCGGTAGATTTTCCAGAAATAACGATTGTGGAGGAGCGGACAAGGGAAAAGAACTATGGCTGGGTGATCTTCTTCTATAATCCGCAGTGGGATGGAGAGTTGGGTTTTGGCGGTCTGGGGCTTCTGATCGTCATGAAAGAGGATGGCAAGCTCTACGACCTCGTCAGAACCTATGTCGCCATGCTCACTGGAGCGGAAGAGATCGTAGAGGCGTTTGAGGCTCGGAGAGTCGATCCGCATCTATGGCTGGAAGAGGATCGGGACACCAATCTGGGTATTCAGTTGGCCCTGGCGGCTGAGGAAGAAGACCTCGCGACAGTTCAGCGGCTTTGCGAGCAAGGCGTCTCTGCGGATTCGCTGGGTCCTAATGGTCGTAGCGCGCTGATGCACGCCACTCAACGACAAAACATTCCCATTGTCCGCACTCTGTTACGTCATGGGGCGGACGTCAACTTACCCTGGCCTAGTGGAATAACCCCCCTCGCAATCTCACTATGGAACGAGGGTAAGAACTACTCTCTGGTAAAGATTTTGCTGAGGGCGGGCGCAGATGTGCATCTCAGAAGTGATGATGGATGGACGGCCTTGCATTGGGCGGCCTATAGTGGAAGTCCGGTTTCCATTCTTCGTCTTCTGATTCGTGCCGGAGCGGATGTGAACGCCGTCAATGAGGAAGGAATATCGCCTCTAATGTTCGCCGCCCAGCAGTCGGTCCGGTATCACGGGCAAAGGAGGGGCCGATATCTGCTCTGGAAAGGGGCGGATGTTTCGCTCACGGACTTTTATGGTAGGACGGCCCTGGATCACGCGCTGGAGCATGAAGGGCCGGTAAAGCTGCTCCTACGCGCCGGCGCTATCCGAGGGCAACGCGATGCCGCAAAAGAGGGTTATATGATCTACAGTGCTTTCAAACGGAGGGATTCCTTCCTGTTGGTAAAATTGCTGGATGGAGGAAACTACGGGAATACACGTTACCAGGGGGCAACTGCATTGATGTGGGCTGTCCGGAACGGACAAGGATTCTATGTAACCATACTTTTGGAGCGAGGCGCGGAGGTAGACGCGATAGACGATCACCAGAATACAGCCTTGATGTGGGCAGCAAGATGGGGACGGCAAATGTCGGACTCCAGGGACAACTTGAGCGTTTTGCGTCTGCTTTTGGAGGTGGGAGCCGACGTCAACCGTAGAGGTGAGAAAGGCTGGACGCCTCTACATTTTGCGGTTCACAGTGCAGACCTGGAAGGCCTCGAAGCCTTACTGGAAGCGAAAGCCGACGTACATGCAACAGACGACAACGGCATCTCCGCACTCATGCTGGCGATAGAGCAAGACGATCCCTCCATCATCGCACGCCTGAAAAGTGAAACGGCGCGGTATTACCGGAGAGGAGGTACAGAGATGTTTCCTGCAGAATCAAAACTTGCTCCCCCCTTCCTATTGGTGCGCTATCTGGCAGTCTTCCAGCGGTTCTTTGCTGTTGTCATCGATTACACTCAAGCTGGTGATAAGGCAGGGATGCTGCTGGCAGGCTATCTGGCAAACGCGCTGCACAATGTTCCTCGAATGCTCTGGCATTGCGACCCTCAGGACTGGTTGAGCCCCACGGACATGGGGGTCTGGATGGCGGAGTTTTCACAAGGCCTTGCCGAGCGCGACGCCCCTCAACATCTCATTGTTGACAGCAAACGCATCCTCTCGGCCGTAGGCACAGCACAGGAATTTCAACTGCGTGACGATCTGGTCGATATGGATCTGGCTCCGCTTCCCAAAATGTGCGTCTATCTGGACTGGCTCTACAGTGCCTTCCTGTATATTCGTTCGTTCCGGAACTACGGCAGTTATCAACTCTCCTCCTGGCGTGATCTGGAAAAAACCTGGTCGGACAATGCGGAAGCGGCAGAGAGAATGGCCAACTTTTGCGCCGTCATCGCATCCGTGCTTCTACCCGTACCCAGGGCTCTCGTACAGTGGAAGCAGTTTGATGAAGCGTCGTTCCTGGATCAGGTGATTCGCGCCGCCGAACGCCTCCCAGCCGAAGACCGCGAGGCATGGATTCAATACACGAACGAAAAAGCAAGACAACTGCGCCTCTTACCCGCGGAGCAAATTCAAAGCGAGGGGGCGCTATGATTGAGTCATCCACGCCAGGAAAACAAAGTGAAAACAGCAGCGAACCTGTTTCCAGAACGCACAAAATGGCTGCGTTGTCATCGATCGCCTCAATAAACCGGCGATCCAAACTGAACAAACGCTTTGTGAGCAGGCGGGAATATGTCGCCAAGACAAGGCATAAGATGGCTCTGGCATCGATTGGCATTGTCATGTTCTGTATGGGGTTTGTTAGTATACCGATCATATGTCGCTTGTTCGAGAACATGTTCCAGCATGGTTATAACGTCAGTATGATCGAAGTCTTTCTAGCCTGTATCATCCCATTGGCGCTGCCATTGTTGGGGGCAGCGGCTATGAAGTGGGGAAGAACGATGGATGTCGGCATCCCCCTCACCTACAACAATACTGCCGACTTGCCTGCCGAGGATAGCCTGGTTCGTGCCTCACAAAAGCCAGTCCAGGAACAGACGTCTCTTCTGCTTCGAATGGCAATACCGCCGCAAGCCACACCACCGGAAGAGATGGTGCGTGTGGCACCAGGACTGCAGAAGCGAGAAGGAACTTAACAATACCATTCGATGCGACTTGGGGCCGTCAAGGGGTTGGCACCCCTCGCTACGCGCCTTCGGCGGCCCGTCCTCCGGACGAATTGACTGTTCATAACCTCTATCCGAATAACATGATTGGTTGCAGGCAATATGCCCGCTTTAGCGGGTATTCGGTCGAAGACCTCCAGCGCAGGGCTTTAGCCCCGCGTAATTGCCCAATACGGGAACACAGGTTTGTGCCTCAATTCGATCGTTTTGGCGACATAATAGAAGAAGAGGCAAGATCGCGATTGGTGGGAGGTCGTCAATTTTATGAAGTTTCGCTTTCTAAGATCACATACCATGCAACGTGGCATGATAATAGCGGGCAGCGCGACACTGTTGGGTGTTGCAGGGTTCGTCGGAGCGCAGCAGAAACGCGTGGCTGTGGCGAAACCTGTGATGGCGAAGGTGGAGTATAACCGGGATATTCGGCCGATCCTTTCGGGGAAATGTTTTGCCTGTCATGGGCAGGACCCGAAGCAGGTGCAGGCGGGACTGCGGTTGGATCTGCGGGAGAGTGCGCTGGGCAAATTGGCGAGCGGGAAGTTTGCGATCGTCCCTGGTAAGCCGGGAGCCAGTGAGTTGATCGATCGTGTGATGCGCAAGAGCGGTCCCCTTCAGATGCCTCCTGCCGGCTCGCATAAGGTGCTGAGCGATGAGGAGCGGCTGCTGCTGCAGCACTGGATCGCGCAGGGCGCGGAGTACAAGTCGCACTGGGCGTTTGTGCCGCCGGTACGGCCTGCACTGCCTGTCGTCAAGGCGAAAACCTGGCTGCGGAATCCGATCGACGCGTTTGTGCTGGCGCGGTTGGAGCAGGAGAGCCTGCGCCCGGCGCCCTATGCGGATCGGATGACGCTGCTGCGGCGGGTCTCGCTGGATCTGACGGGGATTCCGCCCACGCCTGCCGAAGTCGAAGCGTTTGTGCAGGACACCCGCCCCAACGCTTATGAGAAGGTGGTGGATCGGTTGCTGGCCTCACCGCGCTATGGAGAGCGGATGGCGATGGGCTGGCTGGACGGCGCGCGCTATGCCGACAGCAACGGCTTTCAGGCGGACTACGAACGCTATCAGTGGCGCTGGCGCGACTGGGTGATCGACGCCTTCAACAAGAATATGCCCTACGACGAGTTCACGGTCGAGCAGATCGCGGGCGATATGCTGCCCGGCGCGACGATGGATCAGAAACTCGCCACCGGCTTCAACCGTAACCACCGCATCAATACCGAGGGCGGCGTCATTCCCGAGGAGTGGCGCGTCGAGACCGTCATCGATCGCGTGGAGACGACCTCCCAGGTCTGGCTCGGCCTGACGACCGGCTGCGCCCGCTGCCACGATCACAAGTACGATCCCCTCTCTCAAAAAGAGTTCTATCAGTTCTACGCCTTTTTCAACAACGTCCCGGAGAGCGGCACCGGTGTCGAGACACCCGTCAACCATCCGCCGATCATGCGCGCGCCTACCGCAGAGCAGCAGCAGAAACTCGCGGAGTTTGAAACGCAGCTCAAAGACCTCGATGCCCAGACCGGTGCGCGACTGGCCACGAACAAGCAGGCTGCCGCCGCCTGGAAGCCGGATCCCGCTGAAGCCGACACGACCGTCAGCGCCGGACTGGTAGCGCGCTATGCGCTTGGGACGACACCTGTCTCCTCGATGGGCGCAGGCGTACCCGTGCCGAAAGCGGTCGGAACGCTCGGCGCGGATGCGGGCAGAGCGACCGGCGGCGTGGTGCTGGACGGCAAGAGCTATATCGATCTCGGCAATATCGCCGATTTCGATCGCACCGACAAGTTCTCGTATGGAGCCTGGGTCAATCCGGCGAATGGGAACGGCGCGGTCTTCTCGCATATGGATGCGCCCACCACCGGCTACCGGGGCTTCGACCTCTATCTGATCGGCGGACGCCCGGCGGTCCATATCATCAGCCACTGGCCTGACAACGCCCTGAAGGTGAACGCGAAAACGACAGTGCCCAACAGCCAGTGGAGCCATCTCTTCGTCACCTACGACGGCAGTGCGAAACCCGAAGGCGTCAAGATCTATCTCAACGGCAAGCCGGTCGGAACCGATACCGAGTTGAACGTCCTCACCGGAACCCTCCGCTCGCAGGCCACCGCCAAGATCGGAACGCGCACCGCCGATGGGCCGTTTGCGGGTAAGATCGACGATCTGCTCCTGTTTCAGCGGGTGGTGACTCCGGCGGAAGTCGCGAAACTGGCTGCCGCAGACCCGGCCCTCGCGCTCCTGAAAATCCCGGCGGCGCAGCGCACCGAGGCGCAGCAGCAGACGATCGCACGGGCCTGGTCGCTGAAGTTCGATCCGGAATACGCGGCGAAGGCGGCCCAACGGGAGGCGACGGAAGCGGAACGGGTGAAGCTGGACGGGCAGGTCTCCACCGTGATGGTGATGGACGAGATGCCGAAGCCACGTCCCTGCAATATCCTGATTCGCGGGCAGTACGACCATCCGGGGGAGGTGGTGACGGCGGGCCTGCCTGCCGCATTCGGCAGTCTGCCGGTCGGATACACCAACAACCGCCTCGGGCTGGCGAAGTGGATCGCCAGTCCCAACAATCCCCTGACGGCGCGCGTCTTCGTCAATCGGCTCTGGGAGAAGTTCTTCGGCGTCGGCATCGTGGCGACGAGTGAGGACTTCGGCGTGCGGGCCGAGTATCCCAGCCATCCGGAACTGCTGGACTGGCTGGCGACGGAGTTTGTGCGTGACGGCTGGGATATGAAGGCGATCCAGAAGCAGATCGTGATGAGCGCCACCTACTGCCAGTCTTCCCATGTGCGACCGGAGATCGCGCAGCGTGACCCGGAGAATCGGCTGCTGTCGCACGGCCCCCGTTTCCGCCTGCCCGCGGAGCTGATCCGGGATCAGGCGCTGGCGATCAGCGGACTGCTGACCGAGCAGGTCGGCGGGCCTTCGGTGCACCCCTATCAGCCCGATGGCATCTGGGACGAGGTGAGCAGCTACGGCAATCTCCACAACTACAAGCACGATATGGGCGCGAACCTCTATCGCCGCAGCTTCTATACGATCTGGAAGCGCACCGCCGCTCCCCCGCTGATGAGTCTGCTGGATGTGCCGGGCCGGGAGGTCTGCCGCGTGCGCCGCTCCCGCACCGACACACCGCTGCAGGCGCTGGCGCTGCTCAACGACGTCACCTTTATCGAAGCGTCGCGTGCACTGGCGCAGCATCTCCTTACCGAAGGCGGCGCGACTCCCGAAACCCGCCTCGCCTACGCCTTCCGCCGCACCCTGGGCCGGGCGCCGAGTCCCGCGGAGACGCAGATCCTTGCCGCCGGTATTCAGAAGCGACTGGCCCACTATCGCGCGGATACGGCCGCAGCCCTGAAACTGGTATCGATCGGTGATACGCCACGCGACCCTAACATGGATGTCCCGGAACTCGCCGCCTACACCATGACCTGCAGCGTTCTCCTGAACATGGACGAGACGCTGACGAAAGAGTAGAGAAACCGTCATGACGAATCGAAACCTTCAACTCCAGGACGCAATCAACCGTCGCACCTTTCTCTCGCAGTCAGCGGCCGGCGTCGGGTTGGCGGCGCTGGCCGCGTTGATGGGCGACGAGGGCAGGGCGCGGGCCAGTGGCGCATCACAGGCGACGGGCGGGCTGCCGGGGATTCCGCACTTTGCGCCGAAGGCGAAACGGGTCATCTATCTGTTTCAGTCCGGCGCGCCCTCCCAGATGGATCTGTTCGACCCCAAGCCGAATCTGGAGACCGCGCGGGGCCAGGATCTGCCCGCCTCCATCCGCAACGGTCAGCGTCTGACGGGCATGACCGCCGGGCAGAAGACGTTCCCGGTGGCGCCTTCGATCTTCAAGTTCGCCCAGCACGGCAAATCCGGCCTCTGGCTCAGCGAACTGCTGCCGCATATGGCGACCATCGCCGATGAGATGTGCGTCATCAAGTCGATGTATACCGAGGCGATCAACCACGACCCGGCGATCACCTTCTTCCAGACCGGCTCCCAACTGGCGGGCCGACCCAGCCTGGGATCCTGGCTCTCCTACGGCCTGGGCACCGAGAACCACGATCTGCCGGCCTTTGTGGTGCTGACCTCCAAAGGCACGGGTCGCCCCGACGATCAGCCGCTCTACGACCGGCTCTGGGGCAGCGGATTTGTGCCCACCCAGCACCAGGGAGTGAAGTTCCGCAATGCCGGGGATCCGGTGCTCTATCTCTCCAATCCGGACGGAGTCGATCGGGAGACGCGCCGGGAGATGCTCGATGAGTTGGGGCAGCTCAACCACCTCAAACACACTGCGGTCGGCGATCCGGAGATCAATACCCGCATCGCGCAGTACGAGCTGGCGTTCCGGATGCAGACGTCGGTGCCGGATCTGACGGATGTCTCGAAAGAGCCGAGCAACATCCTCGAAATGTACGGACCGGATGTCAAGCGGCCCGGCACCTACGCGGCGAACTGTCTGTTGGCGCGGCGATTGGCGGAGCGGGGCGTGCGCTGTATCCAGTTGTTCCATATGGGCTGGGACCATCACGGCGGGCTTCCCAATGCCATCAAAGGCCAGTGTCGCGACACCGACCAGCCGACGACCGCTCTGATCAACGATCTAAAACAGCGCGGCCTACTCGATGACACGCTTGTGGTGTGGGGCGGCGAGTTTGGCCGCACGGTCTACTCGCAGGGCAGCCTCACCGCGACCGATTATGGCCGCGATCACCATCCCCGCTGCTTCACGCTCTGGATGACCGGAGGCGGGATCAAACGCGGCATGACCCTGGGCGAAACCGACGACTACTCCTACAATATCACCAGAGACCCGGTGAGCGTGCACGATCTGCATGCCACCATGCTCGCGCTGCTGGGCATCGACCACAAACGCCTGACCTACCGCTTCCAGGGCCGCGATTTCCGCCTGACCGATGTCTTCGGCGACGTCATCAAACCCATACTCGCCTAGCTGAACAGCAGAGGGAGCGACCATGCCACAGGAATCGGAGCGCTGGAGGGTCTCGCTGCATGGGGGGCATAGCGGGGAGTTTTGCGACCATGCCGAAGGCACCCTGCGCCAAATATTGGAGACGGCTGTCACAGCGAAATACCACACATTCGGGGTCAGTGAGCATGTGCCGCGCAGTGCGGAGCGATTTCTGTATTCGGAAGAGCGCGCTCGGGGCTGGGATCTGGCGAAGATCACCGCCGATTTCGATCGGTACGCGGCGATAATAACTCCGCTGGCAGAAGAGTTTGCGGATCGCCTGACGGTGCTGCGAGGCTTTGAGGTGGAGGTCGTTCCCACCGATTCCTATGTCGAGCAGATGCGGGGGTATCGGGCGCGAAAACTAGGGGACGGTCGGCCTGTCTTCGACTACTGCGTCGGTTCGGTGCACTATGTGCGGGAGCATCAGATCGACGGGCGACCGGAGAACTGGCTCAAAGCGATGGAAGCGACCGGCGGTCCGGAGAGGCTGGCGGTCTGCTACTACGAGACGGTCCTGTCGATGGTCACGGCGCTGCATCCGGAGGTGGTGGGCCATCTGGATCTGATCAAGCGCAACGCTGCGCTCGCCGGGTTCGGCGAACTGCCCCTCGATACGCCTCTTATTCGTCGGGCGGCAATCGGCGCATTGGAGGCGGTGCGCGCGCATGGCGGGATCCTCGATCTGAACACTGCCGGTTGGCGAAAAGGACTCGGCGAACCCTACCCCGCTCCCTGGCTGGTGGCGCAAGCGCAGGCGATGGGAGTCCCTTTCTGCTTTGGCGATGATAGTCATCGCACGGATCAGGTGGGCGCCGGACTGGAAGAGGCCCGTCTCTATCTGCTCCGCAACGGCGTTTCGAGTCTCACCGTGCTCGCCCGCGAACCCGGCGCCGAGGTCGGCAGCCCCTTGATCCGGGAGACGATCGCGCTTTAAGAGTGAACGGCTCATCGCAGAGTTACCTATCCAGGCATGAAAAATGGGCGTCCTGAGTTTGCTCAGGACGCCCAAAATATTGCACATGGAGTAAAAAACCTACTTCTTATTGCGACGACGGCGGCGCAGCGCCACCAACCCGGTCGAAGCGCCGGCTGCCATCATGGCCCAGGTACCCGGTTCCGGGGTGTCGGTAGGAATGGAGTAGGTATAGGTGACCGTACCCGTACCGGAAACGTCCGCCAGACCGTTGTAGAAGAGATCGCCGCCGCCGTTGAAGCCGCCGCCGGTTCCTCCGGCGGAGACCGAGTTGGCGAACGCATTGAACGTGCCGAAACTGCCTACCGGGCCGGTGTAGGTGCCGAAGTTGGCGGGAGCAATATTGGTGTTGGTCGAGCCGTTGACCGTGGCGCCCGGGAAGTTGAGGGTCTGGCCGATCGCGACGCTGCCAGACAGATTGTTGACACCCGCATTTGCGAAGGTCGTCGTTGCGTCCGGGCCGGTAAGACCGATATTGGCGGTTACGGTTCCGTTGGTAAAGGTCTCCGGCGGATCTCCGACCGTCAGATCGGTGTTGCGTACCCGAAGTACGGGGAGCATCGCGTAGGAGAACTGAATGTTGACGCCCGTCAGCGTACCCAGACTTGGATCGAAGAGCGGCAGGTTAAAGGGCTGCGTGAAGGGCACGGTGAGGGTGCCGCTCGGCGGCACGGTCACAGAGAAACTCTGTGTATTCGCGTGAGCCGTCAACGCCATGCCAGCGAGCATGAGGCTGCCAAGACCTGAAGAGAGAACTTTGTTTGTTCGGAGCATGAATCCACCTTTCGAGATGCAGGATCTATAGGGCCGATGCGTTGTCCTGCGTGTTTCGTGCGCCAACAATTCCCGAAATTGCAGAGAAAGTAGCTCCATTGCAGGAGAAGTGATCGCGCACAGGGCGCTATATGTAACGATATCTCAAATTCCTCGCTTGCATAATTTGTGCCAAACAGGCAATAGCACCGTACAACCGGGCAAAATACCTGAATGTTTCCGGGAACTCTGCGTTCTGAAAGGAAAATAGGCTTGGACGTTTCCACGCTTCCCGTTGTTCGCGCGCATGAGAAGCAGCCGGGCGAACGTCGTGACGGATGAAAATCGCACTGACGTCTCTGCCAAAACAGGCGCCGAGCAGCAGAGCCACATAGAAAAACGAGCGCCCTGAGACAACTCAGGACGCTCGAATATTTTGCACGCGGAGTAGAACCACGGCTTGTTGTGCCGAGAGGCATCGGCCTCAGGAGCAGAGACCTACTTTTTGTTGCGGCGTCGGCGGCGCAGGGCCACCAACCCGGTCGAAGCGCCCGCGACCATCATGGCCCAGGTGCCCGGTTCCGGAGTGCCGGTAGGAGCGGTGTAGGTATAGGTGACCGTACCGGTCCCGGAAACATCCGCCAGACCGTTGTAGAACAGGTCGCTGCCGCCGTTGAAGCCGCCGCCGGTTCCTCCCGCGGAGATTGAGCCGGCGAACGCGTTGAACGTACCGAAACTGCCTACCGGGCCGGTGTAGGTGCCGAAGTTGGCGGGAGCGACATTGGTGTTCGTCGAGCCGTTGACCGTGCTGCCGGGGAAGTTGATGGTCGTATTGACGGGCACGCTGCCGGAAAGGCCGGTGACACCCGCGATTACGGAGGTCGTCGTCGCGTCAGGACCGGTAAGGCCGATCGTGGCGCTCACGGCGCCGTTGGTAAAGGTCTCATTCGCATCCCCAACCGTGGTATCTGTATTGCGCACTCGGAGCACAGGAGATATCGCATAGGCGAATTGGATGTTGACGCCGGTCAGAGTACCCAGAGCGGGATCGAAGAGCGGCAGGCTAAAAGGCTGTGTGAAGGGCACGGTGAGGGTGCCGCTCGGCGGCACGGTCACAGAGAAAGTCTGTGTATCCGCGTGAGCCGTCATCGCCATACCGGCGAGCATGAGGCTGCCAAGACCTGAAGAGATAACTTTGTTTGTTCGGAGCATGAATCCACCTTTCGAGATGCAGGATCTATCTTTTACAGAAACCGTCCTGCTATGTTTCGCACCAGCGATCCCCAGGAGCTTTCAGAGTGCTGCTCCAACCGGGGAGAAGTGATCGGACATCCGGCGCAACCGATAGCAAATGCCGAAATGCTTGTTTGCACAGTCTGTGCGGAATCGCCTGTGATCTCGGCCCCACAGGCAACTATCTGGATTCCCTGGAAAGTCCGTTTTCCGAAGGGAAGGTTGATCGCTCGTTCCTGCTCACCGCAGATGCCGAAGCACGCGAGAGCACGTCAGTTCCTTAGGAACGGCCGTCCATGATCCTGGCATCGGTCTGTCCAAACATGGTGGTTCCGACAGGTTTATACAGTGTAAACCTTGCTTAAGAGTATAACTTTAGTGATGATAAGATACATCCCCGATTCGGCATATTTTGTGCCTTCCCGCCTGCTTGCTGAACGAATAGGTTGCCGGCACGCGTGGTCCGGGCAGCAAAAGGACGCTCTTTTCACAGAGCGTCCTCCACGAGCAGTTTAAGAGGTTTGGACGAGCAGGAGCGACGAACTAAGATCCTGATCGGGGAATGTCCGCATCCGGGTTGGCGGCGTCTATGACAGGCGGGCCGTTCGATCGAAAGCCGGCCTGTCCTTCCTCACTGTCCAGCGGGGTCTCTCCGTTCCCCTGCAGCAGGAGAGAGATCGTCGCGTGCGGGTTGATCTGAGGGATGACCGAACGACGTATGTCACTTGCGGTCGCCAGACGTCTTGTGGTAGCGGTGTCGGGATCGTCGTCCACGTAGGTAGCGGGAGGCAGCAGCACGATGTCGAAAGAGAACAGTACCGTCTGCGTAGGAAGCGGCTTCATGGCCCCCAGGGAGGGTTGGAAGCGCACGTAGTCCAGTTGGCGGTTCACCGGGGTGAGACGCAGGAGATCGTCATCGACGTGGGCAAACGGCTGATCCTGCCCGCCTGCCGGCAGCGCCATGCCGAACAGCATGGCGAGCAGCGCCGTGCCAAAACGGGGCAGAAGCCCCAAACCCGTGCTGCCCTGAAGCATCGCTCTGTCTCTGCGTGTCGAAACGCTCATCGGACGCTCCTCTCTCAACCTGCCTCTTCGACTTCCTCGATATTGAAGAGTTTGGCGGCGTTGTCGTGCAGAATACGGCGGCGCTCGATGGCGGACAGGTCCGCATCCTCCAACAGCCCCAGCGCGGCGGCAGGATCGAGCTGCGGGAAGCCGCTGCCGAACAGGACCCGGTGTCCACCGATCGCTTCGACGGCTGCCGGAAGCCGCGCGCGATCCAGTGCGCCGGAGGTCTCCAGAAAGATGTTGACCGACTGCTGCGCGGCGGCGATGGCGGTGCGCCAGTCCGCGCCTCCCATGCCGAGAAAGACGAACTTATGCATGCTGTAGGTCTTGGCCAGATGCAGCGCGGTCTCCACGCAGGCGGCGTTCGGAGTCAGCAGAAAGATCGGTTTCTGATAGCGGCGACAGGCGTTGAGGGTCTCGTCGGCGACCAACGGGTGCAGCGGCTCATTCGGGTGCGTGGAGGTCAGCAGCACGCCCAGGAAACGCCGATTGCCGAGCAGGTCGCGGATGGACTGGAGGGAGGCATCGACCCGATTCAGATGCGCCACCAGGCATCCGTACAGTCCGGGACCCTGATCCAGCATGACGCGCAGGATACGGTTGCCGGAGAGCGGATCGGCCTGAGCCGCCCGCGCCGACATTAAAATCGTCCGGTCGATTCCCCGCGCCTGCATGCTCTGCACGACCTGGCCCGCGTTCTGATTGATGCCGGGCAGCACATATCCCTCTAAGGATGCATGAATATCGAAAATTGCCAAGAGTGCGACTCCCTGAATACGAGGATGAAAACGAATAGTTCGGCTACCCTGCCAGAGACAGGATTCGGGTGGCATTGTCCGCGAGGACCTGCCGACGTTCCGCATCGGAGAGACCGGCGTAGTGCAGCGTGTGCAGGGCGGCGGCAATGGGATAGGCGGGCGCGCCGGTCCCGAACAGCAGACGTCCCGCGCCGACCGTAGCGGCGACCTGTGCGAGACAGCCCGGCCCGAGCAACTGCGAGGTTTCAAGATGCCAGTGTTCGAAACGCTGCAGGGCGGCGATCGCTTCGGCGAGGAGTGTAGCGCCGACGCCGGAGAGCACGACAGGCGCAGGATAACTGCCCAACACCTCCTGGAGGGCGGTGATCTCGCCAATCGCGCTCACCCCGACCATCACCGGCAGACTCGTGGGTTTCAGCGCCTCCAGCAGCGCGGTGAACGGAGCGAATGCGAGGGGCCAGTTCTGCTCGCGCGGAAAGAAGCGCACCATGCAGAAGCCGTCTGCGCGCAGATTTTGCAGCGGGGTCGAATCTCCGAAAAAGGTGGTGGGATTGAAGGTTGCCACCGGCAGCAGCGTGGGATGTTCCGCCGTGGCGGCGCGTGTCGCCCCGTTGCCACCCGTGGCATCGAGCAGCACCCCGAGCGTAGAGAGAACGCAGGCCCGTCCCACGTTATGTTTCTGCATCAGCGCCAACAGCGTATCCACGGACATATCGGTGCTGGCAAAAGGCATCGGTCCAAACAACGTATTGATATCGACGATCGCGTCCATCCGTACTCCCTGTCCTAGCTCCGGCACCACGTGCCAGGCAATGATGTGACCCTCCGATACAGAGCGGGTTGACCCCGATTATCGGACGCTCACGCATAGATACTACCACGCAGAGGGACAAAGAGCAAAGCCTCTGTGCAAAACAAGCAAAAGAGAGGCCCGCTCTGAACCATCACCGCCAAAAGGGCAGCCGGGAGTTTAGAGCGGACCTGGGTCGGATGAGCGGTAGGTCGGCAGGTCGGAGACTAGTTTTTCGCGCGCAGAAACCGTTGGAAGCTGAATCCGAATGCTGCCACCAGGACCAGACGTGAGGTGACCGGCGGCATTGTTCGCAACGCGAACAGCGCGAAGCCGAGCACGCTCGCAGTTACAAGCGCCACCACCAGGAAAGAGGGAGGGAGGGGCTGATGGGCGCGCCGCCGACTTTGTGAGGAGGCTAAAAAGCCCCACTTCTCTGCATAGGTGGGGGTGAAATAGACCCACAGATCGAAGAGCAGGCGGAAGGGCAGCCAGCAGGCGGCGACGATTTTGTCTTGCCAACGCGTTTGCGCGCGGCGGCTTGGTTGCGATGACGCAGTAGGTACCATAGGTCACATTTCCCAGGACTTGCAGAATTGCACCAATACCCCTGTAATACAGGCCGGAACAGCGAAGCGCTGCTACTACCGATCACATAACGCCGACACGGGGCGGGGGCTTACTGGAACGAACGAAGAGGCATATGGGAACTCTCACTTTCAGAGACGGGGTCTTGAACGGTAAAGTTCACTCGCTCACACCCTTTTAGGGCAAAAGGTTACAAATTATTACTTTTTCGGGAACGGTTCTACAGCGTGACGAGCTGCGCCTCTTCCATCCCCGGAAAACTACGGATCAGGTGGAGCAGTTCTGCCGGGATCGCCTCATCGACCATGACGACCATGATGGCCCGGCCGCCGCTCGTTTCGCGACCGACGTGCATCCCCGCGATGTTGATCTTGTTGCTGCCGAGGAGCATACCGACGTTGCCGATGATACCCGGCTGATCGTTATGCTGGGTGACGATCATATGGCCGAACGGCACGATGTCCACATGGTAGCCGTCGATATGCACGATATGCGGCCCGTTGTCGTAGACGGTTCCGCAGATCGTGCGGTCGGTGCCCGGCAGGTGGGCGCGGACAGAGAGCAGGCAGGTGTGGTCGGCGGTAGCGGGGCTATTCGACTCCACGACGCGGATTCCGCGCGCCTCCGCCAGAGACGGCGCGTTGACCATATTGACCTTGTTGCTCGTCAGCGGCGCCATAAGCCCCTTCAGGACGGCGCGGGTGATGGGAGAGGTAGGCATGCCCGCGAAGTCCCCGTGGAAGATCACCTCGACAGCATTGATGCGGCGACCGGACTCCCCGGAAGCCAGCGCCAACTGCATCTGCAGACTGCCGATCTGAGTGGCCAGCGCCTGGAAAGGCGCGATGCGCGCCATATCCGCCTCGGAGATCGAAGGCAGGTTGACGGCGGTGCGGGCAGGGCGACCCTGCAGAACGTCGGCGATCTGTTCGCAGACATCCACGGCCACTTTGGTCTGCGCCTCTTCGGTCGAGGCTCCCAGGTGGGGGGTCAGAATGTTATTGGCCGGCAGGTCGAGCAGGGGATTGGTCGGCTCCGGCGGCTCTTTGGTAAAGACATCGAAGGCGATCCCGCCCACTTTGCCGCTCTTGACCGCCTCCGCCAGCGCCGCTTCATCGACGATTCCGCCACGGGCGCAGTTGATGATCCGTACGCCGTCTTTCATCAGGGCGAACTGCGGGGTCGAGATCAGGCCGCGCGTCTCTTCGATGAGGGGAGTATGGATCGTGATGAAGTCGCTGCGGCGGAGCAGATCGTCGAGGGAGACCGGCTCTACGCCCATGCGGCGGGTCATCTCCTCGGACACGAGGGGGTTGTAGGCGATCAGTTCGACGCCAAAGCCCTTTAAGCGCTCGGCGACCGCGCTGCCGATGCGGCCCAGTCCCAGCACGCCGATGGTCTTCCCGAAGATCTCCGTGCCCATAAACTTTTTGCGGTCCCATTTTCCGGCCTTCATCGTGGCGTCGGCCTGGGGAATCTGGCGGGCCAGCGCGAGCAGCATCCCGATCGTGAGTTCGGCGGCGGCGAGAGTGTTGCCGTCCGGCGAGTTGACGACCAGGACGCCCTTCTTCGTGGCGGTCTCGACATCGATATTATCGACACCGACTCCTGCCCGCCCGATGATCTTGAGGCGCGTGGCGGCTTCGAGCACGGCGGCAGTGACTTTGGTCTCGCTGCGCACGGCCAGTGCATCGTACTCCCCGATGATCTCCAACAACTCTTCCGGCTTCAAACCATGCTTCACGTCTACTTCAACGCCGGGGGTTGCCCGCAATTTCGCGACTCCAACTTCGGCGAGGGCGTCACTGACCAGTACTTTCGGCATCCTGAATTCTCCGTTCCTATGCACAGACGCGGAGTCTCTTGGCCCCGCCTGCCTGCTGAGAAGGATACCGGAAACCGACACGGCCTGTCAATCGCTGCGGTCTCTGTCCCAAGCGGCAAACAGGCTATTTTCGGCGGGCGGGCGGTTGATAGATGTCGATCAGCTCCGCGTTGAGGCTGCGCATGGAGAGGCCGACCTCACCGATCTCCAGGAAAGAGGCCAGCAGCATCAACGCCACGCTGACGATGAAGAGCAGCAGCGTGCCGTTCGCAAAGAGTAGCTTATGCTGTTGGGAGTAGACGATGAGCAGCACACAGAGCGACAGGCAGACGATGGCTGTATAGAGCGCGACCAGCGCATACCAGGTGAGGCGGAACCGCACGAAGAAGATATGTACCTGCGTCATCAGTTGGATGCGGCGAGGCGAATCCGCCTCCTCTTTTCGGGCGTCCGCGACCGCCTGGCGGATCCGGTCTGAGATCCCG
>Ga0070658_10001743_pt1 | contig 18340 bp, 13 predicted proteins | sample KBSC13metaG_FD_64664 | JGI IMG/M metagenome (GOLD analysis project Ga0070658, IMG submission 64664) | Corn rhizosphere microbial communities from Kellogg Biological Station, Michigan, USA - KBS C1-3 metaG | ecosystem: Host-associated > Plants > Roots > Rhizosphere > Soil ...
CGATCCACGGCGACGAGCGCGACGGCGCGGAGGGGTTCGCCCGCATCATCGAGGACCTCGCCGAGTCCACGAGCGCGACGGTCAAACGGGAGCTCGACCGCGAGCTCATCGTTTTCACCTTCGCCAACCCGGATGGCTGGGTGCACGGCGATGTTCCCGGCGGTTTGCAGCAGCCGGCGGGCCCAGCCGACGGTGGCGAAGGACCGGGCCTCTACTCCTACACGCGCTGGAACGACAACAGCCACGACCTCAACCGCGAGTGGCCCGTCGTCGGCTTCCAGAACGAGACGAGCTTCCCGCTCGTCGACCCGGAGGTGCGTGACTCCGTCGCCTACAACGGCAACTACCTGCACCGCAAGCTCGGCATCCGGTTCGCGTTCGCGTTCGACGTGCACGGGTCGGCGGAGAGCCGCACACCGCCGCAGTCGCAGTTGATGCTGGACATCCTCATGGGCGCCGACCAGATGAACCTCGCGCGAACGCAAGCGCAGACCACGCTGTTGTCGACGTACCTCGCCCGTCTGCATCAGCAGGCGTCGGCGGATCCGCTGCACGCACTCGGCGCAGCGACCGGCGACATGGTCTACACGCCGGGCGAGTGGGACACGACCTGGGACATCTATGGCTACCAAGTCAGCGGCGACTACGCCGACTGGATGGCCAACTCGGTCACCGGGCTCGGCGCCGTCGCCGACACCGTCGAGCTGTGGGTCAACGGCGAGCCCGGCCAGGAGAACACCTTCGTGGGCTACAACCCGGCGATCGAGGCATCGAACGTGCAGTCGCTGCGCGTGCTGGCGTCGACAGCGATGGATCTCGCGGTGCATCCCGCACATCCGACGCTGCACCTGCCCGGCCCGATTGCCTACGTCGCGAACCGCACGGTCATCACCGCTCGATCCGGCAAAGGCAGCACCAAACCCATTGGCCCGGCCACAACGCGGCCGCCGGCGGCCGCCTATCCCGTGTCGGACAACGCGTTCTTCCGGGATCTCGCAAGCACCGCCGATGCACCCGTGGTGCGACTGGACGCGAGTCGAATTCACCGTGCGTCACAACTGAAGCGCTATCGCGCTGTCGTTGTCGCTCAGGATCCGCATCTCGATGCGCGGGCGTTCGTCAGCGCGCTGCACAGCTATGCGGCGACCGGCGGGACCGTCCTGCTGACGGATGCGGCGTTGCAGGATCTCGCTGCGATGCACGTCGTGCCGGGCTCAGCTGTCCGCCACGGCCTGGTCTACGCCGGCTACGTCACTCCCAACGGCAGTTCCGCGCTGACCCGCGGTGCGCGCCCGCTGTCCAGCCAGACCTACGAACCGGTGCCGCTGGGCTACGAGATCAGCAACACGTTCAGCTCGTCGACGTCTGTCAACACCGCGCCCGCATGGTGGATCACGTCCTCGGCGTGGCAAGCCGCCGGCGGTACCAACGACGGCACGACGGGCAGCGGCAACACCAGCCTCGGGCAGCTGCGCGTGGGACGCGGCAGCGTGCGCATCATCGGCTCGCTGCTACCGAATCCCGACGCGGCTTACACCCATCCGTTCGGCCTCGACAGCTACGACGTCACCTACTGGGGTTACCAGCTGCTGGAGAACGCGCTCGGCGCTTCCGTCCGCAACTGATCCACAGTTACCGTGGGCGGCATGGCTGACCCCGTCCGGGTGATGCTCGAGCAGGGACCGAAGCGCCCGACTCGGTAAAGACGTCCTCGCGGTGCTCGCCGCCTATCGACCTCGCTACGCCGAGGTCGCCGCGCTGGCCGGCTTCGGCAACGAGTTCGCGGCCACCGGCGACTTCGACGTGGTCGAGGAGATCGAAGGAATCGGGATGACCGACTACTACGGTCTGTCCGGCAAACCGGCCACTCCGGAAAAGGAACCGATGAGCGAGTCGGAGTTCGACCGGAAGGTCGCGCTGCTCCAGGCCTCGTGGCGCACCTTCGACGATGCGGCGGCGGCTTACCGGGACGCGTTCGTGGAAGGGATCCTGGACCATCACGTGCGCGGCGAGCCGGCGCGGTCATGGGAACTGCAGTTCCTGATCCGGCGCTGCGCGTGGCACATGCTCGACCATGCCTGGGAACTGCAGGACCGCGAAGTTACGACCGCCTCGGCCTAGCCGCGCGGTGCGCCCTACCCGGGGAGCCCACAGCGATCTTTGTCGAACTGAGCTGTGGAGCACGCTACGGGAGTGGGAAAGTAGACGCCCATGCTCGACGCGATGTGCTGGGCGTCCGGAACCCGCTGAATGGCGCCGGTAAACGACGGGTCCGGCAGCATGTGCCGGTAGAGCAAGAAGTAGTCCTCGTACGGGCCGGCCGGCAACCAGTTGTCGTAAGGCCCCAGGCTCGGCTTGTGCTGCGGATCCGAGACAACGACCGTGAAGTCGCCGTCCGGATCAAGTTTCACGTTCCGGTCGGCGAGACATGCAACGTAGCGCGTGGTCGGGAAGTCGTTGCTGCAGATGCTCCAGTAACGCACCTGCCCCGTTCCCATAACCTTCGCGTCCGCAGTGTCCGGGAAAGTCGGCGCTTTGCCGCGGACGGCGACGAGGTCGGCGGTGTTGCGCCCCACAAGCAGCGACAGATACGTGTTGTCGAAGTTCGCGAAGAACGGATTGCCCGTGTAGACGGTCTCCGGCCCGACTTGGTTCGCCGTCTTCCCGGATCGGGCCAGACCCCACGTCGGCGGTTGTGCGGCGATCCCGGGCGCAGGTAGCGGCCAGGAGGCTTGCTTCACGGCCTCGTTCGCGGATCCGCTGTTGTCGCTGTCACGCACCATCGAGCACGAGAGCGGAACCCTTACGTCGGCTCCTTGCCCGCCGACGACATAACTCACCTGCGGCAGGGGCGCGCTTCCCTGCGGATCGTGATCTGGTAGGTAAATCCGGTAGAGCACGATGCCGGTCACCATCGGTTCGCCGTTCAGCCCGCGCCCGGCGTACAAGGTGTTGGGCTTGCGCGCCGACATCGTGCTCGGCGGCGCGGCCGCGACGACGTGGATGGTGTAGGTCCCGCGGTCCGCGCGGACCGCGTGGCGGAGGAACGGATTTCGGCCGACACTGGGCGCGATCTGGTAGTCGGTGATCGAGTCAATCGGAACGCTGCCCTCATAGATATGGAAGGACATGTACCGCGCCAGCGGAAAGCGTCCACTGATCTGCATGTCGACGCCTGGCGGGATCGCGAAGTTTGCCGCCCAGTACTGCGCGCCCTCGTCCGGCCAGGCGATGTTCACCTTGTCGGGATCGGCCTTCGTGAACCAGGCGCAGTCACCCGGTTGAACGGCCGCCCTCGAATTGCCGACGGCGACGAGCGATGCGGCCACGGCAACGGCCGCCAGGATCGCGCGGCGGCATCGAGTTGTCAGACCCTGCCGCCCCCATGGCGCCGTCACGTGCTGACAAGTCCGCTGGACGCGCGGATCAGTAGCTGCGGATCAGTCCCGGTGAGCATCACGCTGGTGCTGCCGACCTCGAAGACCAGCTGGCTTGCGGTGAGGTCGTAGGTCATCTTGCCGGTCCGGCTGCCGGGCAGGTGCACTGCGACGCCCGGGCCCGACGGGCTGACGTCGCCGACTTCGACGTCGAGCAGGTCTCCGGCGGGGCCAACGAGGTGCTCGACAACCGTCGACTGGGGCGCGCCGGTCGGAGCGACGACGTTCTCGAGCTGCGCCGCGTCAAGGTGATAACCGCTCGGCGGTGTGATGCGGACCGGCAGCGGCGGTATCTGCCCGATCGGCAACCGGGTGTCGTGCGGGACGCCCGGCTGGCCGCTGTACTGCGCTCCCAGATCGGGTCCGGCCGGGGTCGCCGCGAAAAGCGACGCTGGGGCCGTGGTCGCGAACGCAACAGCGACCCGGGTCTCCGTGAGCCTTCCTTTGACGGTCCACTGCTCGCGCAACATCACGCCAGTTGTCCGGTCGAGACACAGGTCAGCGAAGTCTGTGGCCGTCGGGGCCGCGAGCGGCGAACCGGGTGGTGTGCGCGTGCGGACCATGGTGCAGGGACGTCCGAGAACTGTCGCCGAGCCGACGACACGCGCAAGGCCACGGCGGATCCCGGCGCGCAGCGCCGGCACGGGTGACTCGGCGCCCGCGGCGCGATGCCTACCCGACGTGATGCGCGCCCACTTGCCGTTGACGAACAGGAACGACCCACTGCTGTTCGTCAGCGACCCCTGGGTCGGGTTGCCGCTGGCATCGACGACAAGGGTGCGGCCGTCGTACGGACGACTGACATCGCGCGTCTCTTGTCGCACCGCGGCGCCCGGCGCCGTGATGGCGTAGACGACGTGGTAGGCCGACGGTTCCGTCACCGGCGGTGGCAGCGCCGGGCCACCGTCGACCACTGTGACGATGCCGGCGACGGCTCCGGCCGCGGCGAGCACGACCAGAGCAGCGACGATCAGCAGCACGCGCCCGCGTGGCCGCCGCGGAGGGGGTGCCGGCGTCCGGAGACGCGCCGTGCGGCTAGCTGCGCGGCGCTGCCCGCTCACGACGGACGCCATTGGTCGTCACTCCCTCCGCACTGCGCACTGACGCCGATGAGGACCGGGTGGCGCGCCGCCGGGGCCGCGGTTGCGCCGGAACGACGTCGGAAATGTCCCCACCGAGGTAGGACGCGACGACCTGCGGATTCGCCAACACCTGCTCAACGGTGCCGTCAGCGATGACCTGACCGGACTCCATCGCGACGAGCCGGTCCGCGACTTTGCGCATCAGGGGCATGTCGTGTTCGATGATCAGAATCGAGCAGCCGAGGTGCTGCTTCACCTGTCCCAGCACCGGCCCGAGCGCCTCCGCCTCGCGCTGCGCGATGCCGGCCGAGGGTTCGTCGAGCAGGAGCACCTTTGGCCGCTGGGCCACCATGACGGCGAGCTCCACCAACCGGCGCGAACCAGTGGACAGCTCGGATGTGAACTTGTCCGTGAAGGCGCCCAACCCCAGCAGTTGGATGACCTCCTCCGCCTCGTCCGCGAGCTGGACCTCCGCCTCGCGGACGTCGGCGAGGCACAGCAGCGCGTGCAGCGCGCCGGGCGCGCGATTGCGTTCGGCGAGTGCGACCGAGATGGTCTCGCGCACGGTGAGACCGGGGAACAACCGCGCGTCCTGGAACGACCTGCCGAGCCCGGCCAGCGCACGATGGTGCACCGCCCAGCCGGTGACGTCGCGGCCGAACATCTGCACCACGCCGCTGGATGAGCCGCCATGTCCCGAGAGCAGGTCGAACAGCGTCGTCTTGCCGGCGCCGTTGGGTCCGATCAAGCCGAGCGTTTCGCCCTCGTGCAGTTGCAGATCGACACTGTTGACGGCGCAGATCCCGCCGTAGTTCTTCGTGACGCTGCGCGCCTCGAGAACGACTGGCTTGCGCGCATGCTTGCGAGCACTGCCGTTGACCCGGCCATTCGACTTCGCCGGCGCATGGTCGGTGCCCAGGCCGGCGGCAGTGCCGTGCAGGTAGACCGCACGAAGGACATCCGGACGCGAAAGCAGGTCGCGGGTCGGCCCGGTGAAGCGGACTTCACCCTTCTCCAGGAACACCGCACGTTCGGCCAGCTTCAGAGCCGTGGAGACGGACTGTTCGACCAGCACGATCGCGGTGCCGTTGGCGTGGATGGCACGAACGATGTCGAGGAGCCGCTCGACGATGACCGGCGCCAGTCCCAGCGCCAGCTCGTCGATCATCAGCGCTTTCGGTCGGGCGATGAACGCGGCAGCCAGCGAGAGCATTTGCTGCTCGCCACCGGAGAGGTCCCCGGCCGGAGTCTGCCAGCGATCCTTCAGCACCGGGAAGAACTCGAGCACCTTCTGCTGAGCGTCTGCGAGGTAGCGCTTGTCACCGCGGTACATCCAGCTGCCGACGTTGAGGTTTTCCGCGACGGTCAGCGTGGGGAAGATGCCGCGCCCACCTGGCATGTGCGCGATGCCGCGCTCAGCGATGCGCCGCGGGTCGGTGCGGGTGATGTCCTGGCCGGCGAAGCCAACTGTGCCGGTCCATGCCGGGACCAAACCGGAGATCACCTTCAGCAGCGTCGACTTGCCCGAGCCGTTGGTGCCGAGGAGGGCGACGATCTCGCCCTCGCGCACTTCGAAGTCCACACCGAAAAGCACCTGCACGCCGTCGTAGCCGGCGTCGAGCCCGCGGCAGACGAGCAACGCGTCGCTCTCGATGACCTGCGCTCGGGTAAGCGCCGCCCGGATGTCGGCTTGGACGAAGCGACTGCACGTCAACTGGATCGTGCCGCCGATGCCGGTGACCACGCCGAGCACGATGATGGCCGCGCGTTGGCCGTGCGCGTCGCCGATGGCGCCGAAAAGCGGCGACATCACCACCGCACCGAAGAGGAAGAACATCACCGACCAGGCGAAGGCCTGCGACCGCAGTCGCGGTGGCACCACCAACGCGACCATCGCGGTGTAGGCCGGCATGTAGCCGACCAGTCCGACCGCGAGGAATGTGACCACGAGGATCGCCATCACCACGTTCGGCACGAGCGCCATCAGCAACACGCCCGCGCCGAACTCGATGATCATGCCGCCGGTGACGAGCGGCAGGTGGTGTGGGTCTCCGCGGTTGATGCGGGTCTGCGAGATCTTGCCGCCGATCGCCAGTCCGACCAAGCCGCCGATGCCGAGGATCGCTCCGATCGCCCCCCGCGCGCCGGCGCTGAGGTGATAGACGTCGCTGAAGAACAACGCGAGGTACGTCGCAAACGGCACAGTGCCGGCGCCGAAGAGCACAGCGCCCCACCAGGTTCGGCGCAGCGACTGAACCCGGCTCAGCTGTCGGAACGCCTCGAGGAGTCCGACTCGCTGGGTGTTGACGACTTGCACGCCCACCGACGCTCCGCGGCCGGGGTCGGCCATCCGCCGTGTCAGCGCGACGAAGATGAACGTCGGCAGCGCAAGCGCCACGAAAGTCACTCGCCAGCCGAAGACCTGGCCGACCGCTCCGGACAGGGGAGCCGCGACCAGCCCGAAGACTGCACCGCCGAAGCGGTAGGTCCCGATCGCGGTCGCCAGCGAGCTCGGGGGGTAGTAGTCGGCGATCAGGCTGGGGTGGGCAACCTCGTTGACGGTGTTGCCGATGCCACCTAGCAGTCGCGCGACGACAAGCAGGCCGACGGTGGGTGCAAGCCCGACCACAACAGAGGTGAGGCCCCAGACCAACCCGCCCCACCGGCTCACCAACACGCGGTCGCGGTTGTCGGCCAGTCGGCCGAGGGGCACCGAGAACACCAGCGGCAGGATCGCCGTCATCGTCGCCAGCGGAATGAACGCCGCATTGCTCAGATGGAAGGCGTCCCGGATGTTGGGTCCGAGCACCCCGAACGCGACGAGGTCGAACCGCTCGACGCCGTGCAAACCGATGAGTACGAGAACCGGGAAGACACCCGCCGGACCAACCTCGGTGAGCGAACGGTGGACAGCGGCTCGGAACCGGCCGCGCGTGGGCTGGGTCATGCTGGCTCCTCGACCAGCTGGCCGGGATTGGCTTGGGCCGGCACGGGATAAGGCTCGTCCAGCCGGACGTCAGCCAGCAGGCTCGGCACCACGATGCCGCGGCGTACCGCGACCCGGCGCAGCCACGCATCACGCGCGCGGTAGGCCAGGCCGCCGAGACCCTCCGGGAAGAAGAGGAGCAGCAGGAGGATGCCGATGCCACTGGCAAGGAACGAGTAGCCGCCGGACAGGATGTATTGCGTGCCGAAGACGTAGACGGCTCCGAGCAGCACGCCGGGCAGAGATCCGAGGCCGCCGATCACGACCATCGAGAACAAGGCAACGCTCAGGTCGGCGTTGAAACTGTTGGTGTAGACGCCGTTCTGGTGCACGACGAACAACGACCCGGCCAGCCCCGCGATTGCACCTGAGAGAACGAACGCGCTCAACTTGACCCGCGTCGTGTCGAGTTTCGCTGCCTCCGCCATAGGTTCGTTGTCACGGGTCGCGATCAAGGACCGCCCGGCGCGGCTGTTGCGCAGCCGTCGTACGCCGGCCAACACGCCCAACAACAGGACGAGAGAGAAGTAATACATCCGCGCATCACTGTCGAGGGTGATCCGCCCGAAGATGTGGGGCCGCTGCATCGTCGACGTCACGAACCATGGCAGGTAATGCGGGTCGAGGAAGTATTCGGACGCGCTCACCGCGAATGCGAGGGTGGTGACCGCGAGGAACGGACCCCGGATTCGCAACGCCGGTAACCCGATCACGAGCGCCACCAACGCAGCCGTGGCCATGCCGGCCAGAGTGGCCAGCAGGAAGTCCCAGCCGTGCTGCTGATAGAGCATGGCCGTCGTGGCCCCGCCGAAGCCGGCGAGCGCGAACTGCCCGAGTGAGATCTGCCCGGACCAGCCGGTGAGGATGAGCAACGAGAGGCCGACCATCGCGTAGATGACGACGAGGCTCGCGAGATAGACGTGACCGGTGCTGAGCATCTTCGGCACTGCGAACGCAAGACCCAGCACCAGCAGACCGCCGCCGCGCAGAGCCCACTTGACCTCGGGCAGGTTGCGCAGCTCGTTCGGCACCGGACGCACCTCACGGATCGCCCGGAATCCTGACAACGCGGAGTCGGACATGCGGGCAAACACGTTCTTCTGGGCGAGCAGCGCGATGACGATGATGACGACGAGCGTTGTGTCGACGATGGTCGTGTCGGACGACTGCCACGCTGCGGCAGACTCGAAGACGCCGATGCCGAGCGCCGCCATCACGGTGCGGGGCAGGTTATCCATCCGGCCGATCACCGCTGCGGCGAGTGTCCGCAACAGCAGCGCGTTGCCGCCGCCGGAGACGCTGCTGAACGAGTTGAACCCCAGCACCGGCACGCGCAGGATCACGGCGATGAAGGACAACAGCGCCGACAGCGACCAGACGATGACGTCCAAGCGCAGGATCGGGACTCCGAGCAACACGGCGCGCTCGCCGTTCTCCGCCGCGGCTCGGATCGCGATGCCATAAGGCGACCAGCGCAGGAACGCACCGATGCCGAGCATCAACACGAGCACCGTGGCGATCGCGACCAAGTGGTTGCCGGTGAACACCACGGGCCAGAGCTGGAACTTGCCCGAGAACGGTGTCGTGAAGGTGCGGTTGTTGCCGAGCTGCCGGGTGATGAGAATCGGGATCAGCAGCCCCAGGCCGATCAGGATCTGCTGGATGCCGATCGTGCCGACGGTCAGGATGAGTCGCGGTGCCTTGCGAAACCGTCGTATCACCAGCACGTTGATCAGTGCGCCGAGCACCAGTGCCATGACGATGCCCGTGCCCACGGCGGCGAAGTAGTTCCAGCCCCAGTGCACGACCAGCTCGATCGTCATGATGCCCGCGACGACCCCGACATCGGCCTGCGCGAAGTTGACGATCCTGTTCGCGCGGTAGGTGAGCACGAGGCCGACGGCGATCAACCCATAGAACGAGCCGAACACCAGGCCCAGCAACACAACGCCCGCTGGAAGGCCGCGAGACATTGAAGCGGCGCTGACCGCCCACAGGACCAAGAAGACCGCGATCCATTGCACCGGCCACGGCACGCGCCGCAGTCGCTGCAGCCACGTTGAGTTGCCCAGGCGGACAGCCGGGGCATGAAGCATCGACGTCATCGGGTCACTTCGGGTCGTCGCCGTACACGGGAATGCTCCTCGTCGGCAGCTGACCGGGCAGGAATCGATCGCCGCGCATCGACTCGGCGTAGGTCCCCTTCTTGCCGTCGTAGAGCGAGACGGAGTTGGCCTCCCAGTAGACGATGCGGGTGTCGTCGATGCCGGTGTGGTCGTAGCCCGGGGAGCCGTCCGGGTTGGTGCAGAAGCAGGCGCGTCCAACCGCGAACTTCGGCACCGCTGGATCCTGCGACAAGCCCTCCTCGGGCAGGTGCACGACAGCGGCGGCCATGTTGGCCGGCGTCAGGTCGGGTCCAGTCGCCTGGAGGAAGTTGAACATCAGCATGAGTTCCCAGTAGAAGCCGGTCGTGCCGAACGGGATCGTCTTGCCGGTGATCTTGTGGTAGGTGATGCCGGGCTCCGAGTGCGGTCCGAAGATCTTCTGCGCGCTCCCGAGCTGTCCCATGCCGAACAGGTGGCCGGTGATCTCGCTCGACACCCACAAGCGCGGCACGGTGTCAAAGTCGTTGGCAGCGGTGCCGACGATGTACCACTCCGGGTGGTAGTTCTGCGACTGCGCCGCTTGCGTGAGGAAGATCGGCGAGAGCGGGTCACAGGCGATGACAACTGTCGTGACGCCCTCGCTGTGGAACTGCACGATGGCCTGGTTGGCCTGGTCGGCGAACCGGGAGACGTCGAGCACGTAGTTGTACTGGTAGGACCGGCCCTTGGTGTTGATGTGGTACTTGTTCTTAAGGTCGCTCTGGGTCGTCGCGGCGCATCGCTGGTAGGGCGCGTTGTTGGGGATGTAGGTGCCGAACACCCGCTGCTGGGTCTGCAGGAGCGCGTCACCGGCGAACTTGGCTTTGCCCATCATCTCCTTGGCGATCTGCTCGGCCACCATGTGCGCGTCGCGCGAGCACTCCGGCACGCCGTTCCAGACGTAAGGATTCAGCGAGCGGTACCACTTCTCGTCGTAGTAAGCCCCGCCGTGGAACTCGACGAGCTTGTATTGCGCGGCGCACTCGGAGAACGGACCGCTGCCGCCGTTGCCATTGCCGTCGAGCCCGTCGCCGAACTCAGCGAACGCATGCATGTCATTGACGATCGCGTCCGCGTCGGCGCATGCCTGGGGCTTGCCTTGACCGACAGCCTCGTCGGTCGTGTTGGCGCTGGACTTGAAGTACTTGAACACGACCTGGCGACCGTAGAGCTCGAAGGTCTTGTTGAAGTAGTTGAGGAAGACGTTGGCGACGGCCTGGGTGACCTTCGGGTCCGCGAGGCCGACTTGACCGCCGAACTGTTGCACTGCCTGGCAGTTGGCGTTGCACTGGAACTCACGGTCGGCGATGACGATCTGCTTCGACGTCACGCCGCGGTAAGTCGCGCCGCCGTTGTTGCCGGAGAAGCTCCCCACACAAGGCGCGGCGTACGCCGACCAGGGCAGCTGCAGGACGCCCTTGCCGCACTTGAAGCCGCCGCGCGTGACGCCGGTCCCGACAGCGACGTGGCCGATCGGCCCGGTGTTGACGCCAACGTTCAACCCGGACACTCCACCGGATCCGGCGTTGGTGCCCGTCGCGCCGCCCGAGTTGCCGCCAACGGCTCCGTTGGCTGCATTCGGAAGGCCCGTAGTGCCGACCTGACCCCCCACACCACCGTTGCCGGTCTGTGAGCCGTTGGATCCGTAGATGCCTTGCGACGTCGGGCCTGCACCGGCGGCGTTGGACGACCCGCCGCGACTGGCCAGTGTCGGCATCAGGACCGCGATCATGGCCACCGCCACGGCGATGACGTAGAGCGGCAGATGCCGGCGTACGTGCACCGCAGTCAGGACACTCCGACGTACGAACCGGTCGTCGAGCAACTCGTGAAGATCGGGGCTGCGTGACGGCGGGCGGTCGCTCATCGTCCCTCCTCGAGGGCGGTCCCTGTTTTGTTGTTGACGCAGTGTCAGTCCCACGAAATGTCCCGTCAACGGGGGTGCGTACTGTTTTGCCCCGACTCTTGTCCGGGCCAGTAACGGGTAGCGGGCGGGGTTACCGACGAGTAGAAGCGGTCATTCGTTGACCGCTTTTCGTGCCATCCTTGGCGCGTGCGGGCGGACCGGCTGGTCGCAACGCTGCTGTTGTTGCAGTCGCGGCGACGGGTGACCGCCGCCGAGGTGGCGGCCGAGCTCGAGGTGTCGGAACGCACCGCTCGGCGCGATCTGGAAGCGCTGTCCACCGCCGGGATCCCGGTCTTCGCCCAGCCCGGACGCGGTGGCGGCTGGGAGCTGATCGGTGGCGCCCGGACCGACTTGTCCGGCCTCACGGCCGACGAGGCGCGGACGTTGTTCATGGTCGCCGGACCGGAGGCGGCGGCGACGCCGGAGCTGAAGGCCGCGCTGCGCAAGCTGGTGCGCGCGCTGCCGGAGCCGTTTCGGGCCAGCGCCGAGCAGGCCGCGACCGCCGTGGTCATCGATCCCGGCGGGTGGGGCCGGCGGGGTCATCGCGGCACGCGACCGAAGCTGCTGGATGCGCTGCACTCGGCGGTCGCCGACGGGACGCAGGTGCGCCTCGGCTACGCCGACCGGACCGGCCGCGCGTCGGAACGGGTCGTGCATCCGCTCGGCCTCGCCCAGAAGGGACCGGTCTGGTACCTCATCGGCGACACCGCCGACGGGATGCGCACGTTCCGAGTCGGCCGCGTGACCTCGGTCGAGCGCACCGGCGAGCCGGTCGTGCGCCCCGACGGGTTCGACCTGGAGCAGACCTGGCGGCAGATCGTGGCCAACGTCGACGAGCTGCGCTCGCCACAACGCCTCGACGCCGTTGTGGACCCCGAGCTCGTGCCGGTGCTGCAGTGGATGTTCGACAAGCAACTGCGGGTCCACGGCGAAACCGACGGCGCTGATCAGCACGGGGTCGCGGTCAGCATCGGCTGCCAGCAGGTCGAGCGCTGCGCCGCCGAGATTGCCGGCTTTGGCCCGCGCATCGTGGTCACCGGGCCGCCGGAAGCGCGCGAGTTCCTCGGCCGCCTGGGTCGGGAACTGACGGCGACCTATGCCTAGCAATTGGGCCGCCCACCGATGAGGTTTGTGTCGCCGGTTCGTCGTACGGTCGACAGGTAGTCGAGCGGGGAGGCAGCAGATGAGCGGTGTCCGGGTGCTGGTGGGGACGCGAAAGGGCGCTTTTGTCCTGACCAGCGACGGCAAGCGCAAGGACTGGACGGTCAACGGACCGTTCTTCGCGGGGTGGGAGATCTACCACCTCAAAGGCTCACCAGCGGACCCCAACCGCATCTACGTGTCGCAGTCGACCGGCTGGCACGGTCAGCTCATCCAACGCTCCGACGACGGCGGCAAGACGTTTGCGCCGGTCGGCAATGACTTCCGCTACGCGACCGTGCCGGGCACACACCAGTGGTACGACGGCACCCCCCATCCGTGGGAGTTCGCACGGGTCTGGCATCTCGAGCCGTCGCTGACCGATCCCGACACGGTCTACGCCGGAGTCGAGGATGCGGCGCTGTTCCGATCCGTCGACGGTGGCCAGTCGTGGCAGGAGCTGCCCGGCTTGCGCGAGCACGGCAGCGGTCCGCACTGGCAGCCCGGTGCGGGTGGCATGTGCCTGCACACGATCATTCAGGACCCGAGCAATCCCGATCGGATGTTCATCGCGATCTCAGCCGCTGGCGCCTTCCGCACAGACGACGGCGGGAAGACCTGGCAGCCGATCAACCGCGGCCTGAAGTCGCAGGGCATTCCCGATGAGGAGGCGGAGGTCGGCCACTGCGTGCACCACGTCGCGATGCACCCGCAGCGGCCGCAGACGTTGTTCATGCAGAAGCACTGGGACGTGATGCGCTCGGACGACGCCGGCGACAACTGGCACGAGGTCAGCGGCAACCTGCCGACCGACTTCGGTTTCGTCATCGACGTCCATGCGCACGAGCCGGAGACCCTCTACGTGCTCCCGATCAAGAGCGACATGGAGCACTTCGTGCCGGACGGAAAGCTGCGCGTGTTCCGCAGCCGCAGCGGCGGCAACGAGTGGGAACCACTGTCCAAGGGACTGCCGCAGGAGCACGTCTACGTCAACGTTCTCCGCGACGCGATGTCCGTCGATTCGCTCGACGAGTGCGGCATCTACTTTGGCACGAGCGGCGGACAGGTCTACTGCTCCCCCGACGGCGGCGACAACTGGCTGCCGATCGTGCGCGACCTGCCGGCCGTGCTGTCGGTCGAGGTGCAGACGCTGTCGTGAACATCCGGGTGGTGCTGCCGGGGCATCTCCGCAACCTCGCCGGTGTCGGTCACGAGGTCGATGTCGACGTGGTCGGTGCGCCGACCCTCGAGAGCGTGCTGGACGCGATCGAGACGTCGTTTCCGGTGCTGCGCGGCACAATCCGCGACCAGGCGACGCAGCGACGCCGGTCGTTCGTCCGCTACTTCGCCTGCAACCAGGACCTGTCGCACGACCCGCCGGACACGCCGCTGCCGGATGCGGTGATCGATGGCCGCGAACCGTTCCTCGTCGTCGGCGCGATGGCCGGAGGCTGACCGGCCGAGGTGGCGTTTCGCGACCGCGCAGATGCGGGCCAGCGGCTCGCCGAGCAGTTGCACGACTTCGCCGGGCGCGACGACGTCATCGTGCTCGGGCTGCCTCGCGGCGGTGTGCCGGTCGCTCGCGAGGTCGCGGACGTCCTCGGCGTGGCCGTCGACGCCTTTCTGGTGCGCAAGCTCGGCGTGCCCGGACAGAGCGAACTCGCATTCGGCGCGATCGCGAGCGGCGGTGTGCAGGTGCTGAATCCCAGCGTCGTCGCCACGGTCGGCGTGAGTGCGCACCAGATCGACGAGGTCGCAGCTCGCGAGCGAGCCGAGTTGGCGCGACGCGAGGAGGCGTACGGCGCGAGCGGCCAGGTGCGGCCGATCACAATCCTCGTCGACGACGGCATTGCGACCGGCGCGACAATGCACGCGGCGCTGCAAGCCGTACGTGAAGCGGGCGCCCGAGCCGTCGTCGCTGCAGCGCCGGTTGCCTCACAACAGGCGATGGAGCGGCTGCGGACGGTGGCTGATGACCTACGTGTGGTGGCGGTGCCGGCGTACTTCGGTGCGGTCGTCAACTTCTACGACGACTTCGACGAGGTCACCGACGACGAGGTGCGCGCCGCCCTGCACCGCGCCTGACCGGACCGCGCCTGTTCGGACTGCTTGACAAGTTCCCAGGGAAGAAGCATGGTTCCACTAACCAGTTAGTGGAAGTGTGGATTGGATGATCGAGTTTCATCTCGACCCGTCGTCGGGAGTGGCGACCTATCTGCAGCTGGTGCAGCAAGTGCACCAGGCACTGCAGCTGGGGCTGCTCGAGCCGGGTGACCGGCTGCCGACTGCACAGCAGGTCGTCGCCTCGCTGGCAATCAACCCGAACACCGTGCTGAAGGCCTACCGCGATCTCGAGCGCGAGGGTCTGGTGCGAGCGCGGCCGGGTCTCGGCACGTTCGTCGTCGGCCGGCTGCCGCGGACCGACCCCGCCGCCCAGGCGAGGTTCCGGCGGTCGATGACGAGTTGGTTGCGCTCCGCGCGCGACGCGGGGCTCAGTCCGGACGAGATCGAGGCGATCTACCGCACTGCCTTTCGCGACTGCTTCACGGAGGGGGTCGCATGACTACGGCCATTGAGACCGAAACTCTCGGCAAGCGCTACGGCCGGCGCTGGGCGCTCACCGACTGCACCTTGTCGATCCCGGGCGGACGCGTGGTGGGACTGGTCGGCCCGAACGGCGCCGGAAAGACAACGCTGCTGCATCTCGCCGTCGGCTTACTCCAGCCGAGCGCCGGCTCGATCTCGGTGCTCGGTGGGGTGCCCGCGGCAGGTCCGGAGCAGCTGGCGCGCATCGGTTTTCTCGCACAGGAGAGTCCGACCTATGCACGGCTGACGGTCGGCCAGCACCTGCAGATGGGGCAGTGGCTCAACCCGAGCTGGGACACCGACTTCGCTGCTCAGCGCGTCGCCGAACTCGGTCTCGACGTCGGGCAACGGGCCGGCACGCTCTCCGGTGGGCAACGCGCGCAGCTTGCGCTGACGCTCGCGGTGGCGAAGCGCCCGGAGCTGTTGGTGCTGGACGAACCGGTTGCCGCGCTCGATCCACTCGCGCGGCGGGAGTTCCTGCAAACACTGATGGAAGTCGTCGCCATACACGGCGTCAGCGTCGTGCTGTCGTCACACCTGATCGCTGACCTGGAACGAGTCTGCGACTACCTGGTGGTGCTCGTCGCCGGGCGGGTCGCACTCACCGGCGATGTCGATGAGCTGCTCGCGTGCCATCACCGGTTGACCGGACCCCGCCGCGATGTCTCCGACCTGCCCGGCAACCAGTCCGTGATCGAAGAGAGTCACACGGAGAAACAAAGCACGCTGCTCGTCCGCACCACTGATCCGATCCTCGATCCGGCCTGGACCGTCACACCGGTGACGTTGGATGACGTCGTTCTGGCCTACATGCGGCAAGCCCGCGATGGCGGGCCTCGTTCGACCAATCACCTGGCGGTGGCACGATGACCCGCTTCGCGTGGCTGCAGTCACGCACTCAGACGCTCACGGTCGCCGCGATCCTGGCCGCGCTCGCGATTGCGGCCGCCATCACGGGTGTGCAGCTGGCGCACCTGTACAACATCGATGTCCGGCACTGCCAGAGCTCGTGTGACCTCGCGCTGAGCCAATGGCTTTCTCGCCAGACGTTCCTGCAACACACGCTCGACATTCTGTCGCGGGTCGCGCCCGCGCTGATCGGCATCTTCTGGGGGGCGCCACTGCTGGCGCGCGAGTTCGAGACCGGCACCTTCCGGTTGGCGTGGACGCAGAGCGTGTCCCGCTCCCGCTGGGTGCTCACCAAGCTCGGCATGGGCGCGCTTGCGACCGTCGTCGTCGCCGGGGCGCTCACCCTCACGATCACCTGGTGGTACCGCGCGATCGACTTGGCGTCGTCCAACCAATACTCCTTGTTCGATCAGCGTGACATCGCCCCGATCGGTTACGCATTGTTCGCGTTCGCGGTGGGAGCCCTGATCGGCGCGGTCATCCGGCGCACCGTCCCGGCGATGGCCACCACTCTTGGTGTCTACGTGTTCGCCCGGATTGCGACGACGATATGGATCCGGCCGAACCTGATGTCTCCGCTCCGCAAGTTCCTCGCATTAGCCGGAGCGAGCCCTACGTCGCCGGTGCAGCTCGGCGTGGGCATGCACAACGGTGGGCACCTCCAGTTGTTTGCGAAAGGTGACGGCCCGGAAGGCTCATGGACGCTCACCAGCCACCTCGTGAACAGCGCGGGTCACCAGCTCAGCCCAGCCCAGATCTCCACGTTCCTGCACCAGTACTGTCCGAACGTCGGACCGCCGCCACTCGCCACCAAACCCGGCCAAGGCGTTGCGAGGGTGATCGGCCCGGACGCCGGCCGAGCATGCCTGGAACAGGTGGCGAAAACTTTCCACCTCGTGGTCACCTACCAGCCCGCCAGCCGCTACTGGACGTTCCAGTGGCTCGAGACCGGCATCTTTGCGGTGCTCGCTCTCACCGCCGCAGCGGGCTGCTACTCGTGGGTCACCCGGCGGGCGAGCTAGCGGCGTACCAGGCCCTCGATCGCGGCAAGCGGCAGCACCGAGCGCGGCTCCCACGGCAAGCGCCACAACCCGCCGTGTGCCGCCTGGTCGGTGAACAGATCGAGCGGATGTGTCAGCGCGGTCTGCGGGTTGGCAGGCGCGGTCGGATTGCGAAGGTCGTGCAGCATGAGTGCCGCCATCAACGTGCTGCTCGTCTGGGTCTCGAACACCTCGACGCCGTACGAACCCGCTCCCGCGTAGGCGGCGGCGAGCATACGGTTCTTCATGACCGACTTGGTCTTCGTGGCCGGCGCAACGTTGGCCGACGTCAGCACCGACTCCCGGGACACGACCGCCCGCCAGCGCTGCAGCCGCTTCGCCAATGCGTAGTTCGGGCCCTGCTGCGGCACCACCGAGTCGGCCAAGCCGTAGCGCTGGCCCTCCTCGCTGTCCACCATCGTGCGGTAGTTGGGCGTGAACATGCGGCCCGCAGTCAGTGCGCGCAACGGCGCGCTGATGACGCCGCCGCGGCGCTTGACCGTGCCACCGTCACGTGCACCGGCCACGATCGAAGCCGGCACCGCGAACACGTCGGTCGGGCTCGCGAGGTAGGCCAACGCCCGCGCCGTGCCGGTGCTGACGAGGTAGGACGTGAGCGCATCCGCAGCAGCGGCGACCCGAACGAACATCGCGCCGTCGGCGTAGGCGTAGTTGCCCAGCACGATCGGCGTGGCCAGACCGGTCAGCCAGGTGCGGATTTCCGGCAGCTGTGTGAGCAGGTTGGCTCCGGGTGCGTCGCCGGCGACCGGCGCGACGATGCGCCCGCTGCCCGCGCGGGCCGCGTCGGCGACGCGTTGCCACACGGCCGGCGTCGGGAGGTCAACGGCCGCGACGGTCGCGCCCCAGCGCAGCAGCGCCGGCATGGGACTCATCTCCGCAGCCGCCCCCACCAACGCCACAGTGATATCGCGCGCATCGAGCCACTCCGGCTCCGCGTCGACACGTCGCAACGCGTCAGCACACGACTGCTCGATGACACCGCGAGCGACCCAGTCATCGAGCTGGCGGTGCAGCTCGGCGCCGTACAGGTTGCGGCCGCGATAAGGAATGACGAGCCTGCCGGGATGCCCGCCGTCGCCGTCGATCGTG
>Ga0070658_10001745_pt1 | contig 18322 bp, 15 predicted proteins | sample KBSC13metaG_FD_64664 | JGI IMG/M metagenome (GOLD analysis project Ga0070658, IMG submission 64664) | Corn rhizosphere microbial communities from Kellogg Biological Station, Michigan, USA - KBS C1-3 metaG | ecosystem: Host-associated > Plants > Roots > Rhizosphere > Soil ...
CAACGGCCTGGCGCTACTCGCACCAGATGGTCTTCTGGTCTACTCCACCTGTTCGCTCGAGAGGGAAGAGAACGAAGACGTGGTCGCCGCGTCCGATGCGAAAGTGATCCAGACAATCCATCGCATCCCCGGCCGCGATCCCGGCGACGGATTTTTCGCTGCCGTACTCTCACGCTGAGCGATAATCAGGGAGACGGCGATGCCCCATCTCCTCCCCTCCATCCTCTCGGCGGATTTCGCCCACCTCGGTGAAGAGATCGCCCGTGTGGAGCGTGGAGGCGCCACCATGCTGCACGTCGACGTTATGGATGGCCACTTCGTCCCGAATCTCACGCTCGGCCCCCCCGTAGTCGAATCCATCCGCAAAATCACGAAGAGCGTTCTGGATGTCCACCTGATGATCACGGACCCTGATAAGTACGCGCCGCTGTTCATCGAAGCCGGCGCGGATCAGGTCTCGGTTCACTACGAAGCCGCCACGCATCTGGATCGCACCGTTCGCAACATCCAGTCTCTCGGCGCGAAAGCGGGGGTGGTCATTAACCCGGCCACGCCGGTCAGCGTGCTCGAAGACATTCTGGACGTAGCCGATTACATCCTTGTCATGAGCGTGAACCCAGGTTTCGGGGGCCAGAAATTCATCCCGAATGCCCTCAAAAAAATCCAGCGGCTTGACCGCGCCCGCCGCGAACGGGGCCTGGATTTCAAGATCGAAATCGATGGCGGCGTCAACCGGCAAAACGTCGAATCCATTGTCCGGGCGGGCTGCGACTGGCTGGTGGCGGGGTCTACCGTGTTCCACAGTGAAGATTCCACTGCAACTGTGCGGGACCTGCAGCGCCTGGCCGACGGCGCGCTGGCCGTACGCGTCTGAATCCGCAGGGTTTAAATCCTCGCCGAACGTGGCAACCGGAATGCCTCCCAAAGTGGTCTAATAGGAAGAGTTACCGATGTATTCACGCAACCCCCTATTCCGCAATCCTTTGCTGTCGGTGGTCGGCCTCGCCGTCTCCGTGAACCTGCTTTGCGGCTTCGGCCTCTTTCACAAGAAGAAGTACGAAACGGCCATCACCAAAGACACGCTCCAGCCCGATAAGGTGCTGTTCGATAAGGCAGTTAAGAATATCGAGAAGGGCCAGTACCTGACGGCGCGTATTACGCTCAACACGTTGATCAACACCTACGACACAAGCGAATATCTGGCGAAAGCCAAACTCGCAATTGCCGATAGCTGGTTCCGTGAAGGCGACGCGCACGGGCTCGCGCAGGCCGAAATTGAATACAAGGATTTCATCCTCTTCTACCCCAACATGGAAGAGGCCGCCGAGTCGCAGTCGAAGATTTGCGACATCCACATGAAGCAGATGCTCCAGCCGGATCGTGACAACGCCGAAGGCCAGCGCGCCGAAGACGAATGCCGCGCGGTGATCACCCAGTTCCCGAATTCCAAATTCGCGCAGCCCGCCGAGCAGAAACTCCGCAACGTTCAGGAAATCCTGGCGGACAAGGAATTCCGCACCGCCGAGTTTTATTACAACCGCGGCGCGATGCCCGCCGCCGAAGGCCGCTACGCCTACGTCGCCCAGCAGTATCCGCTCTACAGCGCGGTCGACGATGCGCTCTGGAAGCAGGCCGACACGTTCCGCAAAATGGGCGACCGGTTTGAGAACCAGGAAGCGGACGCGCTCGTGAAGATCGTTCGGGATTATCCCGCGAGCTACCACCTCGCCGATGCGAAGGCGCGGCTGACGGTACTGAAGCACCCCATTCCGGAGTCCGATCCGGTGGCGTATGAGCGAATGAAGTACAACCTGGAACACCGAAACGTAGCCGGCTTTCTCGGCAAGGTTGGGCACGTCATTGCGGGCCATCCGGAAATGGGCGCTGCCGCAAAGGAGGGAACGCCGGCTATGACGTCCCTGCGGCCTCCGGTTCCGGTCAGCGTTCCCGCCGACGTCAACAGCGGCCTTGCGCCCGGTGCTCCTGCCTCCGGCGGGGCAACTGGTGTTTCCGATGTCGGTATCGGAGTGGCGAACAGCACGAGTGTGATCGACCAGCGCAACGACGCCCGGCTCTCTTCGTCGCCAGTCTCCGGCGAGCACAAAGCAAGCACGGATTCGGCCGGCATTTCAACCGAGAACTCCGGCGCCGCCGCGCAGCCGCTTCCGACTAACCGGACGAAGAAGGAACTCGAGGAATACCGCAAGCGGGCGGAAGCCCAGGCTAAGTCCCAGCAGAAAGCCGCCGCGGCAGCCGCGAAGAAGGCGAAGAAAAATCCGCCGAAGGCGTCGGAAACGCCCGGGAAGCCGGCTTCCACAGACACACCGGCAGCCGCTCAGCAATGAGCCGTATTCTGCTGGCGGACGACAGCCCGCACGCGCAGCGCATCGGCGAGCGCATTCTTCGCGATGAAGGCCACGAAGTCATTACGGTCAGCGATGGGAAGGTGGCGATGCTGCGGCTGGAAGACGCTCAGCCGGACCTGATCATCGCCGATCTGTCGATGCCCGAAGTCTCTGGCTTCGAGCTCTGCGAATACATTAAACGAACGAGCGGATCACCGGTCATCCTGACCGCCGGGCCTGTGGAAGCCGTTGATGAAAAGCAGGTCGACCGTGTTCGCGCAGACGGGCTTCTTCGTAAGCCGTTCGAAGCCAGTGCGCTTCTCGAATCGATCGGGCGTTTCGTCAGCGGCCGCAAGCGCGCGGCTGCTCCCGCGGCTCGCACTGCGCCCGTCACGCCTCGCTCCGTCGTTGTGATTGATCCCGAACAGGTGCGCGCGGCCGTTACGGTGGCGCTCGACTCGGCCATGTCCGGCCTGGTCGATCAGATCACGGAAAAAGTGGTAGCTGTTCTCTCCGGCCGCAAAGGTGGGGCAGGATGATATCCTGCGCGCGATTGTGAATCGCGCTCGCCGGGTGTTTGCAACCGTCCAGGCCGATTTGACAATCGGCCGCCGGTTCCCAACCGGCCCCACGGATGCCGGTCTACTGGTGTCTACTTACTCCACTTCAGCAGGCTCGTTACCGGCCGCGTCAGCGGATTCTCGTCGTGGTTCGGGCTCACGCGAATCGCGTAGCCAAGCCGCCCGGTCTGTCCCGGAATGATCTCGCGCTCAAAGATCGCTATGTCACCCTCGAGCCGCGACCCAGCCATCGGAATCACCTCGCTGTATTCCAGATTGCCACCGGCGCCGATCGGTCCAATCAGGCATTCCACACGCACATCCTCGGGTTTCAGCCCGGCGAGATTCAACTGCGCCCGCACGTGGATGGGTTCCCCGCTCATCACCGGAGTCTCCGGCGCAGGTCCCATTTCGAGGAACCGCACCTGCGGCCACAGCTCGCTGACACGCGCATTCCAGCGCGCCCGCGAGCGAGCCTCCTCGAAGTTCCCGCCCTCCATCCACATCCAGTTGGAGTGAGAGGGATCGTAGAGTTTCCGCGAGTATTCATCCACCATGCGGCGCGCGTCGAACTGGGGCGTCAGGTTCATCAGCGATTCCTTCATGCGCCGCGCCCACTCGCTCGAAAGCCCGCCTTCGGTCTGGCCGTAGTACAGCGGAACGATCTCGTTTTCGAGCAGATAGTAGATGTTGCTCGCGTGGATTCCGTCCTGGTCTTCGGAATAACGCTCACGGTCGCCGATGGCCCAGCCACCCGATATCTCATATGCTTCGTCAAACCAGCCATCGAGAACCGAGAGATTCAGGACGCCGTTCATCCCGGCCTTCATGCCGCTCGTGCCGCACGCTTCCTCGCCGCGCCGCGGCGTATTCAGCCACAGGTCGACGCCCTGCACCAGCTCGCGCGCCACCTTCATGTCGTAGTCTTCCACGAAGACGATATGCTTCCAGAGCTGCGGATCGCGCGCCAGTTGCGCAATCTCGCGGATAAACGTCTTGCCGGGCTGGTCCCGCGGATGGGCCTTACCGGCAATCACGATCTGCACCGGCCGCTCGGGATGGCACAGGATCTTCCGCAGGCGGTCGACGTCGCGGAACAGCAGCGTCGCGCGCTTGTACGTCGCAAAACGGCGCGCAAATCCGATGGTCAGCGCGCGCGCGTCGAGGACCTCGGCGGACGTCCGTACTTCGGTGGCAGCCGCCTTACGCCGCGCCGCGGCAGCCGTCTGCCTTTCGCGCACGAACGCAATCAGGCGGCGCTTGCGCCGCCGATGCATCTCGAGCAGTTCCTCGTCCGGAATATCGCGTACCAGCTTCCACATGGCGCGATCGTGCCATCGGCTGCGCCAGTCGGGCTCCAGATACTGGTCGTAGAGATCGGCCAGATCGCCGTTGATCCAGCTCGGCGTGTGTACGCCGTTCGTGACCCAGGTGATCGGCGTTTCCGCTACCGGCAGCGTGGACCACAGATCGTTCCACATTTCCTGCGAAACTTCGCCGTGCAGCTTGCTCACGCCGTTGCGGTAGGCGGACGTGTTGAGCGCCAGGATCGCCATGGAAAGCGGCTCGTTTGGATCATTCGGATTGCGCCGGCCCAGCGCCATGAAGCGATCGAACTCGATCTTTGCGTTCTGGCAGAACGTGTTGAAGTAGTGGAACATCAGCCCCGAATCGAACAGGTCGATTCCGGCCGGCACCGGCGTGTGCGTGGTGAAAACGTTGTTGACGCGCGTCGCCTCCACAGCTTCCTCGAATCGCAGGCCCTGACGTTCCATGAACAACCGGACGCGCTCGAGCGCCAGAAACGCCGAATGGCCTTCGTTCATGTGGAAAACCGTCGGCTTGTACTGCAGAGCTTCGAGCGCCCGCATGCCGCCAATTCCCAGCACAATCTCCTGGCGGACACGCATGTCGTTATCCCCGCCGTAAAGCTGGCTGGTGATGCTTCGGTCCTCCGGACGCGCGTTCTCCGGAGTATTTGTGTCGAGGAAAATGATTTCGACGCGGCCCACCGCGAGCTTCCACACGCGGATGGCGACCGGCCCCGTTGGCAGGTCAACCGTCACCGAAATCTGCTTGCCGTTCTCGTCGGCCGTGGGCTGCACCGGCAGCGAATAGAAATCGTTTTCGAGATACCGCTCCTGCTGCCAGCCGTCTGCGTTCAGATTCTGACGGAAATAGCCGAACTGGTAAAGCAGACCCACGCCAACCAGCGGCAGATCCAGATCGCTTGCCGACTTCATGTGATCGCCCGAAAGAATCCCGAGCCCCCCGGAATATATCGGCAGGCACTCGCTCAGCCCATATTCGGCCGAGAAGTACGCGATCACTTTGCCGTCGCTGGTCGTTCGCGGATAGTTCATGTGCGAATCGAAGCGCTGGCAGGCAAGCTGGTACTGCGCGATAAAGCGCGGATCGGCCGCCATCTTTTCGAGCGTGGCCTGGGAAACGCGGCCCAGCATCACGACCGGGTTGTAACCGGACTCTTTCCACAGCCCGGGATCGAGACGACGAAATAACGCGCGAATCGGCGGTTCCCATGCCCAAAGGATGTTGTTGGCTAACTCCTGCATCCTCCCGAGCTGTGGCGGCAGAGCCGGACGTACGACGAATTCCCGAATAGGATGAATGTTGGATGGCATGCGAATTATCTGAGCCCAGCTAAATTTCAGTGTAAAGCCGGATCGGCATCTATTTCACGCTCGCGAGAAGCGCGTCGATGACCTGCATATTGCCGGCGGCGTTTTCGAGTCCTACGGGTACTGCCCTATCTTCCAGAATGGCGCGCGCGAACGCGTCGCCCTGCAGCCCGTACTGATTGCAGATCGGAAAAGTCTCCGTTCTGTCTTCGGCGCCCACGCGAACGAAGATTCGCGTCTCGCGATCCGGCGGGGCATTGACCGGAATCTCGACCTCCACCTGACCTTTCGTTCCGAAGAACTGCACGCGCTGGTATGGATTCATCTGCGTGCTGGTGGTGAACAACGCCTGCCCGTTTGGAAAATCCAGCAGGCCGGAAGTAGTACTGTCAGTACCGAAATCCGGGTCGCGGTCAACGCGGGCGCTCACCCGCACCGGCTCAGTACCGAAAATCCACCGGGCGAAGAAAATGGGATAGCAGCCGATATCCATGAGGGCGCCCCCGCCGCATTCCGGCCGGTTGCGAATGTTCGCCGCATCGCGGTTGAAGTAACCGAACACGCAGTGCATCGTGCGCAGCTCACCGATCTCGCCGGATTGCACAATCTCCGCGGTCCGTGTCCACTGCGGATGAACCCGCACCATGAACGCTTCGCCGGCTTTCACGCCCGTGCGGTCGCGCGCCGCAATCATCTGAAGCGCTTCTTCGCGATTCATGCCGATCGGCTTTTCGCAAAGCACGTGCTTGCCGGCTTCCATCGCCCGGATTGACCACGGCACGTGCAGATGATTTGGCAGCGGATTGTAGATCGCGTCGATCTCGGGGTCGGCCAGCAGCTCTTCGTACGAGCCGTATGCCTTCGCGATGCCGAGTTGCTCAGCCGCCTCTTTTCCTTTAGCGATATCGCGGGACGCGATTGCAGTGACTTCCGCGAGCTCGCACGTCTGCATTCCCGGAATGACTCGGACGGTCGCGATTTTCGCCGCGCCCAGAACTCCGAAACGGATCTTACTGGCCACGTTGAAGCTCCTATGTCCAGCGTTTGATGAAGTTGGTGTCGAACGTGCCCGCAACGAAATCAGGCTCGTTCATAATTCGTTTGTGCAGCGGGATCGAAGTGTGGATGCCCTCCACCACGAACAGATCGAGCGCCCGCTTCATACGCGCGATCGCCTCTTCGCGGTCGGCGCCATATGCAATGAGCTTCGCCACCAGCGAATCGTAGTAGGGAGGAATCACGCCTTCCTGATACGCATGCGTGTCCACGCGGATTCCGATTCCGCCGGGCAGATTCAGCCCGGTAATGCGTCCCGGCGAGGGCGTAAACGTCTCCGGATTCTCGGCGTTGATGCGGCATTCAATCGCATGGCCGCGATTCACCACAGGCCCACAGAGAATGTCGTCCAGCTTCTCGCCCGCGGCGATGCGAATCTGCGCCTTCACCAGATCGATGCCGGTTACCATTTCGGTTACCGGATGCTCCACCTGAATGCGGGCATTGACCTCAATGAAGTAGAGGTCGCCCTTTTCATCCATCAGGAACTCGACGGTTCCGGCGTTACTGTACCCGATCGCCTTCAGCGCGTCCTTCAGCTTCGCCATGACCCGCTTGCGGACTTTATCGCTCAGCGCCGGCGAAGGCGATTCTTCGAGCAGCTTTTGATGCCGCCGCTGGATGCTGCAATCGCGCTCGCCGAGAATCTCCACATTGCCGTGTTCGTCGGCCAGCACCTGGAATTCGATGTGCCGCGGCGCGCCGACAAATTTTTCGAGATAGACATCCGCGCTTGAGAACGAGGCTCCCGCTTCGGATTGCGCCTGCGCCAGCATCCCCGGCAGTTCTTCCGGCGAATTCACGATGCGCATGCCGCGCCCGCCGCCGCCGGCCGACGCTTTCAGTATCACCGGATAGCCGATCCGGTCCGCCGTCTCAATCGCTTCTTCCGCACTCGAAAGCACGCCTTCGGAACCCGGCAGAATCGGCACGCCGTGTTCCTTCATGATGGCGCGCGCGCGTTCCTTGATGCCCATCTGGGCAATCACTTCCGGCTTCGGCCCAATGAATTTGATGCCGGAAACACTGCAGATCTCCGCGAAGTTTGAGTTCTCGCTGAGGAACCCGTAGCCCGGATGAATCGCGCTCGCATTCGTAATCTCCGCAGCGCTGATGATGGACGGAATATCGAGATAACTGCGCGCGCTTTTGGCCGGCCCGATGCAGATCGCCTGATCGGCGAACCGCACCGCGAGACTGTGGCGATCGGCTTCCGAATACACGGCCACCGTCGGAATCCCCAGGTCTTTACAGGCGCAGATGATGCGAAGCGCGATCTCGCCGCGGTTGGCGATCAGGATCTTGTCAAAGGGGGCGGATGCCAAAGAGCTTTTCTCCGTACTCTACCGGCTGTCCGTTCGGGACGAGCCTGGACTCAACCACCCCAGCCACGTCCGCCTCGATCTCGTTCATCAGCTTCATCGATTCGATGATGCAGAGAACCTGGCCGATCCTGACATGGTCTCCAACCTTTACGAAAGGAGGAGTGCCGGGTGAGGAGCTCTCATAATAGGTCCCCACGATGGGGGATGGCACGTAGTGCAGCGAGTCCGGCTGTTTTGCCGCCGGGGCCTCCGCCTTCGGTGCAGGCGGAGCTGGAGCCGCGGGCGCTGCGGACTGTGGAGCCGCCAGCACGATATTGCCTTCCGCGCCAAAGGATTTGCGAATGCGGACGCGATTCTCGCCGCGCTGCACCTCCAGCTCGGCGACCCCCATCTCTTCCGCCAGCCGGATTAATTCCCGTATCTCGTCATTACTCATGCAATTCCCTAGGTTACCAGCAATGGAGTCTGTGTTTCAGGAGGGCTACGTCGGTCAGGTTGAGGGCCAACGTGATCGGTCCAACCAACGCCCCCTTCACCCCCCTTTCTTTTGCGTCGGGACAGGAGTAGTATTTGGCCAGGTCGGAACTCAGGTCATCTCGGACCTTAACGAGAGAGGATTAAACGATGTTTGAAAGCCTCGAAGAAAGAATTGAACAGGACGAGAAAAAAGATGTCTCCCCCCGGGGACGCATGATTCACTATCTGGCGATCAGCGCCATCTCGATGGTGGTGGTCGGCGGCCTTGTCGCCGCTTCGCATCTCCTGCAGTAACGCCTGACAGGGCGAACGCAGGATACTATACGGGCATGTCCTTCCGGCTCCGGACCGCGCAGGGCAAGCTCAAGATTGAACACAGCATCCTTGAGAGCCTTCGCCCTGTCCTCGAAAGACTTGTGACCAGCGAACAGATCCGCTCGGTGATTCCTGGTGTTATTCGCCCTGTTCGCGACGCAAAAGGTCCTGTGCGCATCCGGATCACTGTGCCCGTCACCAATGGATGGAAGGCGATTGCGCTCGCCAATGGCGCAAGGCAGGAGCTTTTCATCAGCACGCCGCTTGGCGAGGAAGAGCTGGCTAAGCTGCTGCGCTCCGCGATTGACGCTTAACCCGAAACGCCAGGCTGAGTGCGCTGAAGAGCGCCAGGAGGGACGCGATGGCCCCTCTGCGGAAGCTCAGCGGCCGGTATTCCATCCGGATTGTGTGCGTTCCCGGTCCGACCACAACCGCTCGCAGCGTCGTAAAGGCGTCATAAATAGCCGCCGGTGCGCCGTCGATGGTCGCGGTCCACCCCGGCCCATCGTTCTCGCTCAACACTACTAACCCGCGGCATTGCATCGTTACCGTAACCGCGGCTTCATTCACTCCCAGACGCGAACTTCGAATCTCGTCTCCATCGCATTGGTCCATACGGGGCGGCGGGCTGTAAGAAAACGTCTTCCGGCTGAGATCGAAGCCAGGATCCTGCATCAGTTTTCGGGCTTCGCTGTCGGTGTTCACCCGGACCGCATCGTGGACGGTCCAGACTCTCGGCATCGCATCCGGATTCTGATAAACCGCGACCCCGCTCGAACTCCGAAAAAGCTCCGTTTGACCCGGGAAATCTGGTTTTCTGCTCAGGGTGTAGCCGGTCGCGAAAATCCGCCGGGCTCGAACCGACCAGGGATCGAGCCGGAAGAAGTTTGCGGGAACACTGGGGGCGTAACCGAACAGGGAATCGATTCCGTACCAGTCGCCGAAGTTGAACGGAACATCGTCGCGATTGGTCAGGACGCGCACGGGCCCCGGTTGGCGGTGCAGAAAAGCCGCGATGTCCTTCGTGTCGTCCATCGGGGTGAGATAGATGTTGCGGGCTTTCTCTTCCTTGTTCGGCAGATAGTAGAACGTGCTGTTTCCCAGTTCCACCAGGTAGAGCGCAATCATCAGTACGGGAATCCCGTAGCGCCGCTCACCGGCCCGGCTGAGCCGGTAAAACAGTCCGGCGAGCGCGAATGACGCGAGGACGGTAATCAGAATCCGGTCGTCGCCCTCCCAGTTCTGCCCGTGCGCCACGAATACGCCGAACACGATAAAAAAGAGCCCGGCGCCGAAACACGCCAGGACCGTGGCCACGCGCCGCAGCGATGCGCGCCGTTCCATCGCGGCATCGAGCCCGAACGCCGCCAGAGCCGCGATTGCAAAGTGGAAAAAGTATAGGAGCAACACCGGTTCACGCACTTTCCCCACCATCGGTAAGAGGCTGTAGAGAATGCCGTGAAATACATCGTTGTTCGCGGCTGCGAGCAGCAGGCCGGCTACACCCACTCCGCATAGCAGCCGGACCTCCCGCCTCTTCCAGAAATATGCCAGCCCCAGTCCTGCCAGCGCCAGCGCGGTGATGCCGGTGTACGTTGACAACCCGCCTTCGAAAGCGGGAGCGATGATGCCGATCAGAAACTTCGGTTCGAGCGCATAAGTCCGCAGAACCGTATACGGTGGCGCCACGGGCCAGGAAACAGGATCATGACTGGATCCGACCCAGCGCACTGCCGCCTGTGCGTAGGAAAACGTCGGCCACATCTGCGCCGCGCCCGCGCATGCGGCGAAGGCCAGGAAAATCACCGCGGGCAGCACGCGGCGCGATTGCGGCTTCCCACCCTCAAAGAACGAGTAAAGCCACACCGCCATCGCCGCCAGCGAAAGAAAAATCGGAACCACATGGTGGCCACCCAGCCAACTGATTCCAAGGAAGAGGCCTGCGAACGCGGCATTCGCTTTTGGCCGCTCATCGCGAAGAGCCCGGAACAGAAACAGAAAAACCAGCGGCCCCCAGATCGCGCCGTTGAGCATCTGCGGGTAGTCCACATTTCCCATGTAACCGCCAAGCCCGAATGAAATTCCGCCGGCGATCGAGGCCAGTTCGCTTCGTCCCAGATCCCGGCAGAGCCAATAGCAGAACAGGGCGCCCAGGTAGTGGATCAGCATGTAATACCAGTTCAGGTAATGAATGCTGATTTGCCCGTGCGGCATCGGCAGCGAAAAGAGAATCCAGTTCAGTGGATAGAGCAGCCCTGGCTGATCCTGCCCGATCAGCGACTGCCCGGCGAATTCACGCGGATCCCACAGCGGGAACACGTGCTGATGGAATTGCGTTGCCTGATACTGAAACCACGGCAGCACCTGATACGCCAGGTCGGGCGATTGCAGCCACGAGTACTGATTGGTGAGCAGCAGCTTCCAGAAAAAGCCGATAATGATCAGCAGGAGAAGAAACGGTGGGACGGCTCTGCGCCACCACGGCCGTTTCACTTCGGCTGCGACCATTGTTTGATAATAGAACTCCTTGATGGCCAACGCTCCCCAGCTTGAATTCGCGATGGAAGCACATGTAGAGGTCGGGGCAGCACTGGACATTGGCTGCGCGCCCGCAGGCGAACGGCGTATCATCCCTGTTACCGGCGGGACATTCGAAGGTCCGGGGCTGCGCGGCCGTGTGCTCGCCGGTGGCGCGGATTGGCAGATAATCCGTCCGGATAATACCGCCGAACTCGACGCGCGCTATACGCTCGAAACGGAATCCGGCGGCTTGATCTATGTCAGAAATCGCGCGATGCGTCATGGATCGTCTGAGGTGTTGCGGAAACTGCGCGACGGCATTCCGGTCGACAAGTCGGAATACTATTTCCGGTCGACTCCGGTTTTCGAAACCGCGATTCCCGAACTGCAGTGGATGACGCGCACCATCTTCATCGGCGATGGCGAACGATTCCCCGAATACGTCACGATTCGTTTCTGGCGCGTGCTTTGATCACAGCCCAAACAACCGCACCGCATTCTCCTTCAAAATCAGCGGCCGCACTTCATCCTTAATCGCGATCTTCTCGAAATCCGCCATCCACCGGTCCGGCGTCAGCAGCGGATAATCCGATCCGAACAGCACCTTATTCTTCAGCAGACTGTTGGCATACTGCACCAGCGTCGCGGAAAAATACTTCGGCGACCAGCCGGAAAGATCGATGTACACCGTCGGCTTATGCAGGCAAACCGAAATCGCTTCGTCCTGCCACGGGAAAGACGGGTGCGCGAGGATGATCGGCAGATCGGGAAAATCAACGGCGACATCGTCAATCGGCATCGGATTGCCGTACTTCAGCCGGATCCCGCCGCCACCCGGCATGCCGGTCCCAATGCCGCTGTGGCCGGTGTGGAACAGAACCGGCAGTTTCGCCTCCGCGAATACTTCGTAGAGCGGATACGCGATGGGATCGTTCGGCGAAAACTGCTGCAATGGCGGATGGAGCTTCAGCCCGCGCGCCCCCGCCGCGATCAGACGCCGCGCCTCCCGCACCGCTTCCGGACCACGCGTCGGATCGATGCTGGCAAAGGGAATCGCGACGTCGGCGTTGTCATGCGCGAACTGAATCACTTCGTCGTTCGGTACCATGGGGCGGCCCGTCAGCCGCTCATCCACCGTGAAAATCACGAACGCCATCTGCCGCGAGCGGTAGTAATCCGCCAGCGCATTCCGCTCGCGCGGCGCGCCGCTGGCGCCAAAATACTTCTCGGCCGCCACATCGGCGCCCGCGGCCTGTCCCATGTGTTCGAGATGCACATGTACATCGATCGCCTTCAGGCTGGCCACATCCATCTTTCCGCTCATATCGTTGCTCCGATCCCTTCATCTACGCAGATCACGTCCGCCGGCGGTATATCGGCGTACAGCGCTGCCGCAAGCGCGCTGCGGTTCTCCCGAATGGCGCGCTGATTGAGTGATCCTTTATCGGTCATCTCGCCCGCCTCAATGGATGGGGCTTCCCTGAGAATCACGGCGCGCCGCACCTGAGTCGAACTGCCTGTAGCCGACCGCGCCAGCGCATTGAGCGCCGCCCGAACATCCGCCGCCGATGCGCCTGCCCCCGGGACAATCATCGCGGTCAGGTAATCCCGATCCGGTCCGACGAGCACCACATCCTGCACCAGCGATCCCAAATGCGCCAGCAGTTTCATTCGCAGCGGGCCCGCGCTCACCCACGTTCCCGTCGAAAGCTTGAAATCCTCGTTGAGCCGCCCATCGAACCGAAACCCGCACAGCCGGTCATGCGGATCGGCGAACTTCACCGCATCGCCCATCCGGTAGAAGCCCTCTTCGTCGAACGAAGCGTGTGTGAGCCCTTCGTCCCGCCAGAAGCCCGGCGTAATCGAAGGGCCGCGCAGCCGCGCCTCCATCTTTTCGCCGATTGGCGCGAGCTTCAGTTCCACTCCCGGCAACGGCAGCCCGATCAATCCCGAAGCCGCCCCCTCAATCCCCGTGAACAGTGCTGCCGGAGCACTCTCCGTCGCGCCCAATCCTGTCATCATCAGGATCTTTTCGCCGCACGCGGCCACCGCGAGTTCCTGCAACTCATCCCAGATGTGCTGGCTCAGTCCCGCCGCCGCATAAAACAGCACCTGCACCTTGTTGAAGAACGTGCGCCGCAGCGTTTCATCGCGCCGCATCCGCTGCACCAGCATCTCGAAACCCTTCGGCACGTTGAAATACGCGCTCGTTGCGATCTCCCGCAGATTGCGCGCTGATTCATCGAAGCCCTGCGCGGTCGGGCGCCCGTCATCGATATACAGGCTCCCGCCGTTATACAGCGCGATTCCGAAATTGTGACTGCCGCCGAACGTGTGATTCCACGGCAGCCAGTCGCACAGTACGGGGGGCTCATCGGCGAGGAACTGCATGCTGGCCCGGATCATCTCCTGGTTGGAACACAGCATTCGCTGCGTTGTGATCACGCCCTTCGGTCTGCCTGTAGAGCCCGAGGTAAACAAGATTTTCACCACGGTCTCCGGCGTCACGCGCGCATGCGCCGCATCCACCTCCGCAGTCGCCTCCGCGCTCTCCAAACCCGCGAACGATTCCGAATCCACTACCTCCACGCCATCGAGCGGCATCGCGCGCAGCGCCCCCTCGAAACGCGCCCGGTCATCCGCAAACACCAGCGCCGGGCGGAAACTCTCCCACAAATGCCGCAGCGTATCGAATTGCTGCACCGCGAGCGAATACGCCGGCGCAATTGGCGCATACAGAACGCCCGCATACATCGCGCCGAGCGCCAGTAACCCGTGCTCCAGACTGTTTCCGGAGAGAATCGCGATCGGTCTCTCGTAAGACAGCCCGCGACTGATCAGCGATTGCGCAATCGCCCGCGCGCGCCGCTGCGTCTCCGCGTAACTGAGGCGGATCCACTCGCCATCCGCCCCGCGCCGCGCAAGAAACGTCCGCCCCGGCGCCACCGAGGCCCAGTGATCCAGCCGCTCCGTCATCTTGTCCGGATACGGCGGCAGCGCACGCGGAGAACGCACCAGAATGGTCCCATCCGGACGATCTTCAAACTCCGCCGCCGCCCCGATGACCCGGACCGCCCTCACCCTACTCGCGCTCCCGGTCGTAATCGCGGAACGTACGCCCTTCCGCCGCCAGCCGCGTGAGCAGCGGCGCCGGAGTCCAGCGCTCGCCCAACGTTGCGTGAAACTCCGCTACGCGCGCCGCGATCTTCGCGAGCCCCCTCTGATCCGCGAACATCATCGGACCGCCCAGCCGGGCAGGGAAGCCATAGCCGTTGATGTAAACCACGTCGATATCCGCCGCCCGCAGCGCGCATCCTTCTTCGAGCAGCCGCGCCCCTTCATTGACCAGCGCGTAGATCGTCCGCTCCACAATCTCTTCCGCGGTGAACGCGCGCCGCGTGACGCCGGCCTCAGCGGACGTCCGCTCGATCAGCGCCGTCACCTCCGGATCCACCGCGGGCTTGCGATCCGGCCCATACACGTACCAGCCGCGCCCCGTCTTCTGGCCGTACCGCCCCATCTCGAACAGCTTGTCCTGCACCGGCGGATGCCGCACGCCAGGCTCAGCGAAATGCTTCAGCTCCTGCCGCACGCGCCAGGCGACGTCGATCCCCGCCATGTCGTCCACCGCGAAGATCCCCATCGCCATGCCGAAATCGGTGAGCGCCTTATCCACCTGCTCCGGCATCGCGCCTTCCTCAATCAGGAACTGCGCCTCGTACATGTAAGGAAACAGCATCCGGTTGCCGATGAACCCCGGACAATTCCCCGCCACCACGCCAACCTTGCTCAGCTTCTTCGCAAACCCAAGCGCCGTCGCCAGCACTTCATTCGAAGTCGCCGCGCCCCGCACAATTTCGAGCAGCCGCATCACATTCGCGGGACTGAAAAAGTGCAGCCCCACCACCGACTCCGGCCGCTTCGTCGCCGACGCGATCTCGTCGATATTCAGCGTTGAAGTATTCGTCCCCAGCACGCACCCGGGCGCGGCAATCGCGTCGATCTCCGAGAAGATCTTCTTCTTGATCGCCATGTTTTCGAACGCCGCCTCGATAATCGCGTCGGCCGTCTCAAACCCTGTGTAAGAGAGCTGCGGATGAATCCGCGCCATGCGCTCCGCCACACCCTCTGGCGTGAAGCGCCCGCGCGCAACCGAGATATCGTAATTCCGCCGGATGGTGTCCATCCCGCGATTGAGCGCCGCCTGTTCCGTATCGCGCAGCAGCACGTCGATCCCCGCATTGGCGCACGCCATCGCAATGCCCCCGCCCATCGTGCCCGCGCCGATAATTGCCACGCGCGCAATCGGCCGCGCCGCCGTGTCTTTCGTGATGCCCGGAAGCTTCGTGACCCCGCGTTCCGCGAAAAACGCATGGATCAGTGCCCGCGCCTGGTCGGACGCCACGCATTCCGCGAACAGTTCTCGCTCCCGCCTGCAGCCCTCCGCGAACGGCAACGCCACCGCCGCTTCAATCGCTTCCACTGCCTTCAGTGGAGCCAGCGCCCCGCGCCGCACCTTCGCCGCGAGCGCCCGCCCGGCCGCGTACAACGCAGCATTCCCCTCAGGCGTCCCCAGCTTTTCATTACGCTCGCGCGTCGGCGCCGGCGCCCGATCCGCCACGCCCTTCGCGAATGTCAGCGCCTCTTCGAGCAGATCCCCATCCACCACCGCATCCACCACCCCAGCCGCCATCGCGTCGCCCGACTTCACCGGCTTGCCGGTGACGCACATCTCGATCGCCTTCTCCACGCCCGCGAGCCGAGGCAATCGCTGCGTTCCCTCGGCGCCCGGAATGATCCCCAGATTCACCTCCGGCTGCCCCACCACGCCATCGCGCGCGCAAATCCGGTAATGCCCGGCCATCGCGACTTCCAGCCCGCCGCCAAGTGTGGTCCCGTGCAGCGCCATCACCACCGGCTTCGCGGAATCCTCAATCGCCGCCAGCAATCCATGCAACGCTGGCAGCTTCGCTGGCTGGCCCCACGCCGCGAATTCCAGCTCCTTGATATCCGCGCCCGCAATGAACGTGCGCCCCGCGCCGATCACCACAATCGCGCGCACATCCGCATCGCCGTTCGCCTGCGCAATCGCCGCTTCCAGCCCTTCCGGCACGCCCGGACTCAGCGCGTTCACCGGCGGATTATCAATCGTCACGACAGCCACGCCGTCGCGCTTTTCCAGCTTCACCAGACCATTCATGAATTTTTCGGTTTCTTAAATGAAATGAGCGACCCGCCCGGAATGCGACGCACCCAGTCTTCCACGGTATGGGTCAGATTCTGCCGCGCCACGCGCGAATGCTCGCGCGCCAGGCTCTCCGCCCGTGCTCCCTCGCGATTGGCAATCGCTTCGATGATCGCCCGATGATGCTCCTGCGCCACCACGGAAAGCCGCGCCGAATGCTCAGACTCGGCATGCCCGAACACCAGCGCGCTCGGCGCCGCAAACGGCAGCATCACGACCTGCTCAATCGCCCGCATCAGCATCGGACTTCGCGCCAGCCGCCAGATCTCCGAATGGAACGCTTCATTCAGTTCCAGATACCGCGGAAAACTCCGCGCATCGAGCGGCACCATCTCTTCCAGTTGCCGGTAGAGCCCGCGCAGCGCGTCGAGTTCGCTTTCATCCCGCAGCCGCTCCGCAGCCAGCCGCGCCGCCATCCCTTCCAGCGTGCCCCGCGTTTCAATCGCGTCCCACACATCCGCCAGCGTGAATTCGCAGACCACGAATCCGCCCGTCGGCCACGGACGCAGCAACCCTTCATTTGCCAGCCGGTCGAGCGCCAGCCGCAGCGGCGTTCGCGAGACGCTGACGTTCGCAGCCTGCAACCGCGCCGCCAGCGGCAATTCCGAAATTCGCTCCCCCGGAGCAAAGTCTCCGCGCAGCAGCATCTCACGAATGGTGAGTACGGCGCGGTCGATCTGGCTGATCCCCGGCGAATTCAGCGGACTGGATTGCGGCGCGGCCATAAGCAGACTGGAGCAATCTTATCCCGATCCTTCGCCGCGAAGCAAGATTTTGCATGCAAAAACCGCTTTCCGGCTTGACTAACTCCAGATGTTTCGGCAATTATGAACTGTTCGGCATGCAGAATCAGGGAGTTTAAATCATGTTGAGAAGCACCGTCTGCCTTGTAGCTGCGCTTTCTGCGCTGGGAATCACCGCGTGGGCGCAGGGTCCCGGCGGTTCCGGCCGGGGAGGAGGACGTGGGCGCGGTCCTGCCATCGTCTCCCCGCAGGTCAATCCTGACCACACCATTACCGTCCGCTTCCGTGCGCCCGAAGCCAAAAAGGTCGACGTCATCGGCGAAATCGACGGGAAGAATCATCCGATGACGAAGGACGAGAACGGTGTCTGGTCCGCCACCATCGGCCCGCTCGCGCCGGACGTCTACAACTATCAGTTCCAGGTCGATGGCGTGATTGCTATGGACCCCCAGAATCCTTCCGTCAAGCTCGGCTTCGGCGCATTCCCGCCGGCCAATCTCGTGGAAGTCCCCGGCGACGGCGCTGTCTTCGACGACGTGAAGCCGGTCCCGCATGGCACGGTGCGCTTCGAAATCTACGATTCGAAAACCGTCGGCGCGCCCCGCACTCTCTGGATCTACACACCGCCCGGCTATGACAAGGGCAATCAGAAGTACCCGGTCTTCTACCTCCTCCACGGCTCCGGCAACATCGATTCGAGCTGGGTTCTCACCGGCCGCGAAAACATCATCATGGACAATCTGATCGCCGAAGGAAAGTCGAAGCCGATGATCATCGTGAATCCGCTCGGCTATGTTGAGGAAGGCGTCGGCCTCGGACCGGTGCGCGCCGCCGATGCAACCGCCGCCACCGGCCGCGGGGGGCAGGGAAACGCGTTTGGCGACGATCTCATCCATGACGTCATTCCCTATGTCGAAAAGAACTACCGCGTCCTGAAAGACGCCGACCATCGCGCGCTCGGTGGTCTCTCGATGGGCGGCGGCCAGACAATCTCAGTCGGTTTCCCCCACCTCGATCTCTTCCACACCCTGGTCATCATGAGCATGGGCGCCCAGAACGCCGATACGACTTATCCCACATTCTTCGCGAATCCCGCC
>Ga0070658_10001746_pt1 | contig 18318 bp, 28 predicted proteins | sample KBSC13metaG_FD_64664 | JGI IMG/M metagenome (GOLD analysis project Ga0070658, IMG submission 64664) | Corn rhizosphere microbial communities from Kellogg Biological Station, Michigan, USA - KBS C1-3 metaG | ecosystem: Host-associated > Plants > Roots > Rhizosphere > Soil ...
ACGGAGAAGGAAGAGAGACGCGATTTACACAAGCGTCATCCAGGTGACGCCGGGGACCGCGGGCGCGCAGAGAAGAGGTAACGATGGCAGGAAATACCAATAAGTCGCAGGCGTACGGGCTCTTCTGTCTCTTACTGATTATTGGCGGAGCGATGGGCTGGACCGGCTACACGCATCGTCAGCAGGATGTCAGGAATACCAGCCTCATCGAAGCCGCCGCGCGGAACGATCTTCCCAAGGTTCTTGCGCTCCTTGCGGAAGGAGCGAACCCGAACGCCATGTGGCGCAACAAGAAACCCTATACCTGGCAGGACTTCGGTAAGCAGATGGTCGGGATCGATCCCCGCGCCGGAGAGGGCGGTCATACCGCCTTGATGCTGGCTGCACAGGACGGCCAACTGCCCCTCGCCAAGGCGCTCATCGACGCCGGAGCCGATGTGAATAGGCGCGATGGCGAGGGATCCACCGCCCTGCATTGGGCAGCGCGGAGCACGAAGCCGGACAGCGGCGCGATCATCCTGCTTCTGGCGACGAACGGTGCGGATCTCAAGGCGAAATCGAGGGATGGCAAGACTGCAGTCGATCTTGCAGTACGCAATTCCAGGAACCTGCAGGCGCTCCAGCAGGCGTTCAAGGGAGAGTGAGGCGCTTCGTATCGGGAAGGAAAGAGTTCCAGTGAGGACCAAAAGCCGATTCAGGTCAGGGGTTCAGATCCCAGATATCGGGTCTTGTGCGTGGCGTTCGGAGCCCCTCGTTCCTGTGCGGCATCGATTGCACGGATGAGGGCTACCAGGTCGGTAAGTGGGGAGGTCTTTAGCCAGCAGCCGGCCGCTCCGTCTGAGAAGGCGCGGGTAAGGGGCAGCTTTTCAGGCACAGTCGTCATCGCAATGATACACGCCTTTGGAGACAGTTCACGCATCGCCTGTGTCGCGGTCCCTCCGTTCATCGACATCAGTCGCATGTCGATCAGAACGACCTCAGGCTGATATTGCCGGAACATCTCCACCGCCTCACAGCCACTGCCGGCCAGCGCGCAGACATCCATCTCGGCATAGTGCGAGAGGAGCGCAGCGAGTCCATAACGCAACAGGGGATGTGCGTCCGCGATCAAGATACGGACACGGTTCCGCGGCTCCGTGGCCCCTGCGGGCTGATAGAATTGAGGAGAGAGATAGGACAAACCGAATGCTCCCATATGCGCGAGACATGACACGACGTCCTCTGCGGTATCCAGGCCATGAGGAACAGGCTACTGGAAGAGACATCGTCTTCGTGCGCTGCTATTCCTACACCCTCATTGTAGGGCAGGCTCAGGCAAAGATGTATCTGCGAAATGGCGGATTTTGACAAAGTAGCGCGTGAATGTGCCGATCCCTGCCTATCGATCCTCCCTGGAGGGGAGAGAAAAGCCGAGAAGGCAAGGATATTGGGTATCCTTACCTTCTCATGAACCTATTTACAACGATACGTACTTTTCCTGCCGCAAATGCCCTGTGAACCGCGGGTCCAGCTTCATAGAGCCGGCAGAAGCGTTAGAGGGCCTTTTTGGCCTTTTTGCGCCGACGCAGGAATGCCGCGCCGGTGAGGACGGAGGACGCAAAGAGCGCATACGTGCCGGGTTCGGGCGTAGCGGCCGGCTTCACAAAGGGGACACCGATGGTGAATGCCTGGGTGGGCGTTCCGTTCGAGGTCGTGATCGATGTGATTACCAGGGGTGTGCCGGGTCCGAAGGCACCCGTCAACTGCGCTGCGAATCCGTCATTGACTGAATCGTTGGCTCCCGGAAACGTTACGATCCCACCCGCCAGGTTGGCGTTGTGGCTCGACAGGAACGTGATCGGCGTCGCACCGAAGTTGAACGTGGTGTCGGCATCCGTATAGTCCATAAGGAAGATCGGATTGACGACCGGGGCGCTAAAGGTGATGGTATGCGTCTGTCCAGCAGAGGTCGAACCAAACACACCGCCGAGATCGTGCGTCACACCCGACCCGATTCCAGGTGCGGTGCCCGAGGAGACAGCCCAGGTGGGCCCTACCGTGGTACCGGCGTTGTTACGCCCGGCAACCGTCGTGTAAGTAACCGTGATCGCCCCACTGGAAAGGGTTCCAGTACCGGTTCCATCGACACTCGTGTCCGGTGCCCAGTCGACCGTATCGTAAGATTGCGCCTGTGCAGCAGACGCGCTGAGAATTAAAAAACCAGCGAGAGCAAGTTTGCTATAACGCATTAAAGGTCTCCTTGCGTGACTTAAATGAAGGCGAACGACGTTTTGATTCCGCAGCGTGCCACATTTCATCTAGTGCACAATCCGTGCCAACTTGTATGTTTCTATGGCGTGCGACCGTTTTTTTCTCTAATCGGGTAAAAAATCGTCAGGAGAGGCGAGGTCCACAGCCTATTTGGTCAGGAGAAGGGTGGCCGACAGACACTACCTGCGCTGCCCCTGCACGCTTGCGACCTCCAGAATAGTAGGGTATACTTTCCGAATGTTCAATTCAATCAAATCCCAAATTCGAAGATCGAAGCTCTTTCCCGTTCTTTCCCGAATGCGGAAATCGAAGATCCTTCCTCACAACGCGCTCAAAAGCCTCATCCGCGAAGTGCTGGAAGAGGCCTATTTTGACGATTCCTACAACATCTCGCGCGCCATTCAACGACAGGCGCGCGACGATTCGGCGTCCTGGGTGTTGGCGAACATCCCTCTGGAAAAGCGTTTCCATGACCGCTACGCTCTCATGCAGGCCTGTTTAAAAATTGCACCGTCCGAAGGTCTGATACTGGAATTCGGCGTCTACAAGGGTAACTCTGTGCGCTTCATCGGGGAGAAGGTCGCGCCGCGTCCCGTGTTCGGATTCGATTCCTTTGAAGGGCTGGACGAACCGTGGATTTATGAACAACCCGGCAGTTTCAATGATGTGGACACCCTCCCCACCGTACCGTCGAACGTGCGCTTGATCAAAGGGTGGTTTAACAAAACCCTGCCCGGATTTCTGACGGAACAGACAGGGCCCATCGCGCTCCTCCACATCGACAGCGATCTCTACTCCTCGGCCGCGTATGTTTTGGAAGCGGTGCAGGATCGCCTTCGATCCGGCTCCGTGATCGTGTTCGACGAACTCTTCAACTTCCCGCAATGGCGCAATGTCGAGTTTAAGGCGTTCGGTGAATGGCAGGAACGCACGGGCGCGAAGGTGGAGTATGTCGGTTTCGTGTCTGAGCGCGGGCGCGATTGGAGCGGTCATCAGGTTGCTGTCAGGATCGTTTAAGACATCTCGACAAACCTTCCCCGACGCCGTCCAGCTTCGACAAAGACGGGCCAAAAAGCGCGAGAGCGGAGATAAAGTATCTCCGCTCTCGCGCTCTAAATATTTAAGTAAAAGCCGACATCCGGATTCGAACCGGAGACCTGCTGTTTACGAAACAGCAGGGTGCCGAGTGGCGAGACTCTGATCTCAAAAGCCCGCCAAATTTTGCAGTTTTGCTACCTCACTACTACTGTACCACATTCTAGGCCCTTTATGGCCGTTTCCGTGGCACAAAGGCGCTCTTTTTTTGCCCGCAACTTACGCTGCAGCGGCCGAAGATCGGCACAATTCGGGGTCGGTAACTCCCCCAGATCTGTACCTTCCTGCATGGCCAGCGCCATCGCCTTCATCTCGTCCAGGATCTTCTGGATCCGGGTCTCGACCTCGACGATATCCGCCGCCACTTTCCCCCGGCGCGTCTCCAGGCGCACACGCTGCGCCTCGCGCTCCGCTTCCAATCGCCCCTCGACCAGCCGCGCGATACGGTGCGCCTCCGCATCCCCCGAATCACTCGACTGGTACACATACGGACGGTCCCACTCCGAGCGCAGGAGATACTCCGCCAGCTCATGCGCGAAGCGCTTCCCCACCACAAAAGCGTCCGGATCTTCCTTGACCACGATCACGTCATCCACCAGCACACCGGCGACGGACCCCGAGGTATGCACCACAAAAAGCTCACGCTGAAAACGCTCGGCGACCTGGCCCCACTCGTCCAACGTCTGCGGCAGCGACTTCCGATTCGCCTCGCAAAACAAAGATGTCACTTTTTGGGCAAGCTCCTCGCGCCAGTCCATACGACTACTACTCCTCGGTATCGTCTTCACCATCCTCGGCTTTGCGCCCGAGAACCGGCTCACTCTTCCTCTTCCGCTTCCACATCGACAGCGCCAGGTCCAGCAGATCGTCCTGCGCCTCTGGCGTCATGTCGTCGTAAAACGCCACCAGTTGCGGCAGCTTCCCGTCCGCCTTGTACTCAATCTCCCCGAAAAGATAGTTCGGGCTGACCCGCAGCGCCTTCGTAAGCACGGGGATATCCTCCGCCAGAATCTGCCGAGTTCCGCGCTCCCAGTTGGAGATCGTCTCACGGGCGAAACCCATCTGCCGAGCCAGTTGAACCTGGGTCAGACCGAGCTGCTTCCGCCGCTGAAATATGCGATTTCCTATCTCGATCATCGACAAGATGCGTAACCCTCGGAACCCTTCGCGTTTCTCTCCTCTACATTATACCCGCAAAAGTGGAGAAAAGAAGAGAAATGCCTTGACATTTTGCGGGACTTTAAGATACACTAACGTAACTTAGAGAACCATATATCCACGCCTTCAAGCGGTCCTCTAAGAAACAACGGAGGAACTTATAGAACATGACCGCGACCGATTTCAGGATAACCAGGAAGAAAGCAGGCATCCGTCGCCTGGAAACACTCGCCGAAGCGCTCGACTGGAATAAAGAAACCGTCAGCGACATCGAGGGCGGAAAAGTCGGCGTTGACGACGCCACCCGCAACACTATCCTGACCACCATCAACCGCATCAGGACCACTCCCAGGGACGACAACCAGCGCCCCTCACACACGGAATAGGAGCCTCCATGACCACGCTCGAAACAACCGCACCAGGCACCCGCCCACACCCTCCCACGCCTCCCGCGCCCCAGCGCCGACGACAACCGCGCCAGGATGCCGGCAGACGGCCGTTCGTCCCCTGCGAACGCTGCCGAGGCCGAGGCACACTCCATTCCACCCACGAAGACGCCGACGACCAGATCTGCGACGACTGCGGCGGATCCGGGAGAGCGCTATGAAACTCCCCTCAATCGACGGCGCCCGCTGCTACCGCAACGAAACCGAGCGGCGCGCCAACGTCCGGAACATGGCCCGCGATCGCCATCCCGATTCGCCCTGCCTTGCCGCTCTGCTCGTCGCCTGGTCGGATGCCGAAGCCGCCGCCAACCGGAAGGACCTGCTCCCCCAGGATCGCCCCCAGGCCGATGCCCTGGCCACCGCCCGAATGAACGAATATCTGCGCGTCAAGGCGCTGCCGATCGTCTTCCCGTACGTCATCTACACTCGCACAGAAAGGAGCCCCGATGAAAGACCGGAACCCCGGCTCGGACGAATCGAACTGGCTTGCAGCTCGGACCGCTGAACTGGCCGCGCACAGCCACGCCCGGCAGCGGCGCGAGTGGCACCAGTTCACCCACCGTGAAGCGCTGCGGCTCGATGCCCGCCGGCGCGCCGCCGATACCGTCTGGCGCCGCATCAAAGTCGCCCTGCTCCTCCTCGCAGGCGTCACGGTCCTGCTCGCCTCCTACTCTGCCAGGATCCGCGCCGAGCAGCAGCGCCCACCGATCCCCAGGCACGGAGATCAACGCCATCCACGATGAGGACCAGGCGCGCACCGCTCCACCGCGCCGCCCTCCCCTTCATTCCAACTTGAAAGGTGTCCACGATGCCCGAAACGATCTTTAGCGATGCCCCGGAAGTCGCGAACCTCACCAAAGCCATTCTGAACCAGGAAGCCGAGTTCGTCCACCTGCAGGATCAGCACTTTGTCTGCCTCTTCTGCGACAAAGCCCTCAAACGCGGCGACCAGATCCAGTACGGCGCGACCGAAATTGTGAGCGGCAAGAACGCACACTGCTACTGGACCGCCAAAGGCAACAAGCAGTCAAAGCCCTTCGTCCGGATCACTCTGCACCAGGAGTTCTGGGAAGATCTGAACGCCGAAGAGAAAGCCTGGGTCATCCGTCACCAAATCCGCCACTGCTCCCTCAAACGCGGCAAGAACGGCACCAAACTCAAGCTGCGCGTGCACGAGGTCGAACTGTTTCTGTCCGACCTCAAAGACCCCGTCATGCCCGCCGTCTGCGACGTGATCGCCACCCTGCGCTCGTCCCAGGCCGCCTTCAGCTTCGATCCCTCCGAGGAGTAACCATGCCGAGCAGCCGCGTGTGCCTCTCCGCCGACCTCTTTACCTTCGCGCCCTGGCTGGCGCTCCCGGCCTCCCGCCGCGCCGCCGTGCCCGCGCTGGTGACCCTCGTCGCCGTCCACGGCCGCCACGGCTTCCTACCCTGGACGCCGCATGAGATCCGGATCGCCCTGCACCTCAGCCCGAAGTCCTTCGCTGCCCTCGTTACCTGGATGCAGCGCCTGCAACTCGGCAGCCTCGAAACCCTCCCCACCGGCGAAGCCATCGGCCTGCACCTCACCGGACTGCTCCACGCGACCTCCGCGGACACGGACGAGACCACGCTGCCGGCAGACATCGAAGCCGAACGCCAACGCGCCGCCTGGCGCGAGAAGAAGCAAAAACAACGCGCCCGCCAAAAGGCGGACGCTGTCCCTGTCCCTCAAAATGTCCCCGGCTCCGAGAGGACAATTCCCCCCGATGTCCTGCCCGTTCCCTCACATACGCGCGCGGCCGCATCGATCGAATCGAGTCGAGTCGAAGAAGATATAAATATATCTTTCGATTCGAATTCGATCGATCGATCGAAGCCCAATCCTCCCACCCCACCGACACCCCTCACCATCCAGACCGCCGACCTGGTCCAGGCACTTATTCGCCATGGCATTCCCGAGGACACCGCCCGAGCACTCATCCGGCAGCACGGTGATCAGCGCGTCGTGCTCGTCCTGGCCAGCGTGCCGCACTGGAAGACCAAGAACCCCGCCGCCGTCATCCAGGACGCCCTCAAACGCCCCGACAAGTGGCCCATACCGGCCGCCGTCGCCCAGCAGGACCTGACGCTGTTCACCCACCTGCAGCCCGCTGCCTCCCCACGTCCAGCGCCTCCAACCTGCGCCGAACAGCACGCCGACGCCCGGCGCGAAGCCAGTCAGCCCGCCCAAGACACAAAGGACCTTGCCCAGCGCTGCGCCGACAAAGAGGCGCTCGAACAAGAGATCTGGAGCCGCCTGCCCCAACAAACGCGCCAGAAGATCCTCGAATGCCAGGACGCGAACCAGCCCCTGCCCCCGCTGGTGCAAGGCCAATGGGAAGCCGCCCGTGGCGCTGTGCTTGCCACAGTCAACTATGCCCTCCAACCTTTCTATTCAGATGCCCTCTAGTTGATTGCATAGATATCGCTGTGACAAATCTCCTGGCACAAGTTAAGTTCGCCAATAACAGAGTCTGGTACAATAAAGACACAGGCTGGCACCGCTGGCGCGGCACGCCCGCCAATCTTAAATCCAGGAGTGTGAGAGTCTAGCGGATCTATATGACAATCCGGCATGCTCCGCGAGAGATTTTCTGCGTGAAGCGAAAGGATTAGTGGCGTGCCGATCATCTTAAGAAGGAGTCCGCGTGTAAAAGAGAGAATAGAAAACAGAATCAGAATTTATTGCGAAACGGGAGGAGGAAATAGGTAAGTTATGCCAAGGAAAGACAAACCTGAAGAGGGAGGCAAGTCAGACCTAGAAGGAGAAAAGCAAAAGGGCAGCGGAAATACCATCGGCCCACTGCTCAATAACTTCCTCTCTGCTTCCATTTTTGCTGCATTTATTGCGGCAGTCACCAGGTATATAAAAATAGCAGACGACTTACCAGAAAAGTTTCGTTTGCCGCTTTACCTCACTGCAGCAATCGTACTGGTGGTCATTTTGATGCAGTTTGCGTATACTACAATACGCCTCATGCATAGGAAGCTCATCGCCGACCTTAAGCTGGCAGACAATCAGGCAGCACACCTAGATATAGAGAGGAAGCGGGTGCAACTCGCTGACGCAAAACTTGACAAGGAAATAGCGGCAGTGCAGAATGTTCCTGATCAATCGGATCTAAGTGCTAAGGAACTTGCTGCGGGGCAAAGTGTTATTGACCAGACGGATCAACATCATTCAACTGCGGCCGCAACACCAACTTCGTCGGTTTCGACACCACAGATACAAAATCCGCAGTATAAGCATGTTGATGACGTTCAGTCCACTCAAACAGTACTGGGGCTGGGAAATCAAGGAAATGAATAAGAAAAAGCATATTCTTAATGCAAACTACTTACTCGCTGGCTTCAACGGGCAGACATTCGTGTCCTCCCTTGTGTCATATTTGATAAGCATAATCATTATTACTCCACTCTGCCTGTTGCTATTTCGTGTAGCAGGTGAGAATCTTGCGCTCAAATTTCTCCCATTTTTCGTGTTCATATGTATATTCATAGAGGTAATGATATGTAAGGGAGTTGTCGAATCGAGTTACCAGGAGGATGAGGAAGAGGACAACTTCGCTAAGCCAGATTACCTAGAGACAACGGATGAGGCAATTTCAACTACTATTGGGCGGGCTAAGAAAAAGATTTATGTTGTGATGAACCAATCGCATATGTCCACGAGTGAAGCTAAGACTGTGATCGCAGTAATGGACGACGCCATCACTCATTATTCCGTAGATCGTCTACTGCATGATTTTCCGCAATGGAACTTAATAGAAAATGTGCCTCTGTCTGATATACCATTCAAAGTGAATACTATTAACGAGGACAGATCCTATTTGCTAATCAAGCGTGTTATGGACATTGTGCTCGCAGGGGCATTGCTGATGTTGGCTTTACCATTACTTGTCTTGATTGCAGTGGCAATCTATATAGACGATCCTGGTCCAGTCCTCTTTGCCCAGATGCGAGTAGGCCGCAACAACAAGCCGTTTCGGTGCTATAGATTCCGCAGTATGGTTAAGAACGCGCCAGCGCTGCAAACGCTCCTCAAGCCGGACGAATTCAAAGGCCCCATCTTTAAAATTCGCCTAGATCCGCGCATCACTCGTGTTGGACGCATCCTCCGCGAATACTCGCTGGATGAGTTACCTCAACTCGTCAACGTGCTGAGAGGTGACATGAGTCTCGTAGGTCCCAGACCGAATTTGCCTTCAGATTTCAGCCAGTACGACAAGCAACACCAACTGCTTTTTACGGTAAAACCCGGCCTTATCAACCTACGCGAAATCTATGGCCTACCCGACCTGCGCGAAATGTATGACCTATTCGACCGGCGCGAAATCTATGACCTACCTGAAATGAAATTCGAACGTTGGATCGATCTTGACCTGCAGTACATCCCTGCAATGTCGTTTAAAACGGATCTAAAAATTATTCTCCGCGCCGCTGCACGAATTCCAGGATTTCTATTTCAGATTTAGAGCCGCTCGTCACATAAAACGAGTTGCCCTAAATCTGGAACGGCTTCTTGCGTTTATCCTTGAGAGCCTCATTCAATTCGCCTTAGCGTTCTAAACAAATCGAAATAGCTAAGACGGCTATTAGGTGGCGTCGGTCTGATATGGTTAAGGGAAGGGATTGAAGATTTCTCGGCCACTCCCACATATCCCTACTTTTCGCGCCTCCATCTGCTCACCTCTATCATCACCAGGAGAAACCCTTGTCTGACCCCACCGCAACAATCAATACAATGCCATCAAAGACATTCTTTGTGGATATGCTCATTCGCGATCTGAGCCTGACTGACGCCCTATTGGACTTGGCAGACAACTCTGTAGACAAACTCGTTACGAGGCTGGGTATCGATGCAACGAAAGCGGTAATGTCTTCCGCCGGAACGCCCCCTGATCAAGCAACAACGATATCGCTCCGATGCAATGCGGATGAGTTCGTCATCGAAGACACAAGCGGCGGCATGACAAAAAAGGATATTGAGGAGAGAGTATTCGTCCTTGGAAACTCGAAATTGCAGTCTGATGCCCCCGGACTCAGTGTCTACGGGATTGGAATGAAACGTGCTTTCTTCAAGATTGGTAACTACGTGGAATTGCTTACCAAGTCAGACTCAGAAGGCGAACTCGCCGTAACTTGGGACATTCCGCAATGGAAAAGCGATCCCAAGAATTGGAATCTCCCTTTCTCGGAACCGGACCAACTTAATATCAAGCGCGAGTCACTTACACCAGGCACAACGATCCGAGTATCGCAGCTCCACCCAGACATCAGTGAAGCATTCAATCGTATATCGTTTCAAAACGATCTCCGTGACCGACTTGAAACAGTTTATGCAGCCTTCCTTGCTGCTGGTGTATCGATCAAATTAGGGGACGACCCAATCGTAAGTGATTTTCCCCAGTTCGGAGTTTCAGAGGAAATCAAAAAGGCACGCCATTCATTTAAAGTCGGTGACGTAGATGTCGATATTCATGTCGGCGTAACGCCCTGGGATGATAGAATACCAAGGGGTTGGTATGTGTTCTGCAATGGCAGAATGGTCGTGTCAGCAAACAAGGATAAGTTGACTGGATGGGGAGACGAATTTCCGATTTTCCATCCGAAATACAATCATTTTCTTGGATTTGTCTTCCTTGAATCCACTAACCTCCTTGCCTTACCATGGACAACTACAAAGCAGGGCGTCATCCGAGAGGCTCATGTATACCAACAAACGCTCCAAGAAATGAAACTTCAGGCACGACCCGTGCTTGACTTTTTCGATAACAGAATGGTGCGCGACCAGGATAGTGAAGTAGCAGCTGAGAGAGAGATGCTTCTAGACGTCAAACCAGTACCGTTGTCCAGTTCATTTACTCTTCCCAGCTTCGTCTATACTCCTAGACCCTCTGCAGCTCAAACGCATGGCAACATAAGTTACAAAAAAACGCACGAGGAAATTCGTCGCGCGAAAGCCGCTTATGGAGATCCCAATATGTCGAATAAGAGCCTCGGCGAGGAGACATTCGACTACTTTTTGCGGAATGAGGAGTAATCATGGCAAGCTATGACACGGTGAACTATGGACTGCGTCCCTCAAAAGCTGTCGAACGCAAACTATTCATAGAGTGCCTACAGTTGTTGAGCAGGTGTGGCTACTACATGCCAGACTACAAATATGTTGGAATGGGGTCACCTCATTACATCGATTTTAATATTTTCCACCGACACCTCTATATCGATGAAATGCTGTGCGCAGAACGTTCTAACGCTGAGGACCGTATGCGTTTCAACCTGCCATTCGGATTCGTAGAATTGGAAATGAAGCCCATTGGTAATCTCATCAGTATGCTAGACCGGGAGCGAAGACATCTAGTGTGGTTGGATTATGACTCTGCTCTCGGCGAGTCGATACTCCAAGATCTCAGTGGTTACGTTCAGGTCCTGGCAGCTGGAAGCGTTTTCATTATATCGGTGGCAGCCGACATAAAGACGTTGCGCAATTATCTCGTTCCGCCAGAATTGCGCCGGTGTATATCCGTAGATGACCAAGATATTTACGTTGTCGACGAGCTCAACAAGACACTGGGTCACTATCTGCCTAAACCATTCACGCTACCTGCAACACCTAAATCTGTAGCAACCAATGTTTCAGGCGCGATAAGAACCTGTATCGAGGAACACGCCAAGCAACATCGAAAGTTGGAATTTATTCAACTTTTCAACTGCAGGTACACAGATGGTACCACGCAAATGTTGACGATCGGGGGCCTACTCGACACCGCATCGGCCCGTCAAGAACTCAACGACGCCAATATCTATGATCACTACTTCATGAGGGATGAAGCGGACCCCGTCGAAATAACTGTCCCTCCGCTCACATTGCGTGAGAGGAATTGGATTGACACAAATGTCATAGGCAAGAAGGAACCGGAGAAGCTTGTCTTTGAGCTCGACAAGAAGCTACTGCAGAACTACATTCGTTTTTACCGGCACTACCCGAATTATCACGAAACAGTCTTATAACGCCCATCAACACACGCCTGCAGACAGGCAACGTTCTTGAGCCGTACCGCGAACGAGTGGGAGAATGGAGGTCGAAGGGAGAGAGACGGCATTATATTTGATTACGACTAGAAGAGCGCCGGAGTGAAGCAGCGAAATTACCGGAGGCTTGCATAATAACCTGGAATGGGATATTATGGAGGTATCAATTCTGGATAGGAATCAGGAATACGGATGGCAACGACCACACAACCCGCTCCGCGGCAGCATCGCCTCCCCATGCAAGAACACAACTTCGACGCCCAGGAATTCTTACAACCAGACTCTACTCTTAAGCCATTCCATACGACGGACCTCGGCGCGCTTTTCGCCGGCGACTGCCTAGAAGTCTTACAACAGATCCGATCGGAATCTATCAATACGGTGTTCGCTGACCCACCCTTTAACATCGGCAAAGAGTATGGTAAGGGAACGAATGACAGGAAGACCGAAGAGAAATACGTGGAGTGGTGTAAAGAGTGGCTGGCGGAGTGTGTCCGCATTCTGAAGCCCGGGGGCGCCCTGTTTGTCTACAATCTGCCGAAATGGAACATCCCACTCGGCGCTTATCTTCTCGACCAGAAAATGGAGTTCCGACACTGGATCGCCATTGAGATCAGTGCCTGCCTTCCCATTACCGGCAAACTCCACCCCAGCCATTACAGCCTGCTCTACTACACGAAAGGCAAGCCGAAGACCTTCCGCCGCATCCGTACTCCAATCCTAACCTGCCGCCACTGTGGTAAGGAGATTAAGGACTATGGCGGGCATCGAGGCGCAATGAACCCGAAGGGCGTTACCCTCAAAGACGTGTGGACCGACATACCGCCTGTACGCCACTGGAAGTTCAAGTCCAAGAAGCGCACGGCCAACGCGCTGTCGACCAAACTTCTGGATCGGGTGATAGAGATGACCACGGTCGAGAATGACGTCGTCCTTGACCCCTTCGGAGGAAGCGGTACGACCTTCGCTGTCTGTGAGAACAAACATCGGCGCTGGTTGGGCATGGAAATCGACTACGCTCCGGAGATCGTGGAGCGCTTGGAAACCGACGACATCCAACTCCACCAGAACTCAGACTACGTCGAGGTCTAAAACTACTCAAGTGCTCTACCGTCCTTACCTTTGGGAATCTTCGGAACAGATGTACTGGTAGCATCATGCTCGATCACGAAGATTTCCAGCACGCCATCCGTCACAGGAAGAGATTTCCACAAGTCTACATAAGGTTCCAGTTCCGGAAAGTTTCCAATACGTCCCGTAAGATAGTAGGCGAATGGCCTGGATGGGATGACCAGCACGGCAGCGGCGATAGAACCCCTCAACAAACCGAGAGACATTTTGTTAAGCGCACGGTGGCTCGACGAAATGTTGCCGCTTTCCCATTCAAGAATAATGCGACCATGAGGGGAGTAGAACGCGGCATCGAACTTACCCGGTAGTTTCCCAGGGATAACGTGAAACGGATCCTCAAGTTTCCACTGCTGTCTCTTAAGGTCCGCCATCAAATCCTTCTTGATGGGGACAACTCCATTGCCCTTGCCCCTCTCTTTGCCACTCTCCGGATGGATAGTGAACTTACCGCTTCCGGGGGGCCAGTCTACCGCCTGAACTGCTGTTATCAATCCAGCGCGTATGTTCTGCCACTCAGCCGAACTTGCGAACGGTCCAACATGAAGCAACCGTTCGAAATGCACTATTTTCAATCCGCCTCCGAGTCTGGACGAGAAGCGCTATCGAAGGCGCGGAGGAACTCAAATGGATCGACCCCGATGGCTCGGGCCACCTCGAAAAACTCGATCACATCAAGACGACGTTCCCCACGCTCATACTTCGAAACAAAAGACTGTGGCCGTGACAACTTATGAGCCAGCTCGGCCTGGGTAAGCCCAGCCAGTTTACGCGCCTCAATAAGAAGCCGTCGAAACCGATCATAGTTGTCGCTGAACACGGATTTTGTCACTAACTGCGCCTCTTGCCGCCTGCCAATATTTCCAGACTCTAAACCCTTTTCAGGATAAACCCAAATCAGGTTTTCGCTCATCACCGCGACGATGTAAAATCTGCGATTGCCGCTGCCGTCGAGCGTCTCCTCGCAAAAACTACGTCAAACCCGAAGGCCTAGCCCCCTTTCTCTCCTCGGTCCTCGCGCAAGCCGTCAACCTCTACGCCGACTGGCCCCTCGCCGCCTGACCAACCGCCCCTCATAATAGCAACTACTGGACTCACTCTCAAATTGCAATCCAATAAATTGCCTCTCACGTAAGCAGGATTCTGCTCGCCTATGTCTAACCTGCGGGCAATACCAACGTGCGGAAAGCGCACGACGCTTGATGCTAGAGGAGATTGGGAAGTCTGGATGATGGAGGAAGAGAATGTCGAAGAGGAAGACAATAACTACACGTTATGACACTAATAGTTATGACGCTGACCATCAGAACGTAAAATGTTGGCTATGCGGTGTACGCATTCGCCTTGAGTCGTTTGAAAAACATGTCGTTAACTACCATCGTACTTCAATCTACTATGGAACCCCAAGCAATTCGATTAATTCACGCCATACGAAGTTTTACGCATCTACGAGCGTCCAACAGCGGCAGCAAATTAAAGAATCTACTCTCGCTGTGTTCCTAAATTACCGTCAAGCAAAGCTCGCCAATCAGCCTTCCAACCCTCAAAGCAATCAACCTATTCTTCCGCAAGTCCAGGCGGAGATCAGTGGCTTTATCGTTGACGAGACCTTACGAGGCAAATCTGCTCAACGCGATACAAAGGACACAATACACATCCATCCCGAAGCCTACCGACACAACGGTTTCGATCCGCATCGAGAGGACGTGGAAGCTAGAGATATAAAGGACGAAGCACAACGCAAACTATCCCTCATAAGGCAAACGAAGCGCAACCTCGGTCTTGCGGAGGTCCGTGTCGGCAAATTGGTGTTAGTCGAAGATATTCAAGCTGGCGATGAACTCCTATACTATATGGCTTCTGGTAAGCAGGAGTTCGTTAAGGGAAACAAGGTTTATATTGAAAACCATAGCATCCCACCTGGCGGAGCCGATGCGGTGATCCGAGACAATGCACCTGTCGGCAAAGCTTTAATAGGCTCTTTCGTCACTGATGTGGTCACCGTGCATGGCGTCGAAGAACCCGTCGAATTCCGGATACTGGATGTGCGAGAGTGCGATCCAACCTTGAATAGTATAGACGCAGATCGCCCAGTAGTTAAGACCGCCGACAACCACGATAAACAGGTGAGTGAGGTAATCGGTGCCGGTGGTTGGGACGGATTGGCGCGAGATGGCGGACAATTCGGTTCGTTTACAAAACACGACAATTATGGTGATGAGTCAGACGCAGAAGAAGACGACAATGACATTTTTGATTTCGACGATAGCGGCCTCTGACGCTCTCAAAGCAAACGGAAAACCTCACTGCCCTAAACCAACCCACTCCATCCACGCCGCCACGACAGCCGAGTGAACACAGGGACCGCACACAAGCAGTCCGACAAGTGAGCAAAATAGGGGCGCACCGATGCCAGCCGCCCCTTTGCCTTTACCACCCAATTTCGACGTCCCAATCCCCTCCTGGTGCCACTATACGCACCCATCCCAACACATCACTAACCACTCATATTTTGTCTGTTCCTACCAACAATACGTAGACATTTGACAACTACCCAAAACAATAGCTATAATAGCTCTCTGGTACCCGTCGTAACTTTCTTCTCTCCACTTCCCGCCCGCGAACCAAGCAGGAGGAACCAATGATTGTCCTATTGTCCGAACCCGAATTGCTGAAGATCCTGGGAGCCCACGTTGAAACGACACTCGGCCCCGATTGCAAACTCCTCAACGAAGGCGAATTCATCGTTGACGATTCCGGCGCCGGCCACAACCTCACCTATCGCGTCCCGGTCGCATTCCAGCCCTGACCTCGGAGGATCGCCATGTCTCCCCTCACCCCCTGGAAAAGCGCGACAACCATGCTGGCCAACACCCGCGCAGCCGACATCGCGCAGCTCCGCCTGCCGCCGACACTCTATGCCCCCACCCGCTCCGACTGGGGGCCACCCGATCACCACGCCGGCCTCGACTGGACCGTCATGCGCGAAGCCAAAGGCCCGACCACCCAACCCCTCGCCCCGCACGAATAAGCGAGCCATCACCACCGAAAGGAAACCACCATGTCCACACCCAAACCGCCGACCTTCTGCACCGCCTGCGGCCAGCAACTGCCACCAAACCACATGCTCGAAACCCAGCCGACGCCGCCACACGCTGCCGAACCGGTCCACCACCCGCCCGTGCACACCATCGTCCAGGCGCACACCGCCGCCGTCCTCACCCCCACCGATCGCAAGGTCGAGGCCATGAAAAAGCGGGCCGGATCCAAGTAGCCCCGCATACGGCTGAAGCAGGCATAAAAACGGGTCGGCTCCCACAAGAACCGACCCACCACCCAAGAAACTTTCGCAGGCGCGCGCGCACGCATTATGCGCCCGCGCACGCGAGATTAACCAATCAAGAGAGCCTCATTTCGGCCCTTCAGCCGCAACGATCTGCGTCTGAACGCTCGCCTCTTCCTCCGGTGTCAGCAGCATCGGATGGGGGCGAATGATGATCAACTTCGCGCCATCGCCCACCGCCTGCTTCGGCCGGTCCGTCAGATCCATCCCCGCCATCTGCGCCATTACCCGAAGCGCTTGCACATCCCCTTTGTCCACTGCATTGTCAATCAGTCGCTCAATCTTCTCCGGCGTGATCTTCCCCTGCGCCTGACTCACCGCCTCATACAGCAGATCCCGATTGGCATCCGACGACATCGACGCCGATCGCGCCTTCCCACGCCTCCCCGAGCACTCCTCCGCCGCCTGCTTATCCTTCTTCCAAACCCTCCGAATCGGCCGCCACATCTTCTTTTGCGCTGGCGTCAAACTCTCCACAAAAGCCGCCAGATGCCCACGCGGAAGCCCCTCGATCTCCTCTTCTGCATCAGTAGTCTCCACGTCTCTCCTCCTTCCACAAATCCCCAGCCAGCAAAACCGGTCCCGCATCAAAACCATAGCGATCGGGAACCACGTCCGCCAACGCCGACACGATCAAAACGTCCGATCCGACACCAATCAGAGCAGGCGAATCGAGCTGATCAGGGCGCAGAGCATCCAGCCAGGACCGGAGATCTCGGAACGTCGCTGGCCGCTTCTTGCCGACCAGATAAATCGCACGCTCTTCCAAGGAGTCCTCCATTCGATCAAAACGAGTGCCAGAGTAACCATAAAGGGGAATACTCTGCCAAGATAAAGCCTTTGGCAGAGAGTTCCCCTCCTGGAAGCCTGTTCCATCCAGGATCCAACCGAAAAGCCTTCTCACATCATGATACCCACATGAAACTGCCGGGTCCGGAATACACTGCCGAGATAAAGCCTTCGGCAGAGAATTCCTCCCCCTCCTGCGTGTTTCATTCAAGCAAAGCGGCAGCCTTGTCCTCCCGCGCCGGGACGCGCTTGCCATACCACTCTCCACATCGTCCCGAAGCCGGCTTTCCACATCACCGACGCACACCTGCCGCCGAAAGCATAGCTCCAGCGCCAGTAGAGAAACCTAAACAATCAGGAGACGAAATACACTCCTGATAAAGCCCAGGAGAGAATTTCGCCTCCTTACCCACCTCGCTCCTGCTGCCTGTCGGTTGCGTGAGCGACGACCGTTGCTCCATACTCCGGGCTTGCGCTGCATCTGCGTGTTCGGCTTAGACCGCCCACACGCCGACGGCGTTGCAGGCGGCAGGAGCCGGAATACACTGCCGATAAAGCCTGGCAGAGAATTCCGGCCCCCTCTTGGTTTCCGTCGCTTCGCGCCGCACTCCGCATTCGCGGAGATGGTTACCCTTTGGGCAGGCGGGTATTGGGAAGAGTTCGAACTGTCTTGCCACATCGCCGGAAGCGCGCCGCCAGTCCGCCAGATCCGCGCCGTGGCGCTCCTCCCTCCGCATCAATCCTCGTCATGTTCTGGCGCCTCTGAGCGCAGATCGACCATACCACGCAGCGCAGCGAGATCAAGCGTTCCCTCGCGCAAGTCCGCCTGTTCCCGATCCATCCCCGCGCCCTGGACGATGCCCCAACACTTCGACCCGAACGCTTCCAACAATTCCACCGCAGCGTCTACCTGCCCGGTTCCGATCTTGACGAGTGCCTTACTGCAAACCTGCCGCGCCTCGTCGGCCAGTTCCAATCTACTGTCCATCGGCCTGCCCCTCCGTCTGGGCATCGCCTGCCCCGTTCGCCTGCTTCTCGCGTTCCCGCCGCGCGC
>Ga0070658_10001749_pt1 | contig 18307 bp, 16 predicted proteins | sample KBSC13metaG_FD_64664 | JGI IMG/M metagenome (GOLD analysis project Ga0070658, IMG submission 64664) | Corn rhizosphere microbial communities from Kellogg Biological Station, Michigan, USA - KBS C1-3 metaG | ecosystem: Host-associated > Plants > Roots > Rhizosphere > Soil ...
GCACCCGCTCGCCGACGCCATCGTGCGGTATGCGCGGGAGCACGATGTCGCACTCGACACGCCGGAAGGATTCCAGTCCGTCACCGGCCGCGGTGCCACCGGGGCCGTGAGCGGAGCAGCGCTCGCCGTCGGCAATGCGGCGCTGATGCGCGATTGGGCGATCGACGTCGCTCCGCTCGCCGGCGACACCGACCGTCTCGCGTCGGACGGCAAGACCCCGATGTACGTTGCCATCGACGGTGCACTCGCCGCGGTAGTTGCGGTGGCCGATCCGATCAGGGAGACGTCGCGCGAGGCGATCAGGAGCTTTCACGACCTCGGGCTCGAGGTGGTGATGCTCACCGGCGACAACCGTCGCACCGCGGAAGCGGTCGCGCGTCAGGCCGGGATCGACCGCGTGGTGGCCGAAGTGCTGCCCGACGGGAAGGTGGCCGAGATCGCGCGGCTGCAGTCGGAAGGAAAGGTCGTCGCGATGGTGGGTGACGGGATCAACGACGCGCCGGCGCTGGCGAAGGCCGACGTGGGCATGGCGATCGGCACGGGAACGGACATCGCCGTCGAGGCGGGAGACGTGGTGCTGATGCGCGGCGACCTGCGCGCCGCGGCGCACGCGGTCAAGCTGTCGCGTCGTACCATGCGCACGATGAAGCAGAACCTGTTCTGGGCGTTCATCTACAACGTGATCGGCATCCCGGTCGCGGCGGGGGTGCTCTATCCCGCGTTCGGGCTGCTGCTGAGCCCCATCCTCGCCAGCGCGGCGATGGCGTTCAGCTCCGTGAGCGTCGTGACGAACAGCCTGCGACTGCGCGCGGCGCGCATCGCCTGAACATCCACTCGAGGAGTCAAGACATGGCGACCAAAACGAAAGGCGCGTCGCTGCCCCTTGCGCCTGGCGCGAGCTGCGGATGCGCCACTCAGGGCGACGGCGACGAGCGAAAGGCCGTCGCGGTGGATGCGGACATCAAGGATCGCAACCTGAAGCGGCTGCGGCGTATCGAGGGGCAGGTGCGCGGACTGCAGCGCATGGTGGAGGAGGACCGCTACTGCGCCGACATCATGACGCAGATCTCCTCCGTGCACGAGGCGCTGCGCTCCGTCGGCCGCGAGCTGATGCGGAACCACCTGAAGCACTGCGCCACCAGCGCCATCAAGTCGAGCAGTGAGGATGCCGAGGCGATGTACGACGAGCTGGTGGAGATGATGTTCAAGCACAGCCGGTGATGCACGGGGGATCACTACTCCCCGTGCAGCACGGTCGCCGGCTCGATCCCCGCGGCCCGTCGCGCCGGCAGCCAGCTCGCCGCCAGCGCCACGGCGATGATCGCGATGCTCGCCGCCACGTACGTGACTGGGTCCAGCGCGCCGATGCCGAACAGCAGGTGCGCAAGGACGCGTGAGCCGGCGAGCGCCGCGGCGAGGCCGATAAGCAATCCCACGGCCGCCAATGCCGCAGCGCGCCGGAGAACGAGCCCGACGATCTCCCGCCGGCGCGCGCCAAGCGCCATGCGAATTCCCATCTCGCCACGCCGCTGCGCGACGGTATAGCTCAACACGCCGTACACGCCGAGCAGCGCCAGCACCGTTGCTGCGGCGGCGAACACGCCGAGGAGGAGCATCGTGAATCGCTGCCGCGCCACGGACTCGGCGAGCGCCGCGCGCATCGTCCCCACATCGAACAGCGCGAGGTTGCCATCCACGCTCCACAGTTCGCGTCGAACCGCTCCAACGAGGAGCGACGGATCACCCGACGTGCGCACGAGCAGCGTGACCGCCGTCGTCGGCGTCTGCTGCAGCGGCGTGTAGACCGCGGCCGGGGCATTCTCGGTGAGTCCGTGAAATCGCTCGTTGCCCACGACGCCGACGATCTCCCGCCACTGCCCCCAGAACCGGATCCGATGCCCGATCGGATCGTCGCCATCCAGATATCGTTTCGCGGCCTCGGCGTTGATCACGGCCACCAGCGGCGCGTCGGTGCCGTCACGGTCGGACAGGAGCCGTCCGCGCAGCAGCGGCACTCCGAGCGTGGCGAAGTACCCGGGACTCACGAGTCGCGTGGAGATCTCGGCCTGTCCCTTCGCGCTCTCCGCCTCGCGCCCTTCGATCGTGAAGCCATTCGTGAAGCCCGGCTCGAGTGGACTGGCCGATGCAAGCGCCACCGAGCGCACGCCGGGAAGCTCGCGCACGCGCTGGGTCACGCGGTCGTAGAAGCTCGTGACCTCCGTCCAGCGTGGAAAGTTGTCGTAGCTCTGCGGGTAGCGCGCCGGCGGAAGCTGCAACGAGGCGTGCAACACGTTGTCCGCGGTGAATCCCGGGTCCACCCGGCGCAGCGTCCAGAAGCTCCGTACGAGCAGGCCGGCACCGACGACGAGCACCACGGCGAGCGCGAGCTCGGCGACCACCAGCGCGTCGCGCAGCCGGCGGTGGTGCCGGCCCGGTGACGCGCTGCGTCCGCTGGTACGCAGCACGTGCTGCAGGTTCAGCGACAGCGCTGCAAAGGTGGGCACGAGCCCGAAGCCGAGCGAGACGATGACAGTGATGCCGAGCGTGAAGCCGAGCACGGTGGTATTGATGCCGACGTCGCCGACGCGCGGGATGTCGGCCGGCGCGGCGGCGACCAGCACCCTGAGCCCGAAGGTAGCGACGAACAATCCTACTGTGGCCGAGGCGATCGTGAGCAGCAGGCTCTCGATGAAGAACTGTCGCGCCAGTCGTCCCGTGCCGGCGCCGAGCGCGGCGCGCACCGCCACTTCGCGCTGACGCACCGTCGCGCGGGCGAGGAGCAGGTTGGCGACGTTGGCGCACGCGACGAGGAGCACGAGCCCCACCGCGCCGAGCAGGACGAGCAGGGCGGGACGCACGGGCGAGAAGAGCGCATCGGGGAGCGGCTCGACGGTCATCCCGCGCCCCTTGTTGGCGCCGTACGCTGCTTCCAGCCGCTGCGCGATCGCGCCCACGTCGGCTTGTGCCGATGCAACCGTGGCGTCAGGGCGCAGCCGTCCGATCAGCTTGACGGTGTGGTTGTAGCGCGGCGTCGACGTCGGGCCTTGCTGCAGCGGGACCCACAGGTCGGTATGCTCCGAGGGAAAGGCGACACCGGCGGGAAGGACGCCGACCACCGTGTATGGTTCGTCGTCCAGGTGAACGACGCGACCGATCACCGAGGGATCGCCGCCGAAGCGCGTGCGCCAGAGCTGCTCGCTCAGCATTGCGACGCGTGCGCCGCCGGGAGTGTCGTCGGCAGCGGTGAAGGCGCGGCCGATGCGCGGAGAGATGCCGAGTATGCCGGCGACGTCGTGGCTCACGGTTCCGGCGGTGAGCCGTTCCGGTTCGGCACCGCTCTCGGTGAGCGTGAGCGGCGCCTCCTCGAACGCGCCGACTGCGGTGAAGCTGTGGTTCTGCTCGCGGATGTCGTACCAGTCGGGGACGGATGCATCCTCGCGCGTCGTGCCGCTGAAGCGATCGCCCTCCCAGACGAGCAGAAGGTGATCCGCGCCCGGATACGGGAGCGCGCGCAGCAGCACGCCGTCGAAGACGCTGAAGATGGCACTGTTGGCGCCGATGGCGAGGCCGAGCGTGAGCACGACGACGGCGGTGAAGCCGCGGTTGCGCGCCAGCTGGCGGAAGGCGAAGACAACGTCGCTGCGCACGCTGCCGAGGAAGTCGCCGAGTCTCATGCGTCGCTCGCGTTGGTGTCCGATGCGGTAGCACGACTCGCGCACGTCTTCCACGTTGCCGAAGCGACGGAGCGCCTCGGCGTGCGCTGCATCGGGAGAGAGACCGGCGGCGATGTATTCACGCTCGCGCATCTCGACGTGGAAGCGGACTTCGTCGTCGACGTCCTGCTCCACGTTCGCGCGCCAGAAGCGCAGGTAGCGGCGCCAGGTCTCCGCCATGGTGGTCGCTCTAGGCCGGTTGTGAGGTGGCCGTCATGACGAGGCCTACCGCGTCGGCGAACCGGCTCCAGGTGGATGCCTGCGCGCGAAGCTGCTTCCGGCCCTGCGGCGTGAGCCGGTAGAACTTGGCCCGCCGGTTGTTCTCCGACACGCCCCACTCGGCGACGATCCACTCGCGGGCTTCCATGCGGTGGAGGGCAGGATAGAGCGAGCCCTCCTCGACGCGCAGAACGTCGTTCGTCGTCTCCTGCAGCCATCTGGCGACGGAGTACCCGTGCACCGGCCCCCAGCTCACCGCCTTGAGGATGAGCATGTCGAGGGTGCCCTGGAACAGATCGACTCCGGGTCCCGCCATCGGTCTCTCCGTAGAATGTCTATGGGAGACAGTATGGCGCGACCCGTAGGACGTCAAGGGGAAGCGAGGGACGGGTGCCCAGAGCTCGCGACGTCAGGCGCTCGGACGGTCGGGAGGTACCGAGCGCGATCCGCCCGGCGGCGCGAACTACCGGGAGCCGCCGGCTACCACCGTTCCGATGATCCCTCCAGCCGCCGCGCCGATCACGGCGCTCTTCACGCTGCGGCCAGCCGCGGCGCCAAGGATGGCGCCCGCAACCGCGCCGACGCCTGCACCCTGCATCCGCGTCGGTCCACTCCGCCTCGTGCTCGGCGTGGTGGACGACGGAGAGGTCGACGGCATTCCAGCCGACGTCGCGACGACCACGTCGCCATTGGATGCGCTACGATGCTCGCTCGAGCCGCTCTCGACCGGATCGCTTGCCGCTCCGGCCGCAACGCGTTCGGACTGCGCATCGCGTTCCGGTACGGAGGCGGCTGTCGTCACGGTGCGCGGCGTGACGCGCGATCGGACTCGTGAGGCGACGTGCGTCGGCGTGACAGCGCGCAAGTGCGGTACCGTCATCGGCGCGGTGTTGCTCGCCACGACGCTCCCCTGCGATTGCGTCAGTCTGGCCACGCGCTGGCGCGCGTCGGCGGCTCCCGTCGCGGTGGACGTGAGCGTCAGGTATCGGCAATACGCCGTCACTGCGCCGGCGCGATCGCCGACCGCCTCGCTGGTACGGCCGAGGTGGTACGCCACCGACTCGTCGGTGCCATCGAGCTGGAAGGCGCGGCTGAGCAGCGACCGCGCTTCTCCAACGTGGCCGAGCACTTCGGCGGCGTAACCCTGGCGCGCGAGCTCCTTTGCCTGCGGCTCGTTCGCCGCGGATGACCGGGCAGCGGGAGTAGCCGTGCCGCACGCTGCGGGCAGCGGTGGCGCTTCCTGCTGGTTCAGGCTCAGCCGGGCGAGTGTAGTGTCTTTCGCGAGGCCCGCGATCGATGCGGAGTCGTCGCGGGTGGAGCAGGCCGCAGCAGCGGCAAGGATCACGAGCACGACCGGACGAGAGCGGTACACTGAAGCCTCCGTTCCCCGGGGAGATTGGCGATGTCGAATGGACGTGCAGGTGTGCCGGGCGCAGCGAAGTGTCGTCATCCGCCGCTGTATCGGCCCGCAGTTCCATTACAAGGCAGGCGACGTGCCGCCCGAAGAGGGGCCGTAGGTGGCCATAACGCCGCGAGGTGTCCGCAGGGCTGACAGGGTGCTGTCCATATGAATGGACCTGGCTGCTTGGAAGGGGAGGGAGCGCGGAACGCCGTCCTGAAACCGTTTGCGCTCGAATCCCGTTTGAAACTCCACCAAAAGGGCGTCCGTACTTTGTATCGCCAAGTACTCTGCACATACCAGAGCCCGCCGGAAACGGCCCCACCCCGCCTCTCATGCTGCCCACGCCGTCAGGTCTCCGCTCCTCAACTCGCCGAGGGACGACCATGCCACGCCTACGACTCGCACTGCTCGCGCTGGCCATCGCGCTTCCTGCCCTGAGCGCCTCCGCGCAGACTCCCGCCCCGTCCGCCGGCATGCCACCGGTGTTCGAGATCCGCGGCAAGATCACGGACACCGCCGGCACGCCGCTGCCACGCGCATCGGTCACGCTGCGACTCAAGGGCTCATCCGTCGCGATCGCCGGCGCCTTCGCCGGCAACGACGGCAGCTTCCGCGTCCCCAACCTGCGGCCGGCGACGTTCACCATCCGCGTCGTCTACATCGGCTACGCGCCGGTGATCCAGGACATCACCCTGTCGCCGAAGTCGCCGGTGGTGGACCTCGGCGTCGCGAAGCTGGCGCCGCTGTCGACGACGCTGTCCGCGGTGACCGTCACCGAGGAGCGTGCGGCTGTCGTCACCGAGCCCGATCGCAACTCGTACGTTGCGAAGAACATCGCGCCCGGCGCGTCCAACGCCAGCGAGCTGCTGGAGAACGTCCCGTCGGTGCAGGTGGACGTGGACGGCAAGGTGAGCCTGCGCGGCAACGAGAACGTGGTGATCCAGGTCAACGGACGTCCCACGCCGATGCGCGGCGCGCAGCTCATCGCCTACCTGAAGACGCTATCGGCGAACGTCATCGACCGCATCGAGGTCGTGCCGAACCCGTCGGCCAAGTACGATCCCGAAGGCATGGCGGGAATCATCAACATCGCCCTGAAGCAGAACGTCGACCTCGGCCTCAGCGGCTCGACGAACACGGCGTTCTCCACGCGCGACCGCTACAACGCGAGCGGAAACATCGGCTATCAGAGTGGTCCGTGGACGTCGTTCGTGAGCGTCGGCATCGTGTCCGACGAACGCAACGCGCTCGGCATCAACAATCGCGAACGCTACGACGCCACGAACGCGCTGCAGAGCACGAGCGCGCAGAGCATCCTGCTCACGCCGTCGCAGAAGGGACAGAACCTGAACGCAACGGTGGACTGGAAGCCCAACAAGCGCGACGTGCTCTCCAACGCGCTCATGCTGAGCCATCGCTCGTCCAACGAGATCTCGATGACGACGCAGTCGCTGCTCGACCCGTCGGGGACGATGCTCGACTCGTACCTCCGGCCGAGGGATGCGGATTCGAAGGGAACGATGGTGGACTACGACGTGGCGTTCAAGCGCAGCTACAAGCCGCGCGAGCACGAGCTGTCCACCGAGTTCCGGTTCAACCGCTCGCACAACGAGGACGTGACGGACGAGCGTCATCTCGCGAGCCCTGGCGCGGCGTACGACTACGGCAAGATCGACCGCAACGACGCGGTGACCAAGCAGCTCACCGGGCAGCTCGACTACACGCGCACGCTTCGTCCGCGCATGAAGCTGGAGACCGGGTGGAAGAGCAACGCGCGCTGGCTGGACCGCAACTACGTGCAGACGGAGGATGCGTCGGGGACCGGCACGTGGACGCAGACGCCGCTGAGCAACGCGCTCACCTTCAACGAAGGCGTGCACGCCGTGTACGGACTGTTCAGCGAAGGCGTGAAGAAGTGGGACTTCCAGGGTGGGCTGCGCGGCGAGTATGCGACGCGCAACTTCGTCCTCGGCAGCGATCGTTATCCGTATGATTACGCGAGCCTGTTCCCGAGCGCGGCGGCGAGCTACAACATCAGCGACGCGGCGAACTTCAAGGCCAGCTACTCGCGGCGCATCAACCGTCCGGGCTCGGACCAGCTCAATCCGTTCCCGACGTACTTCGACGCCGACAACGTGTTCTTCGGCAACCCGAACCTGAGCCCCGAGTACACCGATGCGATCGAGCTCGGCGTGACGAAGACGGGGAAGAAGGGGATGATCCAGCTTCAGCCTTTCTACCGCCACACGGCGAACGTCATCCGGATCGACATCAATCCGACCGACACGCTGGAAGGACGCGAGATCACGTCGATCAGCTTCCGCAACCTGGCGCAGAGCAACTCGTGGGGCTCCGATCTCACCGGTCAGCTCAAGCTGTCACCGAAGTTCACCGCGCTGTCGAACTTCAGCCTGTTCAAGATGGTGACGGATGGCGGCTCGGCGAGCGCGGTGGGATCGAACGCGATCGGGTGGATGGGGCGTTTGAACGTCACGAGTGAGGTGACGAAGCGGACGACGCTCCAGGCGGCGTACAACTACCGCGCGGCGATGAAGATCGAGGGCGGCGAGATGGGGGCGCAGCAGGTGATGAACTTCGCGCTGCGCCAGAAGGTCCAGGGCGACAAGGGCGCGGTGCTGGTGCGGGTGAACGATCCGTTCGAGATGCTGCGGTTCCGGGTGACGGCCGGAGACGACAAGGTCACGCAGATCACGCAGCGGAATCCGGAATCGCGGATGGTGTTCATCGGGTATCAGTACACGTTCGGGCGGCCGCCGCGGGTGAGGCAGGTGGCGCCGGAGACGACGGGCGGAGGGAGCGTGGGGTTCGGAGGGCCGTGAGGCGCGGCGTGTGACGGACTGACATCGCGGCGCTGGTCACTCAGACCGCCCTCGGGTGAGAACGCGAATGAGGGCCCGGGAAACCCGGGCCCTCATTCGCGTCGTATCGGATGTAGTCGCCGCAGCGCCTGGCTGCTAGCGGGCGCCGACCTGGAAGCCGACGGCGAAGTTGAACGTGGCGCTCGAACCGTCCAGGCCGACCGGAACGCTGACCGAAGGCCGGATGGAGACCCGCTGATTCAGAAGCAGGCCCAGGCCGAGCTCTGCCATGCCGAACGAGTCACTCGCCGACTCGCTGCCGAAGCCGGGTACGCTCACCGTCGCCGTTCCATGGAGATACGAAAAGCTGCCGAACGGGATGACCGAAACCGTCGGCGACGCCGTCACGCTCACGCCAAGTGCGACGCCACCGCCGGCGTCAACCTCGTGGACGTTGTAATCGTTCACGCCGTCGCTGAACGACGGAAGCTTGGCATATGAGACCGAGGCGATTGGACACACGGAGACCGATGTCGTCGGTGCCGGGCCAGTGGAAGGGGCTGGCGACACCTTGATGTCGTAGCCGAGGGTACCGCCAAACGACATGCCGCTTCCATCGAGCCCATCGTACGACTGGAAGGCGACGCCGCTGTTGAGGAACAGTCCCTGACGCGAACCCAAGCCAACCTGGACGCCAGCCCCCTTGGTGCCGTCGGTGAAGCTTGCGCCCGCGCCGAGCTGCAGCGGAGCGACTTTGTACGAGGGTGCACCGAGACACGCCTGGGCGTGAGCGAGCGACGGGGCCGCGACGATGAGGAGGACAGCGGCAGTGATCGACAGCGCGATATCGGAGCGTCGATCGAAACGGAAACAGCGCATGGAAGAACCTCATGAGACTGGTGGGAGGTGAGGAAGTCGCCGTAGTGTCATGCGCCCCTCGGTGAGGAGCATGGCAAAGGACGCCTTGCCGGGCGAGATGATAACATCGCTGCAGGAGCTGGAGTGCCTGCCGCCTGCCCGCTCGACGATCCCCGTGCGTCGAGGTCGGCACTGTGCGCAGGAGCGCGTACAGCGCGTGTAACTCGTCATCGCGGGGATGCTGCGTCATCGTCTCGGCGGCATCTGCAGTGGCCCCGGGCCTCCGCACGCCACAGATTGGCTGTATGCGGCGCCGGCCGCTCGCCTTCGCCCTCAGGATTGCGCTCGCCTGCTGCGGCTCGGTCGAACCGGAGTCATTCAGGATCACCGGATCGGGGCCGGACGCGATGGCCGACAACCCCCGACTTGACTCGAGCGTATCATGACCAGACGACTGCGCTACCAGGTTGCGATGAGCCTCGACGGCTTCATCGCGCGCCCGAATGGGGAATACGACTGGCTCGTGATGGACCCCGCGATCGACTTCGCCGCACTGTTCGGGGAGTTCGATACCGCGGTGATGGGACGAAAGACCTACGACGTTCTCCTCTCGCAGGGCGCCCTGAAGGACCTGGCCGGACTCGACGTCATCGTGTTCTCGCGGACGCTGGCGGCGAGCGAATCGCGGCGCGTTCGCATCGTGAACGACCAGCCGCACCAGGTCGTGGCAGCGCTCAAGGCGCAGCAGGGACGTGACATCTGGCTCTATGGCGGCGGTGCACTCTTCCGCTCACTGCTCGACGCGGGCCTGGTCGACACCGTGGAAGTCGCGGTCATGCCCGTCCTGCTTGGCGATGGTATTCCGCTGTTGCCGGCGGGCACGTCGACGACTTCGCTCGTGCTGGCGGATCAGCGCACGCTTTCGGCGAGTGGAATCGTGGTGCTCGCATACACGGTGGAGGGGACGAGCGGCGCGGCGCCGCGCATCGGCTACGTCAGGTCGGCGGAGGATGTCGGCGCGGGATCACCAGGCGCATAGGCGGAGGAAAGACGCGTGAAGACGGTGAAGTTGATGCGCTCGAGGGTCCACGCCGGAGTTGGTTTCGACAGCGGCCACGTGCGGTCATGATCGCCTTCTCCGCCCTCCGGGAGCGCTACGCACTCGACAGAGCCGCTGGCGGTGCCACTCCGCATCTCGCGGACGCCCTGGCCGCGATCGGGTGGTCCTCTGTGGGCGAGCCAACGCCCGACGAGCTGGCCGACTATCTGGTGGAGCTCGTCGACGGTTGCATCACCGATCACCACGATCCGGAGCAGCTCGTGTCCGACATCGCTCGGCTGCTGCGCGATTCAGGCCCGCTGCTCGATGGCGGGCTTCCGCCCGTCGCCGCGTACGAGCCAGCGGCGCGCGAGCTGCTGGAGCGATATGTTCGAGGGACGAGGTGAACGCATGCTGATTCCTGTCGTGCAGGCGATGCTCCTCCGTGAGCTCGCGGCGGTGCAACGCTCGGTCGAGGCATATCCGGACGACGCAAGTCTCTGGGCACAGCCGAAGGGACTGCCAAATGCCGGCGGCACGCTCGTCCTGCATCTCGCCGGCAACCTGCAGCATTACGTCGGCGCCGTGCTCGGCGCGAGCGGCTACAAGCGCGACCGATCCGCCGAGTTCGCGCGACGGGACGTTTCGCGAGCGGAATTGCTGCGCGAACTGACAGCGGCCGTTGCCGCGATCGAGCGCACGCTGCCAACGATCTCCGAGCGGACGTTATCGCAGCCGTATCCGGAGCTCGTCGGCGGCCGGGTGCTCACGACGGGTGCCTTCCTCGGCCATCTCGCGACGCACCTCGCCTATCACCTCGGCCAGATCGACTATCACCGGCGCGTGGTGACGGGCGACTCACGGGGTGTCGGGTCCGTGTCCCCAGTCGCCCTACCGCTCTGAGCGTCGTCGCGCAGGCGCGATCGTCCTCACCATCGCGTGGCCGATCGCGTAGCGCCGCTGATCACGCCGCGACCATCCGCATCCCGAATCGCTCGAACACCGGACCGACCGCCTTCGGAGTCCGCTCGCGATCGAACGGCCCCTGCCACGCGTCGGCGAGCGCGCGGAAGAACTGCTCGTACTCCGGCGGTCCCATGGTGATCATGCGGCACGGACGGTCGCCGGCTCCGGCGAAGCGGTGCTTCGCTCCCGCAGGAACGACGACGGTGTCGCCGCGTCGCGCGATCCAGGTGTCGAGCGAGCCGTCGCGTTCGAGCGTCCACTCGGCTTCGCCGTCGATGACGTGAAAGACCTCGACCCAATGATCGGTGTGGAGCGCGTTGGCACCGCCGCGCGGCTGCACGACGAGCTCCATCACGCTGAACTTGCCGCCGGACTCGCTCCCGGAGACGAGCACGGTAATCTCGTTGTTGCCGAGGAACTGCATGGTGCGCGAGTCGTTGGCTGTTGCAGTCATCGCTTGCCTCCTCTCTTCGGGACTGGAACGGAATCGCGCAGTTGCGCGAGCAGGGTATCGATGGCCCACGCCACCGCGGCCTGGGCATCTCTGGCGCCGAGTCCGGATTCGTCCTGGACCGTGATCCATGCGCTCGAGCTGCAGAGGTAGCTCAGGACAGGTGCCGCGCGATCCAGGTCGCGTCGCGGAAGGCCGGGCACCTCGCGCTGCAGGGCGCCGCGGATCACGTCGACTCGCGCGCGGCGGTAGTCGCTGCGAAGGGAGCGACCGGTGGTGGTGCGGAGCAGGGCACGCGCGAGCTCGGGGCGGTCGGCCACTCGCTCGGCGGCGGCGCGGAAGCTGGCGGTGATTCCTTCGTCGCCGATGTCGACCGGGAGCTGCAGCACCTCGTCGCGGATCCATTCGGCGGCGTCGGCGAGCAGGGCGGCGCGGGTGGGGAAGTAGCGGTACAGCGTGCGCCGCGAGACTCCGGCTTCCTGCGCGAGGTCCTCCATCGGCACCTCGTCGGCGTCGCCGCGTTCGAGGTGCGCAACGAGTGCCTCGAAGATGGCCGTGCGGGCGAGCGACGCCTGACGATCGCGGAGCGAAGGAACAGTCATGGCACAAGTGTGCCACAACTACACAATAGTGTCAATAGGCTGCCTGTCGGCCGCTTCGGGCAGGGGAGGGAGACGCTCGATCCACCCATGCGTGCCATCGACGCGAATCCACTCGCCGTCCCTGATCGATCGCGTGGCGCGCTCCACGCCAACGACAGCCGGCAAGCCATACTCCCGCGCGATCACCGCCCCGTGGGTCATCGTGCCCCCGACTTCGGTGACGAGTCCCCCGATGGCGACGAAGAGTGGTGTCCAGCTCGGATCGGTGTACGTCGTGACGAGGATGTCTCCCGGCTCGAGCTCGGCGTCCGCCATGTCGAGAACGACGCGGGCGCGTCCCTCGACGACGCCCGAGGAGACGGGGAGCCCGACCAACGCGGTCCCCGGGATCTGAGTGCGCCGGTAGCTCCCGGAGAGCATCTCGCCTTCGGACGTGAGCACGCGAGGTGGCGTGAGCGACTGGTTCTCCCTGAACGTCTCCTTGCGCTCGCGAATGAGCTGGCGATCCGCGCGCCGGGTGCGCACTACCTCCTGGAGCTCGTCGTACCGCAAAAAGAAGATGTCATCCTTCTCGTCAATCGCGCCGGCGGACACGAGACGCTCGGCCTCCTGTATGAGTGCCTGCCGGTAGACGAAGTAGCGGCTCACCATGCCGTACTTCGGATACTCACGGTAGCCGGCGAAAGCGCGAACGCGATCGATCATCGCTCTCGTCTGCTCCGCCTTCCGATGTCCGTCGGGAAGCGCACGCAAACGTGCGAGCAGCTCTGTCGCCTTGTTTTCCGCTTCGACACGAGCCTGCTCGAATCGTCGAGGGGCCGCGCCGGCCTCGAAGTTCCTCACGTTGGCGAGGATCATCCCAATGAGCATCGCCGGGTGGTCGCTCCAGCGCGGACGCGTGATGTCGATCTCGCCTGGCCCGCGCATGCCGTAGCGACGAAGCCAGGCGATAAGAGCGTCGTGCGCCTCGCGGCCGCCCACGATCCCCGGCAGTCGCTCGAGAAAGGAGTCGTCATCCACATGCTGCAGGAACTCGACGACCTCCGGATGCGGACGAATTGCGTCGGCCACGTCGAGCAGCGCGAGTCCCATTTCCGACGTGATGTTGTTCGGGACGGACTGCGTGAGCACGTCCGCCACGTTCTTCTCGCCGAGCCACTCCTCCATCCGCTCGTTCAGCCACCAGGCTGCCTCCATGCCCGCCATGACGACCTGGAGACTGTGCGGAGCGAACTGGGCCCGACGTCCCTCCTGGAGATCGGTGCGGATGAAGTCGAGCAGCTCGGAGCCGGATTTTGGCCGGATGGCGCGCTCGAGTGCGGCGATGGATTCCTCGCTGCGCGCGATCAGGTTCGTGACGATGGCCGGATCGGTCTCGATGGGCGATGGAACGCCGCCACCCGGCGGCGCCCACGCCGGCCCGCCGTCGGGCAGGGCGCGCAGGAAGTCCCGGCGATCGAGAACGGACTGCAGCGCATCGCTGATCCGTGGATCCGACTTGCCGAGCGTGGCGAGCAGGGCGTCGCGGCTGGCCGGCGACGCGAGCGCCTGCGTCACGTCCACGAACAATCGCCCGCCCGCCTCGGCCATCGGTCGCGGTGTCGTCATCTGCCAGACGGAGAGGCCGAGCGGCTTCATGGCATCGGTCATCATCTGCTGATGTCCGACGGAGACGTAGACGTGGTTGTCGCCGTCCGTGACCTCCGGGACGGGGAACAGCGCGGTGATCGGCCGGCTCTGGACGATGTAGAAGTCACCGCCGGCGAGGCACCACTCGATGTCCTGCGGGCGGCCGAAGCTGTCCTCGATCCGCCGACCGAGCGCGACGAGCCGCACGAGGCGTTCGTCCGACAGCGTTGGACTCGAGGTCGCGATGCTTCTCGTGACGACCTCGCCCTGTCGCACCGTGTATCTGTCGGCATTCACGCGCCCGGAGACGAGCGCCTCGCCGAGTCCGAACGTCGCTTCCACGGATGCCAGCTTGCGATTGCCCGTCACGGGATCGGCGGTGAAGAGGACGCCAGACACCTCCGGGTGGACCATTCGCTGCACGACCACCGCCATGCGCACCCTTCGGTGGTCGAATCCGTTGCGCAGGCGGTACGTCACTGCACGCTCGGTGAAGAGCGATGCCCAGCACCGGCGGACGTGGTGGAGGATCGACGACGGTCCCGTGACGTTCAGGTAGCTGTCCTGCTGGCCGGCGAAGGCTGCCGAGGGCAGGTCTTCCGCCGTGGCGCTGGATCGCACGGCGTACGACTCGTGCTCGCCCAGCCGGATGAGCGACCGGGTGATCGCCGATGCCACGTCGTCGGGAATGGCGGCACTCTCGATACGGCGGCGAATCTCCTCGCTCGATGTGCGGATCGCTTGACGGTCGTCCGTCGTGAGCCGCGCGACGACGTCCAGTGCATCGTCGAGCTGAGCGAGATCGGCGACGATGCGCTGAAAGGCGTCCGTCGTGACGCAGAAGCCGGCTGGCACCCGGATGCCGTGAAGACGCGTGAGCTCGCCGAGGTTCGCTCCCTTGCCACCGACGAGGGCGACCTGGGAACGGTCGACTTCCTGGAGCGGCAGTACGTACGAGTGCATCATGTCCTCCCCTCTGCGTTCGCCGGGAAATGCCGCGGCGCAAGACGAAGCGAGCGACAGTACCATCAGCCCCTGGGCTTCCTGCAAGCCCCCCACGACAGTACATATTGAACGTGGAGCTGCGGCCAGCTGCGAGGGCGGCGAGGCTGCGGCGCGCAGGGCAATCACTGCCTATCCCCTGCCGGCAGGTGGCGCATGAACGACCGTCATCGTTCCGCGACGGATCCGGAGGTCCTGCCGACCGACGTCGCCGAGCGTCTGCTCGCCCGCACCGCGGAGCTCGACCTGGCGCAGCGCAGCGGCGCCGAGATCGCCAGGCTGCGCGAAGCGTCGACGGAAGCGGGGATGCTGCCAAGCGCGTTCGATGCGGCGCTGGCCGAGTTGCGCGACGAGGGGCGGCGCCGGCAGCCGAGGACTTCCCTCCTGGGGAGTCGCGGAGTGCGGCGCGTGCTCGCGGTGGCGATCGTGTCCGTGGTGGCGGTGGTCGCCACTAAGAGAGCAGTGTCTTCGCCCGTTGCCGGAGTGGAGCAGGTGTTCTCGGTTCGTTGTATGCCAGCGTCGATCGCCGCCACTGCGCTCGTTCGTTCGCTGCCCAACCCAGCCTCGACGGAGCTGACGATCCCGCCGAACGACGCAGCGCACACCCTCACCATTCACACGGCGACGAGGAAGCAGATGGAAGAGGTTCGCGAGGCGATCGAGCAGATGGAGGGCGTGGCCTGTCGTGGGCTGCCGGCAAGCCAGCGGAACAGGTGAATCGTCTGTTTGTTTTTCGCTGATGTCGATTCCCGCCGGACTCGTTCGACGTGATTTGTGAGAGGCAGCGAGGACCCCGAATCCGTCGGGAATCCGGCCGCCGATACACCGGAGAACGAGCCATGTCGACCCAGCGCGCCCGCACCGCGAACCGCGTCCTCTGGACCGCCCAGATCCTCGTCGCCGTCCTGTTCCTCTTTGCCGGCTCGATGAAGTTCATCATGTCGCCCGCACAGATGCAGCAGGGGCCGATGAGCTTCCCGATGTGGTTCCTGTACTTCATCGGGGCGTGCGAGTGCCTCGGTGCCCTCGGCCTGATCGTTCCGGCCGTCACCCGCATCCGCACGGGCCTCGTCCCGCTGGCCGCTGCTGGCCTGACCATCATCATGATCGGTGCAACCACCGTGACCATCATGTCGATGGGAATCGCCGCGGCTATCTTGCCGGCCGTCGTGGGCCTCGTGACGACGTGGATCGCCTATGGCCGCACGCGCGTCACGCCGCTCGACCATGCGCCGCGACGTGTGCTGCGCGCGGCGTGAATACTCCCCATACTCGAACGGGAAACGACCAATGCGCTACATGATGTTCATCAAGCACACCGAAGACTATCGCGGCAAGGAGATTCCGGCCGGCCTCATCGAGGCGATGGGCGAGTTCATCGGTGAGTATTCGAAGCAGGGCAAGTTCATCGATGGGGCCGGCCTCAAGTCGAGCCACAAGGGGAAGAAGGTCCAGCTCCGCAATGGACAGTTGAGCGTGGTGGACGGACCGTTCACCGAGTCGAAGGAGCTCGTGGGCGGCTACGCGATCGTCGACGTCGACTCCGATGAGGAAGCGCTGGACATCTGCCGCAAGTTCATGGAGCTGCACCGCGTGCACTGGCCGGAGTTCGAAGGGGAGAGCGAGCTGCGGCCGTTCGAGACGGGAGCGCCGGGATCGGAGTAGGCGTAGTTCGTCAGTCGACGACCCCCGGCTCCGGGTCCTCCCCGATGCGCGCGAAATAGTCGATCACCCGCTGCTTCGCGCCGACGCGGGTGTAGACGTCAGGCTTCCCGGTGCGGATGGCCCAGACAATCACGGCGGCTACGTCCTCCGCGCTCTGTGACTCGGGAAGCTGGCGAGAATCCATACCGCCGTGCAGCGCGTTGAGCCCGAAATCGGTGCGCACCACGCCCGGTGAGACGAGGGTGATCTCGATGCCTGGCGAGCTGTCGCGCAGCTCGTCGCGGAAGTTGGTGGTGAGGGCGTTGAGGAAGTGCTTCGCCCCGTTGTATGCGGAGCGCATCGTGGCGAAGGGGAGCCGCCCGAGCATGGAAGACACATTCACGATCTGCCCGCGTCCGCGCTCGCGGAAGTGCGGGAGGATCTCCTGCATGCCGTAGAGTGCCGACTTCACGTTGACGCGCATGATGTCGTCGATGTCCTCGTCGCGCAGCTCGGAGGGCAGGCGCGTGATGCCGCGGCCCACGTTGTTGACCCACACGTCGACGTGGCCGAAGCGCTCGATGGACGCCCTCACGACGCGCTGCACCTCATCGCGACGCGCGACGTCGGCAACGAAGGGATACGCTTCGCTGCCGCACTGTTTCGCGACGTCCCGCAGCGCGTCGTCGCGCCGGGCGACGAGGACGAGGCGCGCGCCCTGGCCCGCGAGCTGTCGAGCGAGCTCGGCGCCGATGCCGGAGCTGGCGCCGGTGACAACGACGACAAGATCCTCGAGGTTCTTCATGTCACGACACTCCGAAGGGATGTCAGGATGGGCGCGTCAGCCGGTGGCGGACGTGCAGTTCGGCGACGCTGCTCCCTTCACCGATGGCCGCCGCGGCGGTCGTGGTCGCGTGGAGTATGCCTCCCACTCCTGGAGCGCGATGGCGGCGTACGTCGCGCTGTTCGTCGATGCGTCGAACACGGCGCGCAGGCAGCGCGTCGTCACCGGCGTGAAGTCGACGCGATTGTCGGCGTCCGGCGTGCTCGTGTAGGGCGAGGTCGCATTCACGGGCTGCCACGTGTCGCCGTTCCAGAACTCCAGGTGCCACGACCTGGGTGGAGCGACGCCGATGCCGGAGCCCGCCGGATGGTCGGCCCAGAAATGCAGGCTCGCGCCGGTGAATGTCTCCAGCTGATCCCACTGATACATGATCCACTGCTGGCGGGGATTGCTGCGCGACCAGGTGGCCCACATGTCCGGCGGCAGCGGCGACACACGGACCTTGCCGTCGTTCACCGCGCGCAGCCAGTACTGCACCGGCACCGGCATGTTGGACGCCGCGATGCGAGCGTAGGACGCGATGTTCGAGATCGGCGTCGTGTCAGGGGGAGGGCCACCGGTCGGGATGACCTTGCGGATGCGCGCCGGGCTCACGCTGTCGTCCCACTCGAGCCGATCGATCGCGACCGAGCGGCGAAAGTGCCCGCCGTTCTTCGCGTCGGCGGTGTGATAGGTGATGTACCACTTCCCCTGGTACTCGACGATTCCGGGGTGCGAGGTGGTGGACGAGACCGGATCGAGGATCACGCCACGGTAGGTCCAGGGGCCGAGCGGTGATGGCGACGTGCCGTAGGCGATGCACGCGTAGTAGACGGCTTCCGTGCAATCGGAAGTCGGGCCAGCCGTGTTCGCGGCGTACGCCATGTAGTAGGTGCCGTTGCGCTTGAACAGCCACGACGCCTCGAAGAAACCGTTCAGGGTGTGCACGTCCACCGGTATTCCCTTGAAGGTCACCATGTCGCGCGCGAGCTCGACGCCCTTCAGGCGGCCGAACGTTCCCCAGTACAAGTAGACGCGCCCGTCGTCGTCGACGAGCACCGTCGGGTCGATGTTCTGGATGTTGTTGGCGACGGGATACGACTGCGACACGACCGGGCCGGCGGGGTGTGCGTCCGTCCA
>Ga0070658_10001751_pt1 | contig 18306 bp, 29 predicted proteins | sample KBSC13metaG_FD_64664 | JGI IMG/M metagenome (GOLD analysis project Ga0070658, IMG submission 64664) | Corn rhizosphere microbial communities from Kellogg Biological Station, Michigan, USA - KBS C1-3 metaG | ecosystem: Host-associated > Plants > Roots > Rhizosphere > Soil ...
GATGGTGCCGATGACGTGGCGCTCCTCGTGCAGCCAGTTCAGCGGGCCGTTGACCACCGTGGGCTCGCCCATCTCCAGGTCCTTGGTGGACCACATGGCAGCGTTGCGGTTGGGCATCTCGGCCTCGACGTAGGCGCCCTCGATCCACATGAAGTGCGGGTTGCTGGCAGCCGCCGTCTCCCACCGGCCCGCCAGCTCCTCGAACAGCGTGGCTGGCGCCGAGAGCAAGGTCTTGCCGCCAACGTCCGTCACCAGCGTCTTGCCGGTGGGCGCCTCACTGGCGTGCTGGGGGACGCCGGACATCATCGGCGTGGCCCCGGTGCCCGTGCCGACCGGCAGGCCGGGGGTGTGCGCGCTGGCCGAGAGGGGCTGGCCACAGACCTGGCAGGGGATGCGCGCGCCGAAGCCGACGTAGCCGGTGCCGTACGCGTGGCTGCGGTGGATCTTCACCCGGGAGTGCGGCTCGGCTGCCGAGATGACCCGCTGCTCACCCACCGCCATGGCGAAGCCCATGCCGTGCGCCCGGGGCGGGTTGACGTGGGCACCCCGGTTGGCGTCCTCACCGCACTGGTTGCACGGCGGCATGTTGGACGGGTAGACGAAGCCGTGCGGCCGCGCCTGCATCGCCATCCGGCTGACAACGCCCGTCAGCAGCCCGGACGCAGCGGGGGCCGCCGCCTTCTGCGTGGCCTTCTCGACGTCACCAGGGAAATGCAGGCCCAGTGCCTTGCAGGCCCGCCGGATGTGCGCGACCACGGCCTCCTCGGAGACTCCCTTGCCGTGGTTGCGCAGCTTCCAGGCGCTGTTGGCCGAGTGCTGGTCGCTGATCGGGTACTTGCCCCCGGCCATGGTGATCGGCTTCGCCATCTCAGCTCCCGCTCGGCTTGGTCGTGCCCTTGGATGTACGTCGGGGCGCGGCGGTCGGGTTCTGACTCGGCTTGCCTCCACCGGTCGGGCGGCCGCCGCGAGATCCGGCGGTGCCCTGGGCGGCCGGAGCCTGCGAACGGGCGTTGGCACCCGCTCCTGCAGCACCTCCGCCGCCAGGCCCGCCCTGGCCCGGGCTGGAGAACGGCACCACGGTCTCGAAGGTGTCGTCCATGCCTGAGGCCTTCTCCAGCTCCCGGCGCATCGCCTCGACCTCCTGGTCGAAGCCGAAGTATTCGAGCGTCGACTCGCGGCTGATCTCGTTCATCGTGCGCAGCGAGATGATGCTCGTCGCCATGCCCGCGTCGTCGTCCAGCGCGATGTGGTTGGGCACGAAGGTCAGGTTCGGCTCCCGGCCCTCGAAGACGTTGCGGTTGCGCGGGTGCTCGTAGACCGCCTTGCTGATCTCGCGCTCCAGGAACCGCCGGATCATGTGGCGGCGGTTCTCCAGGGCGCGGGCGACCAGGCGGCCCTCCTGCAGGCTGGTGTCGCCACGGTTGCCCGAGCGGGAGCCGACGGCGCCGAACAGACCCAGGCAGGTGGCGGCGATCCGGTTGTCCAGCACGTCGTAGCGCTCCGGGTTGAGCACCGCGTCCTGCTTGGGCGTGATGATGTCGATCTCCAGCCGGTGGTCGCTGATGATGACCGGCAGCTTGGCGATGTAGTTGAAGTTCTCCTTGAGGTTCTGGATCTCCTCGGGGTAGGCCGGGTCCTCCTTGGAACCCTTGCGTACCAGCAGGATGTAGTTCGCCGCGCCGATGAGGGTGACCCGGTCAGCCTCCATCAGCTGCTGCTTGAGATCGAGCAGCTTGAACGTCCGGCGCAGCCGGATGTCCGGGAACCGCATGTAGTCCTGGCGGGTCAGGCAGTGCCGCTTGACGATGTCGTCCTTGAGCAGGATCAGCCGGTGGATGTCCACGCCGATGCCCGACAGCTCGTAGATCTCGTCGGGGTCGGTGGGCAGGTACTGCCCGTCGTAGAAGCGCTCCATCAGCTGGTCCTCGAACGGGTTCGTCGGGTCCAGGTGCTGGCTGTAGAGCGCGATCTCCTGCGGAGTTGCCTGCCAGGCAAGGCGTTCCTGGCCGAACTGCATCATGCCGACCGGCACGCAGCGGGTGGCGTCGAAGGTGGTGATGGCCTGCGGGTACCAGACGCTGTAGGTCTTCTTGCGCTTGTTGCCCTTCTCCGACTTGCCGCGCACGGTGAAGTCGTTCTGGCCCCACCAGAAGCCCATGTAGACCTGGCTGTAGGTGAACAGCTCGCGGTGCATCTGGCGCACCACCTGGTCCAGGTCCATCTCCGCCGAGATCTGGTTGAAGACGTCGGCCTCGTCCGGATCGTTGCTCTCCCACTTCACCCCGTCGAAGGCCATGCCCTCGGTGACCTCCGCGATGCCGCCCACGATGTCGTCGCTCTTGACGGCGGCACGGGCGGTGCGCATCTGGTCGTACGGGTTGTCGCTGGGCGCGTAGGCCGCACGGTCGAACAACGATGACCGATTGGTCACAGCACGCTGCTGGTCGACCCACCGGCTGATCTGCTGGGACAGCTGCCGCATCTGCGGCTCGGCTGCCTCACGCAGCGCGACGTCGGACTCGACGTCCTTCTCGAAGACGACCTGGACCTGTGCCACGGGCTACCTCGACATGTCGATGTCCTGCCGCGCGATGGCCACGCGGGTGGTCTGGAACTTGTACTGCCGGTCGATCTCGTCGAGCACCGGCTGGACCTGCATGGTGCGCAGCTGGGTCCAGGCCCGGTCATGGGCCTCCAGCAGTCGCAGGTCGGTCCACATCTCGGTCAGCCGGGCGCTGTAGGCGCTGGCCTCCCTGATGACCTGGTCGGGCTGCTTGTCGTACCAGGTCCGGATGCTGGCCTTGATGCCCGCCAGCTCCAGCAGGACTCCAGCGCGCGACACCGGGGCGCCAACGCCCATTGGCGCGACGTCGTCGGCCAGGGCAGCCAGCAGCGTCGGGTCGATGGGCTCGGTGCCCAGGAACCCGCTCTCCTCAGTGCCCTGCACGATGGCCTTGACCATGACTCCTCCTTCGACAGACCGGGGGATGGAACCGATCTGCGTGGTCTCGTTTGCTCGATTCTGCTCGATTTTGCTGTAAACCCGCAGGTCACAACGGGTGTTGGCAGCAAGCACACTCTAGGCGGGAGCACCGACACTCTGTACCTTGGGCAGCGACCCGGCGAGGGTCCCGGGAGATGCCAACTGCAGGGCTTCGAGCGGGGGAATCGTCGCGGTCGGCTCGTCACACGGCGGGCTGCAAGCTGGCCGGGCCCCGCCTGTGGGCGTCGCCCGGCAGTCCAGCCGCAGAGGGCACCATCCCGTGACCCGACGTCGGTGTGCGCACACTGCCGAGAGGCTTACGGTGGGCGAGTCGACTGGTCGCACCAAGCGCGAGGCCCCGACTGCCGGTGAAGAACCGGGTCGGGGCCTCGCGGCGTCTGGTGGTCCTGCCCCCGGCGCCTCGCGTACTGCATGACCCGCCCAAGCCGTACGGGCTGGCGCGGATCCAGTCCGTACGGCCAGGGTGCGGGCCACGAGAGTCCGAGACCAGGCGCTGAACCGCCCGCATGCACCGCATAGGCGGCTTCCATGGGACCTGCTGTCGCGCCGGGGGCTCTGGGGGGATCGCGCAGGTGATCGGGCTGCCTACGCCCCACCAGGACCGCGCTCAGCGTACGGCTAGCCGAAGAACTGGTCCAGCACCGGACCGTTGCGCCGCCGGGTGCCCAGGGTCTTCTCGATGCTCTCCAGCGCCCGGCCGAGCACGGCCAGCTTGGCGGCGTCCAGCGTGTGGAAGCTGCCGCCCCCGTAGCGGGTCTTGCGCTGCACGGTGCCCTCGTCCCGGCCGCCGTAGACGACGGTCTGGCCCTGGAACTCGGTGAGCAGCTCCTGATCGAAGGGCAGCTCCATCGCGCCGCCGTCCACGATCTTGCGGATCTCGTCGGTGGCGAACTCGATCACGTTCTTCTCGATGACCAGGTCCTCGGGCTTCTCGTTGCGCTCCATCGGCCGGTCGTCGAACTCGACGGCGCGCTTCTCGCTGAACCCGTAGCCCTTGAGCCGCTTCTCGTACTTGTGCAGGCGGCCGCCCCGTACGGTCTCCTGCCAGATCGGCAGGCCGTTGCCGGTCTTGTCCATGGCGAAGCTCTTGAGCCTCTCGCCGTAGAACTCGAAGACGCTGGCGATGACCAAGGCCTGGTGCACCGCCGGGATTCGCATCATGTGGATACGGGCCAGCAGGCGCAGCACGTCGGTCTCCTTGACGTGGGTCAGCCCGAACACCAGCAGCTCGCTGGGGTCGTTGGTGAAGCCGACGTCCATGCCTGCCCAGTAGGACTTGTAGCCCGGCAGCAGGTGGTTGCTGGGCAGCTGCAGGTGGGCGTCGATGGGCATCCCCGAGCGGTCGACGTACTCCCACTCCAGCTTGCGCCGGGCGTAGACGTTCTCGTTGTACTCGGTGGCCCAGGTCGACTCGTTGATGCGCACGCAGGCCATCAACCGGGCCAGCACGAAGACCGGGTTGGTGATGTCGCCGTGCTCGCCGTAGATGTTGCGCTTGTAGTCCGGATTGTCCCGGCTGCCGCCGTAGATGGCGATCTTCGCCCGGCGCTCGGCGTCGGCCCAGGACGGCCGGTGCATGGCCATGTAGCGGTGCACGTACCAGGGCAGGTCCGGGTTCTTGTTCTCGGTCATCCGGAAGTATTCGTCCCGCACGCCGCGCGAAACCCCGTGCGCACGCCACTGGGCGCCCGGCACGGTGGCCTTCATCGTCTCGATCAGCTCCATCCAGCCCTGGCGCGGGTAGTCCTGCATCTCGTCGGACTCCAGCACCAGCGGGTGCTGACCCTTGACGCCCTTGCCGTCGCGGCCCGGCAGGCGGCCCATGATGACCGCGCCGTTGAGCGCCGAGAGCTGGAACTGCGGCTGGTGCTTGATCCCGCCACCCTTCTGGCGCGGCAGCATCTCGCGGCCCAGCCGGATGGTCAGGAACTTGTCCTCGACCTTGTCGACGATGGGGCCCAGGTGGTTCAGCTCCGGGGCGGTGATGAGCATCTCCTGGCCCGGGTAGTTGAACGGGAACGCGAAGGCCCGCATGAGGATGCCCATGCTCTTGCCCAGCGACCGGCCAGCCTGGTCGATCTGGTAGGTCTCGGTGTGGTTGTACCAGGTCCACTGGAAGTCCCAGACCCGGAAGCAGGGGTCGTCCTTGCCCGGGGTGTCGTCGATCCAGCAGAACTCGGCCAGCTCGATGCCGCTCGGGTCGTCCAGGATGGCCGCGAGGTAGCACTCCTCCTCGTCGAGCATGGGGATTGCGCTCATCCGCAACTCACCTGCGAACGGACGTTGGCAGCGTGGTCATGCGCTTCACGACCCCGATGGACAGGTTCGGCTTGGCCTCGAAGACCTGGGCCAGCCGGGCGGCGATGAACTGGACCCGGTACTCCAGGAAGAAGTGCGGCGTGATGCGGCAGCTGGCCGCGATCTGCTCCAGCCAGTACATGCTCGGGTTGCTCTCGCCGCGCATCATCCGGCTCAGCTCGCGGTGGTCCATCGGCACCCGGGCGGCGAACTGGCGCAGCGAGCGCTCCCCGATCAGCTCCCGTACGGACAGCTCGAAGCTGTCGGTGGAGTAGCGCGGGGTAATCATCGCGTCCAGCGCGTCGAGGTTCGCGTCGCGCGGCATCACCCGGCGCCCGTCGAGCCGCTTGCCGGTCTCCCGCTTGCGCTCGTCATAGGTGGTGACGATGTAGATGTCCCCTAGGATCTGGTGCAGGACATCGGGCCGGGCGTCGAAGAAGGAGACCCAGTCCTCCTCGGTCGCCTTGAGCGACTCGAACTGCTTGGTGTTGGCCCAGTCGGCCGGTGCGCGGCCTGAGCGGGTGCTGGGGACCACGCCGCGCTGCTGGAGGGTCGGCCGCTGGCCGGTCCGTGTCTCGACGGCCTCAGCGACCTCCCGCGAGATGACGGTCATACCGTGCGCACCCAGAACTTCTGGTGGTGCGTCCGGAAGTATTCGTCGATCTGGTCGAACTCGGGCTTGGCCGTGCTGCGCACCCAGTCGAGGATGTCCTCGGCGCTCTCCAGGCCCAGCTTCTGCCGCTCGGTCTCGTCCGCCCGGTCGTAGGTGCCGACCACGCTGAACAGCTCCTTGAGCAGGCAGATCGCCTTGGTAAGTTCCCGCTCCCGCTTCACTCCGTGCTCGCGTGCTCGCGCCTTGAGGTCGCTGATGTACTTACCGACCGACTCGAACTGCTCGCGGTCCCGCTGGCTCTTGGTCAGCGTGAGGTCGTTCTTGATCGTGGAGATCATCGGGGAGTTCTCCTTGATGACCTTCCGGCAGTCCGCCTCCTCGCTCGGCAGCAGCAGCTCGCCGCTGTAGTTGTAGCCCGAGGACAGGAAGCAAGTTGCCCTGTGCACCAGCAACTCCAGGAACAGCAGGCGGTCCAGGTCCTGCAGGTCGCTGATGTTGGTGAAGCTGTTCTGCGCCATGTAGAGCTGCTGCTGGTTGACGTAAAAGGTCTCCTCGCCCACCCCTTGCACAAGGATGGTCTGGCCGGAGAGCGTCTTGACCTGTCGCAGCTGGATGGGCTGGAGCATGGTCGCCGGAGCGGCGGTCTGAGCCACCGTGGTCGCTGTCATCGCAAGCGACAATAGCGCCGCCAACGGACGTTGGCGCAAGTTCCGCGCCAGAATGATCCGGACTGGCTAGCGCTCGTAGTCCTTGAGCGTGCCGAGGGTGCCGTCGGCGTACCGGACGGGCACCTCTTTGTCGGTCAGCGCCTGGATCTTGTACGGCGGGCCACCGTCGGCTGCCTCCACCGACTTCATGTAGTCCACCCCGCACAGCAGGCACACGGTGATGACCGGGCTGCTCGGGTCCCTCTCTGCCGCCATCTCGCTCTGCTTGGGGCCGACCCAGACCTCCTGGTCGCAGACGTAGCAGCGGCCCACCGTGGAGCCCTTGTGCGGGTCCGGCACCGGCACGTCGGGAAAGAGCGCGTAGAGCGCGCTGGGGTCGACCGGGCGGCAGATGCTCAGAGGCATGAGTGCTCCTAGAGGGCGATGACGCGCAGCACGAAACGGCCGTCGTCGCGAGTGGGCAGGGTGGACCGGGCGGGATGAATGATCGGGAAGACCCGCTCGACGTAGCGCTCGGTGTCGTCGGCCACGACCCCGGCGTCGACCAGGCCGTCCACCAGCGGCTTGAGGCAGGCGATGAGGTTGTCCGGGTCCCGGCGCCGCTCCTGCTTGGGGATGTAGTGCAGCTCGACCCTGATCCGGTTGCAGGGCGGGATGCGGGCGGCGCGAGCCAGCACCATCGCGGCCTCGCGCCACGGCTTCTTCTTCTTGGCGGCCACCGCCCAGTGGTCCCGGTCGTTGAGGCTCAGCTGGGTCTGGAAGGGCAGCTGGAGCGTCCACTCACCGGCCTTGGCCAGTGGCTGCGCAGCCGGGCTGTCCGGCCGTACGGAAGCGGGCACGTCACGGCGCACGGTTGATCCTCCGGACGGCCTCGGACGGCGTACTGGACGTGGTCGAGATCTGGAGCGCGGCACGCACGTCCGGGTCGGCCATGATCTCGGTCAGCTCCTCGGAGGTGGGCAGGCGCGTTCTGCCATGAGAGGCCCCGTCCCACAGGCTGATGCCGTTGCAACGCCAGCAGATCATCACGGCACCGTCGGTCGGGGCCTCGTTCAGGTTGGGCTGCGCCCCGTCGACGAGCTGCTGCGGACGGCCGCACACTGCGCAGTTGTGGTCCATCACGTGCCTCACCCGGCACCCCGGAACATGTCCCCCAGCAGCTGCATGGTCTCTCCGAAGCCGAGGTTCTCGATGGTCTTCTCGCCCATGTCGTAGAAGACCTCGTGGTAGAAGTCGCCCAGCGCCGGGACCAGCCACTCGGTGCCGTAGGTCTGGAACTCCTCCAGCCACTGAACGGCGCGCAGACCGGACCCGTCCCCGTAGCACGGCCCCTTGCCCAGGGCCAGGCACTGCGACTGGCTGTTCGTCTGCCAGTCGTGCAGCGGGATCGGCGAGTGGTAGTCGACGCCACGCCCCTGAGGCGAGCTGATCCAGTCCTGCAGCCAGGGGTCGTTCGTGTGCAGCGACGCACGGGCAGCCGCCGGGTCGGCCGGGAAGACATAGCTGAACGACACCGCACCCTTGGCGCCCCGGACCACGTGCAGGTGCGTCACGAACGCCACCGGGTTGTTGCCCTCGGTGTAGCCGTCCTCGTAGAGCCGGTAGACCAGCTCGGCCTCACGCACCGTCGAACAGCTCCGTCACGAGCACCTGGAACCGCTTGCGGGTCGCCCGGTGGGTGAGCACCACGTAGTTGAGGTAGTCGTCGTTCTCGGTGGTCCCCGGGACGACCTCGTACTGGTCGCCCAGCTCCTTGGACAGTGTGCCGAAGACCTGGCCGGTCACGAACGAGTGGTCGGGACTGAGGAACACGTGGGTGTTGGTGGAGCCGTCGTGCTGTGCCATGGCTGGTTCTCCTAGTTGGTGATGGCGGTGACGTTGGTGAAGTCGGCGGGCTGGGCGACCGCCATGCCGTAGCGTTGCTCCTTCATCAGCTCGATCCGTGCGAGCTTGGACTCGTTGCGGTGGACCGCCTCGTCGTCGACCCACTCGCCGTGGACCTGCCTCCGGTACTCGGCCTCGGCAGCCTGGGCCTCCTGCTCGGCCAGCCACCGCTCGACCTCCTCCTGCGTGCGCAGCGGCTTGGGCAGCAGCTCCGGGTGCAGCCGTCGGGTCTCGGCCTCCAGCCAGGCGTCGGCTTCCTCCTGGGAGGCGAAGGTTGGCGGGGGCGTGGCCTTGGGTGGCATCAGGTGATCGGCCAGAAGGGCGCCACGCCACCTGGCAGCATCGACCGTGGCGTCCAGCTCGACGATCACCGTTCCGTGCTGCGGCAGCTGCTGGCTGAAGACAGGTTCGGCCACCGTGCCGAGTCGTCCCGAGAACGACGGGCCCGACGGATGCCCCTTCACGACCTGGACGCGAACGCCCGTTCGCAGGCCCTCGCGCCAACGCAGCACCGCATCGGTCTCGGCCTCCACCTGGACAACGCGGCGCTTGAACTCCTCCTGCAGCTCCCTGAGCGCAACCTCGTGCTCAGCCCGGACCTGTGACAGCCCAGCCTCGGACTGGCAGTTGGAGCAGAGCGCCTGACCGAGAATGGCCGGGCCGCCACAGGTGACGCAGGGCGGGTCGTTCCGCCGCCTGTACGCCGAGGCGGCAGCCATCCGGTCACCCTCGAAGTGCTCCTGGTGGTACCGGTTCTTGCCACACACGCAGTTGGTGAAGGCACTGTCGCTGACCACGCCCGCGTGCGGGTCGGGCTGGAACTCGTGCGGCTTCACCGGATCACCTGCCGGGCACGACGATCCATCCACTCCTCGGCTTCCTCGGTGCTGGAGAACTGGGGAATGCGGTCGTCGTCCACGCTGATGGTGACCAGCATCCGCTGGCCCGACTCGCCCTCCAGGTGCAGGTCGAGCCGGTCCTCCAGGTTCAGCTGCACCGGCTGGAAATCTTCGTCGATGACCGTGAACAAAGTCCCGTTGGGGCCAGGACCCACTGTCGCCTTCTGCACGTAGACACCGCCGCCGGGCGTGGTCGTCAGCAGGAACTGCGTCACTGGTGGCCCCTCCTGCGGGCATCGTTGCCCTGGTCGTCGAAGCAGCCGCATTCCTTGCGGTGATGGCGTTCCATCGCCTGCAACCACTGCTTACGCGCCTCATCCATGTGCTCGCGGTGCTCCATCAGGCACACGCCGTGGAACACCGCGCTGGCGCACCGCTCGTGGTCACAGAACGGCGGCGCGAAGACCGGGTCCTGCACCCGCTCGCTGCAGCGGTAACAGACAGGCAAGGACTGGACGACCGCGATCACGTGGCTGCCTCCATCATCTTGACCAGGTACGCCTGGGCCACCTCGAACTGACCGTCGATGTGCGCCATCGACTCGCGCAGGACACGCATCTCGTCGCGCAGCTTCCCGTAGCTGGCCGCGACCGCCATCACCGTCTCGTCGTCGAGCGACCGGCCGTCGCACAGCGGGGCGATCTGGGCCACCAGGTTGCCGATGCCCTCGCTGACCGTGGACAGCCGGTCCGACTTGCGCCGGGGCGACGGCTTGGGCGACGGCGGCTTGAGGTTCAGCACGCCGAGGTCGCAGGTCTTGGACGTCTGGTCCTGCTCGCAGTAGGAGATGGCCGTCTGGACGTGGTGCACGACCTTCGCCCAGTCCCGGCCCCCCACCGCCTGGATAGACACCAGCGCTCCCCAGGTGCCGGTGTTCATCCTGATCTCGCCCGGCCAGCCTGCCGAGTTGTCGAAGATCACCACGACCAGCAGGTTGCGGATCGAGGGCACGAGAGTGCACGGCAGGCCAAAGGCAACCGAGTTGACCTCGTCCAGCAGGTCGAGGGGACCGGGTCCGGGCATGGGCGATTGCCCGGGCATGGGTGGTCCCCCCTTCTTCGGCAGGGCGTGATACTGCGGCACGGTCAGCTGGTGCGACGGCGCGGCACGGGACGGACGCTGCGGTACACCCCCGGGGTCATCTCCAGCTTGCCCTCCTCCACCAGGATGTCCAGGTGGCGGGTGGCAGCGGTCTTGGCAATGCCGACGCCCTCAGCGATCTCACGCTGGGACGGCGCGTAGTGGTACTCACGGATGTACTCGCGGATGAAGGACATGATCGCCTTGCGGCGCTCGATGCCCATCTTGACCTGGGGCTTGACCTTGACAGGCACAGACGCTCCTGGTGGATGGTGGTCGGGATCAGCTGTGACCATACACCCACAGCTAGGTCACCACCAGTGATGACGCTCCCAGAAAGAGCGCGCGTTGGACCAGCTTCCGTACCGGCTGCGCATGTAGGCACGCTGGGCAGCGATCTGGTCACAGGGGTCCCAGGACGGCTCGATACCCAGGTCCCGGTAGGTCGACCGGAGCAGCTGGCCCAGGCCCATCGCACCGCTGCTGGGGTTCACGTCGCTGGGCGTGGCATCTAGGCCGGGGGACTCGCGCTCGTCGATCCAGCGCTCGTCGACGCCCAGGGTCTCCCGCCAGTTGTGGCTCGTGCATCCAGCCACTCGTCCGCTTGCTGGGGCGTCAGTCCGCTCGGCGGCGTGAACCACTGGCGGCGCAGGGACTCGTCCCGCTCCTGCCAGCTGGACTCCGAACGCCTCCACGCGGCTTCCTCCCCGGGGAAGTGGTACATGAGGTGTCCGGGCAGGCTGATCGTGCCGGACCACATGCCGCAGATGGCGCAGTTCATCCCGGTCGCTGACCGCCTTCCGGGCAAGTGATCGAGACGCACGGACAGGGCCACGATGCGCGAGTACGGCCAGACGTGCTGGAGCGCCCGCATGGGCCAGCGCAGGTACCACGGCAACGGGAACGGGGCGTCCGGGGCCAGCAGCTTCGGCGAGGACCACGCCAGCTGGGGCAGGACCAGAAAGAGCCACACCAAGGCTGCTGGCCACAGCGCAAGCAGTGGCTGCCAGTGCACGCCTCATCAGCTCCCCTCCGGGTCGAGCTTCTCCAGCAGATCGTCCACCCCATCGACGTACTCGTGGACGTCGGACAGCCAGCGCGTCACCACGACCACCATGGCGTCGGCCATGGCATCGGTCACCAGCGGCTGGAACAGGTCGCCCGTGATGAGGGTGATGCTGCTCTTGAGCCGGTCCCACAGCACGGTGCGGGGATCGGTCATCTCGTCCATCGGCTTCGTCATGGCGCGGACCCTAGCAGAGACCCTTTGGCCGTGTCTCGCGCGCGCACTGACTTCTGTCTCAGAGTCCATCAGGGGAGCGACCCCTAGGGAGCGACCTCACCCTGCTGGTTGTCCCAGACTCTTGCCGGTCCCTCAGGACTTCGGTCCCGGAGTTTAGTTACGCGCGCGCGAGCGTCAAGAGTGCTGTGTCCAAAAAGGCCTCGTAACGGGCGTTGGCGTCATCGTAACGGGCGTTGGCAGCACGGCCAGACATGCCGTGAGCAGCCAGAACAGCTCCTCTCCAGAAAAATGTTGGAAAAGTTCCTGTGCGCGCGCGCGAGGGTAGGACAGCCCCGACCAGTCCCACCGAGCAAGGAGCACCGATGAGTGACGAGAAGCAGCGCGAAGCCGACGGCGTCGACCCGCTGGCCACGGGCCTGGGCGAGCCGCCGAAGGACACCGCAGGCGTGACCGGCGGCGAGTACGCCGACGCCGACGCCAACCCCGCCTTCCACGGCGAGGAGGTCCCGGGCAACAAGGACGTGCCCGGCGAGGGCGCCGAGCAGAACGCCTACGAGGAGGACGGGCAGCCGACCCGCTAGTCTTCGTCGAAGGGGAGTGACTGGTCCGTGGGGGTCCGGTCGCTCCCCTTCTGCGTGTCCACAGGCTTGTGCACCGGCTGGGGACGCACGGTGGTCTCCGCAGCGGGCTGGCCGTCCAGGTCGAGCTGACCGGCGAACGTGGTCCGGCCCATCTCCTCGATCCGGTCGCGCTTCATGGGCGCCAGGGTGACACACGAGAGCCCCGCCGCACCATCCCGTACGACGGGGCCCTCGCGGAACACAGCGCTCGCGGCGCTGGCTCTGCCTTTGCCCTAGGTCCTAGAACCTAGGCGATGGTGACGTTGCCCGAGGCCGCCGAGGCAGCGCCCTTGCCCGCCACGTTGATGGCCTTGACCACGAAGGTGTAGACCTTCGCCGTCGTCAGCCCGGACACGTCGGCGGTGAGCACGGCGCCGACCGTCTTGACAACGGGCGTTGTCGCGCCCGAGCTGACCGAGCTGGCCGTGATCTCGTAGCCGGTGATGCCGTAGCCGTCCGCGTCGACCGGCGCGGTCCAGCCGACCGTCGCGTGACCGGCCGAGCCCGCCACGGCGGTGATCCCGGTCGGGGCGTTGGGCAGCTGGGCCGAGTGGTCGCCCATCGGAGCGCCCTCGATGTCCGTCAGGTGCTGGTCGGCCGGGTTGTCCCCGGTCGGGTCCACCGCACCGTAGGGCTCGTTCACGCTGGCCAGGCCCTGCTGGTAGCCCTGGGCCTGGTCGGTCGTGCCGGTGTGCGCCGGGTTGCCCAGCTGGACCGTGGACTCGGTGGCCGAGTCGATGGCCCGGCTGCCGACCGCGACCGTGCCCGGCAGCGTGTTGGCGTAGGCGTACTCCAGCGAGTTGATGGTCGGCTTGCCACTGGGTGCGGTCATTCGGTCGGCTCCTCACCGGGGGCGTCGTGCGTGGGCGTGCCCTGCTCGCGCGGCACGGGCTGCTCGGCGGCCTGCTCGGTCTCGACCTCGTGCGCGTCGCAGTTCGGGCAGGTGGCCACGAGCGAGCCGGTGGGCCGCTCCTCGACGTTCATCACGCCGCCGCAGGTGGGGCACTTGCGCTCGGCGTGCTCGGCCCCGGTCTCGCGGGGCAGGTTCTCCTCGGTCATGCTTCCTCCTGGTGGGCGTTGCTGGATGTCTCGGCAGGTGTACCCGGTCAACTGTCCGTGGTCTTGGGGTCCTCGATCTCAGGGTCCACCTTGACCTCGACCCGCGTCTGCAGCCACAGCGCCATGCAGCTGAGGAAGATGCCGACGACCACCATCAGCGAGGTGAAGGACTTGTTCTCGGTCAGGTGCGTGACGTAGGCCACCGCGCCGAACGGCAGGGACAGGAAGGTCGACCAGCCCCACAGCTTGCGCTGCCCGAGCGGGCCGATCTTGATCCGGATACGGGTCACAGAGAGGCCGAGGAGAACGAGTCGATGAGCTGGTTGAAGGTGCTGAACCCGGCGTAGGTGCCCAGGTTCGCCAGCTGCGGCGTGGTCAGCTGGTAGGTGCCGACCAGGTTGCCCTTCCAGTAGACCGAGATCAGGCCGGTGGCGCTGACCGTGACCCGCATGGTGCCGATGTCCAGGCCCGCGCCGCCGATGTCGTGGTTGACGCCGTCCACGCTGACGTAGGACGTGCCGTTGGTGACCGCCGCGTAGATGTAGTGCGACTGGTCGAGCTTCGAGCTGAACATCAGCACGTGGTAGGTGTCGCCGCCGACGAAGCTCGCGCTGATCTCGTAGCCCAGGCTCTGCTTGATGTCGCGCAGCAGGGTGTTGCCCTTGCCTGCCGTCTGCGGCTGGGCCCGGCCACTGGCGATGATGGTGGGGCAGTTCTGGGCGCTCGGGGCGCTGGCGTCCACCCAGCCGTTGCCCGGCGCCCCGTCCGCGCGGTTGAAGTCGTCGCTGAACGGGGCGAAGTAGGGCGGCGCGACCACGACCGGCGGCGGGGCAGGCAGTGCGCTGGCAGGCATCGGCAGCGGCACGGCAGGGGGCGGGTAGCTCGCGCCGTCCACCGTGCCGGTGAGCACCTGGCCCAGCTGGGGGTACGCGACCCGGTCCAGCCGCCGCAGCAGCTCGCCCGACAGCAGCGTCGAGGGATGGATCGCGATGTCCTGGTGGAACGCGCCCTTCTCCTCCGGGATGTACTGCGACTCGGTGGTCAGCGAGCTGGCGTGCATGGGAACTCCTCCTGCGAACGGACGTTGGCGCGCTATTTGCTACGGGAAGACCGGGGCGCCGCCGGGCACGCCGGTCGGCGACCCTGCGATCTCCAGCTGGGGGTGCGCCACCTGGATGGTGCCGGTGGCGTTCTCGATGCCGATCACGCAACGGAAGGACACCGCGTCCGGTGGGACCAGCACCGTCAGGTACTCGCGCTGCACGGCGTTCTTGACCGTGCTGATCGAGTAGCCGTACGGGGTCACGTCGGACAGCGCGCCGTTGCTCTTGACCAGCTCGTACTTGATGACGACGTCGGCGTTGTCCTGCAGGTCGGTGGCCCGGATGTAGGCCGAGAAGCAGTAGTAGTTACCGGGAGTGACCGCCACCGGGTCCCAGCGCATGTCGTTGCCGCCGCCGGTCACCGTCATCTCCTGGTACCGGCCGCCGGAGACCAGGTTGTGCAGCGACATGGCCGGGGAGCCGTAGTTGCCCACCCCGTCCGCGATGCCGTCCGCGTTCGAGTCCAGCGAGAAGTTGCTGTTGGGCAGCAGGTTCGCCCCTGCCGGGAAGTGCACGCCGGGCGAGGGCAGGCCGGGCGGGAAGCCCAGTGCGGCCACCACCAGCTGCCCGGCCAGGGCGCAGGTCCACGGGTAGGCGTGGTCGGTCGACGTGGCGTTGGACTGCAGGGTGGCCACGGCGGCGTTGGCGGCCGCGTTCTGGCCGACCCGGCGCAGCGCCCAGGCCGGGAGCACCTCGTAGCTCGGGGAGGTCTGGGCAGCCCAGCCGGGCAGCGCGGTCTGGTACGCGGCCATCAGCGCCGCACCCTCGGGCGAGGAGGCGATGGCGCCCCAGGCGGTGGCCCAGACCTGCTGGCGCTGCGAGTTCTCGTCGCTCCAGTCGTTGTGGGCGAAGACGCCGTTCTCGTGGATGGCGAAGTCCCAGGTGCCGCTGTCGTGGTTCCACATGGCGCCCATGCCCCGGGCCATCCCGTCAGCGGTGGCCGTGCAGCGGGCGGCCAGTGTGCCGTCGCCCAGGATGGTGGCCAGCGCCGCACCGCACCGGGCGCCGACCAGCGCCTCGATGTTGTCCTCCAGGTACTTCACCGTGAAGCTGGGCAGCGCCCAGGTCAGGCCGTCCGCCTGGGTGTAGGTCTCCAGCGCCGTCATGGCCAGCGCGATCTTGGTGTGCAGGGCGGCCAGCTTGGCGTTGTTCGGGTCGGCCTGGTAGGTGGCCCACAGCGCGACCAGGAACATGCCCGCGTAGGCGTCGTAGCTGTCGGCGTGGCCGGAGTCGACCCAGGCCCCGGAGTGGCCGGTGTAGTCGTTGACGAAGCCGCCCGTGGCGTCCATGTGCGCGGCGTACCAGTTCAGCCAGCGCCAGCTTGCCGTCGAGTAGCTGGAGTTGCCCAGCGCCTGCGCGGCCCGGGCCAGTCCGAGCGCCCCGTAGTGCGCCATGTACGGGTAGAGGTTCGTCGAGCCGGTGTCCTCGATGATCGCCCCGTCCGCCGCCTGCAGGGTCAGCAGCCACTCCGCCTCGGGGTGCGTGCCGGTCCCCAGGGCCTGCACCAGCGTCGTGTCGCGGTCGGTCAGGGGTACTGGAGGACTCGGGTAGAGCGCACCGTCCACGGTGCCGGACAGCCGCTCGCCCTCCTTGGGGAAGGCCACCACGTCGAAGCGCTGGTGCAGCTGGCCGTTGCGCAGCGTCTCCGTGGTGATCGGGACGTCCTGGAAGTACGAGACCGGGCCGCCGGGGCTCGGGGTGTCGTCGATGTCCGGGTAGTCGGTCTCGGTCAGCGAAGTCGGGTGCATCAGGGCCTCTTTCAGGGTGGTCGAGCCTGCTCAGGTATCGGCCAGCCTGGTGAGTATTCCGCGCAGGAACTGATGCGAACGTCCGTTAGCGGCTAAGTGCTCGAACCTCCTCGGTTCTTGATGGCTCTGGCGAGTCCCTGACCTGCAGAAACGCGATCCATGTCCAAACATCGAGGAATCGAGCTGTGACCACTGGACATGACTGGCCCCGGGCACACAAGAGGGCCCGTGCCCCGGGGGTTAACCGGACACGGGCCCTCATGTGGTCGTCGAGACCTGGCAGCGAGGCTAGCCCTTCGGGTCCTCCGGCGCCATCCCCACGTTGGCGCCGGACGGGAAGCCCGCTCCCTGGGCGCCGAGCAGCTCACGCAGCGCCACGGCCGCGTCGATGCAGGTCTGGGTCAGCGGCCGGTAGCGCACCGGCTGGAGGTTCGCCTCGGCGTTCGAGACGTCCACCGCCGACAGGTGACCGGCCGCGTGCTCCAGGGCGTGCAGCGAGTTCTGGAGAACCTCCTGCTCACTATCGGTGAGCGCCTGGACCAGGGTCATCGGGGCAGCCCTCCGTCCACGCCGAACGGGCAGGCCAGCGGGTCGTGGAAGGTGCCCGGCGCACCCTTGCCGTCGTGGTCGATGGCCCACTCGGTGTAGGTGCCGCCCTGGTTCTCGTTGCGCCCGTGCGGGGACTCGGCCACGAAGTCGGTGGCCGCCGCCCGCTGGCCCGAGGGACCCGGCGAGAACACGGTCAGGTGGACCTGACCCTCGGCCAGGTCCGGCAGGAAGCCCGCCGCGACGCCGCCGGGGAACAGGGTGGCCTTGGTCGCGGAGACCTTGGCCGCCAGCTCGTAGTTGCCGGTGCGCGAGACGTAGTGCACGTCCGAGCCCAGGACCGCCCTCACGAGTGGCCTCCGGGCGCCAGCTCGGGACCCGGCACGCCGCTGGGGTCGAAGGGCGCGTGCGGGGCGGGCTGGTCGTCGTCGAGCTGCTCATCCTGGGGACCCGGGCCGGTCTCCACCAGCGGGGTGCTGACCGTGGGGCTGTCCAGGGCACCGGGCTGCTGGGCCTCCGCCGGGGGCTCCTGGGACTCGGGGTCGGAGTTCTGCCCGGCCATCGGGTTCTCCTGCTGGCCGACCGGGATGTCCTCGACCTCGTCGCCGGGGCCCACTGGGGTCTCCGCCGGGAGGCTCTCCACCGGGGAGTCGGTCTGGCCCGCCGTGTCCGGGGCTCCGCTGTCGGGGACGTCCGTGACCGGCGCCGGGTCGGCGTCCACGTCGGGGGTCTCGGGTGTGGTCTCGCTCATGCGCTGTCCTTCCGTCAGGACCGGCTCGTTACCGGCCTGCTGGGACCCTAGTCGGTCCTGCGCTCGCCATGTCCAGGCGTGGCAGGCGCCGCAGTAGCCCTCCCGCTCGTCGGTCGAGTTGTGGGAGGTCGCCCCGCACCTCGGGCAGGTGAAGCTCACGCCACGGCCTTCCCGGCCAGGTAGACCAGCCCCATGACCACCCCGCACAGGCACAGCAGGGTGGCTAGCACCAGCAGCGCCCAGCCGAGGGCGTTGCTCACGGCAGCCGAGCCAGCGACGGGCCGGTGGTGTCATTGCTCGCGAGGCGGGGCATCACCGGCCGCTTCCCTCGTTGTGGAGAGGTTAGTCCCCTGCCGCTCGGGGCTGCAACGCTCATACCGTCGGCCAGCCCTGGGTCTGGAACAGCTCGTCGCGCAGCTCGGCCGCCGCGTGCTCGGCCAGGTTCGCCGCCCGGGCCAGGCCGTCCGAAGGGTCGTAGTCCCCGGTGAGGCTTCCCTCCTCGGCGTGCTTGGCGAGCTTCTCAGCCTCGCGGAGCATCTTGCGGATGTGCGCCGTCTTGACTCGGTGGCTGGTCATCGGGCCATCCTGCCAGCGGTCGCTGACCGCCGTCTATCACGCTCGCTCGGGGACAGGGCCGGACAGGGCAGGTGCAGGCAGGTCTCGTGTCCATGTCACTCCCTGTGATCGAGGCTCGCTCTCCGTCAGCTGCGCTGACCAGCGTAACTCTGGCTGTCAACGGGCGTTCGCATCACCGGATGAGCTGAAATGTCGCTCATCGTGAGCGCCGACC
>Ga0070658_10001754_pt1 | contig 18272 bp, 14 predicted proteins | sample KBSC13metaG_FD_64664 | JGI IMG/M metagenome (GOLD analysis project Ga0070658, IMG submission 64664) | Corn rhizosphere microbial communities from Kellogg Biological Station, Michigan, USA - KBS C1-3 metaG | ecosystem: Host-associated > Plants > Roots > Rhizosphere > Soil ...
CGGGTAGTACCCGTTCGCCGCGCGGCGCCAACGGCCGTTCGTGGTCGGCGTCGCGGCTCCACGAGGCTTTCGCATGCCGCAAGAGGAACAGCCGCCGTTCGCCCATGCGGCCAGTCTGCCTGGCGGGCACGGAGCGGTGCGCAGGCGGTCGGCGATGAAACTCAGGCAGGCGACGGATGAAACTTTCATGGGAACGTGACCCCACCTGTGGCCCGATCGCGCGTGCCGCAATGTTTCGAATCTGCAACGGCTTGTGCGCTGCATCTTGACACCGTGGAAGGCGACTCCCCAAACTCAAGCACGGTTGATGGTGGGAACGTGACCACACACCAGACGTCATTGCGGTCGCCCGTGGAGCCCGGTGCGGCCGCGATGACGGTGCCTTGATTGCCGGCGCATGCCCGGCTGGCTGCGTCGTCCCGGCGCGACCGAACGAAAGGTGGGGAGCGCGCGGTGCGGCTATTGCTACGTCGGTTGTTCTTCTACGCAGTTACCGCATTCGTCGCCATCACGCTTGACTTCCTCATTCCGCACCTCGTGCCGGGTGACCCGGTGCAGGCCGTGATCGCGAGCAAGGCCGGCGCAATTCCGCCTCGCGCCACCGAGTCGTTGTATGCGCAATTCGGCATTAACGTGCACGAAGGTTTGTGGAGCCAGTATTTGCACTACTGGAACATGATTCTGCATGGCAATCTCGGTCTCTCGCTGAGTCAGTACCCGGCCACCGTGGGCACCGTGATCCGCAGCGCATTGTTTTGGACTATCGGTCTGGTCGGCATCGCCACTGTCATCAGCTTCATTCTCGGCACGCTGATCGGAGCCCTGGTGGCGTGGCGCCGAGGATCGATGCTCGAAGGCATCCTGCCGATCAGCACCTTCTTTCAGGCGATGCCGTACTTCTTCCTGGCGACGCTCCTGCTGTTGTTTTTCGCCACCGACGTCCACTGGTTTCCCGACCACGGCGGCTACAAGTTCGAGACTCACACCATCGGCGTGAACCTGCCATTCATTCGAGACGCGCTCTACCACAGCGTGTTACCGGCATTGACCATCGTCGGCGCCTCGTTAGCCGGCTGGATTCTCGGCATGCGCAACATGATGGTCACCGTTCGCGACGAGGACTACGTCTTGCTCGCCGAAGCCGCCGTGCTGCCAAAGCGGCGGGTGATCTGGTACGCCGCACGCAACGCGATTCTGCCGTCGGTGTCGAGCTTCGCGCTTGCCTTGAGTTTTGTCGTCAGCGGTTCATTGCTCACCGAAATCGTCTTTTCCTATCCAGGGATCGGAAACGTCTTGTATCAAGCCGTCATCGGCGAGGACTACCCGCTCGTCCAGGGGATTTTCCTGATCATCACCTTCGTCGTGCTGGCCGCGAACCTGCTGGCCGATCTGGTCTACGCGTTCCTCGACCCGCGCACCCGACAGGAGGTGTGACGACATGGCGGCAACTGTTAGCGACATGGCCGAAGCACCGGTCGGTGGTAATCCGCCGGTCACCGTGCGACGTGGGCGCGTGCTCCGACTTCCTCGGTCGAAGAAGATCCTGTTCGGGCTCGGCCTGCTCGCGCTCTTCGTTCTGTGGGCAATCATCGGACCGTGGCTGGCGCCGTACGACCCCGCGCAAATCGTCATTTCGACGAGCCAGAAGCCGAGTGCGCATCACTGGTTGGGTCAGACCCAGTTGGGCCAAGACATCTGGTCGCAGTTTCTCGTCGGCGCGCGGCCGACGCTGATCGTGTCGTTCCTCGCCGGCGCAATCGCGACAGTGCTGTCAATCGTCATCGGGATTACCGCCGGTTACGTGGGTGGCTGGATCGACGATCTGCTTTCGATGATTGCGAACGTCTTCCTGGTATTGCCGGCGCTGCCGCTGCTGATTGTGATCGGCAGCTTCTTGCCGAAGGGCGAATCGGCGAGCGACTTCCTCATCGGTGCCGTCATTGCATTGACCGGTTGGGCGTGGGGCGCCCGTGTCTTGCGGGCGCAATCGCTGTCGTTGCGTAACCGAGACTTCGTCGAAGCCGCGCGGATCAGCGGCGAACGCACCTGGCGGGTCATCACATTCGAGATCGTGCCGAACCTGATTGCCATCTTGGCAGCGTCGTTCGTCTTCACCGTGTTATACGCAATCGGCACCTATGTGGCGCTCGGATTCCTCGGCGTGCTCGACCCCGCGAGCAACTGGAGCTGGGGTTCGGTGATGTTCGACGCCACGCAGGGTCAAGCCGTGGCCTCTGGCTATTGGTGGTGGTACCTGCCTCCTGGCCTTGCAATTGCATTGCTCGGTACCAGCCTTGCCCTGATCAACTTCGGCATCGACGAGTTCATCAATCCACGGCTGCGTGCGGCAGGACTTTCGCGTAAGGCGGCGAAGCGTCGCGGCACCGTTCGCCAGCGACCCCAGCTCGGCTTCACACCCGTCGTCCGCCGTAGAGCTGTTGCTGACGGTGACGTGGTCTCGAACCGCCGACTGACCGGAGACGTGCTGTGACCGCCGACGGTGGGCGTGACTTGAACCGCCCGGTACTGCAGATCCAGAACCTCAGCGTCGATTACGGCATGGGCGACGAGCCGGTGCACGCCGTTGACGGCGTCGACCTCACGATTCACCGCGGCGAAGTGCTCGGACTTGCGGGCGAAAGCGGCAGTGGCAAGTCGACGCTGGCGTATGCCGTCACCCGGTTGTTGCGAGACCCGGGCGTAATCGTCGACGGCGACGCGTTTTTCTATCACTACCCGAAGGATGGCGGGCAGCCGATCAAGGTTGACCTGCTCAGTTCCGACAAGGACGTCGTCCGATCGGTGCGCTGGTCAGAAATCGCCGTGGTTTTCCAGTCGGCGCTTCATGCGCTGAACCCGGTGTTGCGGGTCGGAACGCTGCTCGACGACGTGCTGAAGGCGCACAACAGCCAGATGACGCGACGCCAGCGCCGGGCGCGCTCGATTGAGCTGCTCGAGATGGTTGGCATCAGCGGCGACCGGTTGGGCAGCTATCCGCACGAGCTTTCGGGCGGTATGCGGCAACGGGTGATGATCGCGATCGCTATTGCGCTGCATCCGCAGCTGCTCATCATGGACGAGCCGACGACCGCGCTTGACGTCGTTATCCAGCGGGAAATCCTCGAAGAACTCATGCAGTTGCGTGAGCGGCTCGGGTTCAGCGTGCTGTTCATTACTCACGACTTATCGCTGCTCATCGAAATCGCAGACACGATCGCGGTGATGTACGCAGGAAAGCTGGTCGAACGAGCCCCTGCGCGCGCACTGTTCCATGCGCCACGTCATCCGTACACATACGGGCTGGTCAACTCCTTCCCGTCGTTGCACGGCGAACAGCGTCAGATGACCGGTATCAAAGGCTCGCCACCCGATCTGCGGCACGTGCCGAGCGGGTGCCCGTTCCATCCGCGGTGCGCGCATGCGATGCCGGAGTGCGTCACGACGACTCCGCCGCTGATTCAGGTGGAAGACGAAACGGGCCGCCGCGACGTGAGCTGCTGGCTGCACGACGGCCGGCACAGCGTCCCCGTCGAACTCGGGATTTCCCCTTCAGAGGCGGCACTTTCGCCCGGTCGGGTCACGGCCCCTGCGCTTGAGGACGGTGAGCTATGACGGCCGACATCGTGCGTCAACCCATGCCGTCGGACGACGCAGAGCCCAGTGAGCGCCCTGTCATCGAAGGCATCGGCCTCACGAAGCACTTCAAGGTGCGCGCCAAGCGTTTCGGCGCGCGCGGCACGGTGCATGCGGCAGAGGATGTTTCCATCGCTCTGCATGCCGGCCGGGTTACTGCGGTCGTGGGTGAAAGCGGTTCGGGCAAGTCGACTGTTTCGCGAATGCTCGCGCGCATCGCCGAGCCGACGTCGGGGCAACTTCTGCTCGACGGCCAGCCGGTTCAGCTCGGGCGGTCGGTGAGCCGCGAATACCGGGCCCGCGTGCAACTCGTACTGCAAGACCCGTTCGCGTCACTGAACCCAGTGCACAAGGTGCGTTACATTCTCGGCCGCCCGCTGAAGATTCACGGTTACACCGGCGAAGACATCGGCCAAACGATCCTGCACCTGCTGCGCCGGGTGGCCCTCGAACCGGCCGAGCAGTTCATCGACAAGTATCCGCACGAGCTTTCGGGCGGTCAGCGCCAGCGCATCGCAATCGCGCGCGCACTCGCCGTCCAACCGAAGGTCTTGCTTGCAGACGAGCCAGTTTCGATGCTCGACGTTTCGATCCGTCTGGGCATCTTGAACCTGCTCGCCGACCTGCGCGATCGCGAAGGGCTTGCGATCCTTTACGTCACGCACGACATCGCTTCTGCGCGCTATCTCGCAGACACGATCGCGGTGATGTACGCCGGGCGAATCATCGAGCGGGGGCCGGCACGCGAGATTACCGACAACCCGACGCACCCGTACACCAAGCTGTTGCTCTCGGCTGCTCCCGATCCCGACGCGGCCGATGCGACGTGGGCCGGTGCACGCGGAGCGCCGCCGTCATTGGTTACCCCACCATCGGGCTGCAGATTCCATCCGCGCTGCCCGTACGCAATGCCGGTTTGCTCCGAACGCACTCCACCGACGTTCGCCGTTGGGCCAGCGCACGGCAGCGATTGCTGGCTCTACGACTCTTCCGCGGAGAGCTCTGCCGCACCAGGCGGGGCAATCCCATGAAAAGGCCAATGACGCGGCTACCGCCGCCACCGGCCCTAGTGGTTGCCGGCAGGTCACCGCCCGCCGACTAATCAGAAAGGTCAAGTTCCTTACGTCCGAGGCTCCGTTTTATCGCACCGCGAACGATCCACGGTTTGTGAAAGACCTTTGGTATTTCGAATCGTCGGCTCGAAGCCGACCAAGTCCATGGAGTCACTAATGCTTCGCAGATCCATCACCGCGATCGCGGCCCTCGGGGCGGTCGCAATAGCAGCCTCGGGCTGCACGAGTAGCAGCAACACGGCGACTAACACGAAAACCTCATCGAGCAGCACCACCAGCTCGTCGTCAAGTTCGGGAAACTCGTCGGCTCCGGCAGTCGTCGGCAAGACGCTTGTCGTCGAGAACAACCCGCTCCCGACGATGACCGACACGTTCAACCCGTTCGCAGCAACCTCGACCGGCAAGAGCGTGAACGCTCTCGCGCTCTTCTACGAGCCCTTGCTGCAGTTCAACAACACCAAGGCCGGCTCGTACTACCCGTGGCTGGCCAAGTCGTTCAAGTGGAACTCTGACGGCACCGCGATCACGTTCACGTTGCAGGACAACGTGAAGTGGAGTGACGGCCAGGCCTTCACCGCTGACGACGTTGCATACACGTTCCAGCTCATGCAGCAGAACAAGGCGTTGAACTACACGGGTCTGCCGATCACCGGCGTCACGACCTCGGGTACCGACAGCGTCACGATCACCTTCAGCTCCGCCGAATACACGAACCTCTACGGCATCGCCGGCCAGACCTGGATCGTGCCCAAGCACGTCTGGAGCGCTCAGGCCGACCCGGCGACTTTCGCCGACCCGTCGCCCATCGGAACTGGTCCTTACCTCATGGACAAGTTCACCCCGCAGGGCTTCACGTTGAAGGCCAACCCGAATTACTGGGGTGGTACGCCGAGCGTGCCGGAGCTCAGCTTCCCGGCTTACGCGTCGAACAACACTGCTCTGACCGCGCTTCAGCAGGGCGAGATCGACTACACCGGCAACAACATCGTCGACATCCAGAAGAACTTCGTCGACAAGGACCCGGCTCACAACCACTACTTCTTCCCGGCGACCAACACCGTCGTGCTGATCCCGAACGTCACCAAGTGGCCATTCAGCGAGCAGGCCGTTCGGCTCGCGGTGAGTGCCGGCATCAACCGGTCGCAGCTTTCGACGCAGGGTGAGACGGGCTACGAGCCGGTGGCGACATCGTCGAGTGGTCTGTTGCTGCCGAACTTCGCGGCGAACGTGCCGGCGAGCATGCAGAACGACCTGAAGGCGACGCCTGACGCCGACAAGGTCAATTCCATCATGACCGCAGCGGGATTTGCCAAGAACTCGAAGGGCTTCTGGGCCAAGGGTGGCAAGGAAGTCGCGTTCGCCGTCGAGGACCCGACGCCGTACACCGACTACTACGCCGACGCGCAAATCATTGCGCAGAACCTGAAGCCACTCGGCTTCAACGTGACGGTCAACGGGGTCACCCCCGACCAGTGGAACGCCGACGCGTCAGCCGGCACGTTCGACAGCATGATCCACTGGGGCGCTGGTGGCCCGAGCGCCTACGCGCAGTACGACGGCTGGCTCGACTACAACCTGGTCAGCGGCAAGACCGCAAGCGGTGACCAGGGCCGTTGGAACGACCCGGCGACGCAGACCGCGCTTCAGGCGCTCGCTGCGGCGGCCACGCCCGACGCGGAGCAGGCGGCGATCAACAGGCTGGCCGGCATCGTGTCGACTCAGGCGCCGGTGATCCCGTTGCTCTACGGCGCGGGTTGGTTCGAGTACAGCACGAAGAACTACACCGGCTGGCCAACGAAGGACAACTCCTACGTCGACCCGTCACCGAACTCGGCCAACGTCGAGTACGTGATTTTGCACCTCAAGCCCGCCGCTTCCTAGCAGCGCGGTCGCATCGCAATACGCGTGTCAAGGCGGGGTTGCCGGTCCTTTCGGGCCGGCAAGCTCCGCGACGCCGCACAGTCGGCCGGCGGCATCGACTGGTTTCCCCTTTCCAGTTCGGTGCCGCCGGTAACGGCATACGTCAACGCGGCGCTCCGGCGCGTGCCACTATCGGAAGAAATTCTGCAAGGAGCGGTCAAGGCATGACGCAAATCGAATCGGTGCGCGGCGCCACGCAGCGCGAAGCTGTGGCAACGGGCCGCCGTTTTCCCGAGGCCTTCGTCTGGGGCACGGCAACAGCGTCGTACCAGATCGAGGGTGCGGTGGCAGAAGGTGGCCGCACGCCGTCGATCTGGGACACGTTCAGCCACACTCCGGGCAAGGTCATGAACGATGACACCGGCGATATTGCGGCCGACCACTATCACCGTTACGTCGAAGATGTCGCGTTGATGGCTGAGCTCGGGGTGAACTCCTACCGATTCTCGGTGTCCTGGTCGCGGGTGATCCCCGGCGGTGTAGGTGCGCTCAACCGGGCCGGCGTCGATTTCTACTCACGCCTCGTCGACGAGTTGCTCACGCAGGGAATTGCTCCGGCTCTCACGCTCTATCACTGGGACCTGCCCCAAGAACTCCAGGACGCCGGCGGCTGGACCAACCGCGATACCTCATACCGTTTCGCCGATTACGCAACCGCGCTTGCTGAAGCGCTCGGCGACCGCGTTGGCTTTTGGACGACGTTGAACGAGCCATGGTGTTCGGCGTTCCTCGGATATGCAGCGGGCGTGCACGCCCCCGGTCACAAGTCGGGTGCCGAGGCGTTGAGTGCCGCGCACCACCTGCTGCTCGGCCACGGACTCGCGATTCAAAGCCTGCGCGCCGTTTTGCCGGCGGGCACGCAATTGGCCATCACCTTGAACCCCGCCGCTGCCCGGCCGGCGACGTCGTCCGAGAAGGATGTCGTCGCATGCTCGAAGGTCGACGGATTGCAGAACCGGATCTGGCTCGATCCCCTCTTCAACGGTCGTTACCCTGAAGACGTCAAGGAATTCACCGCCGAGGTCACCGACTGGAGTTTCGTGCGGGACGGCGACCTCGACACCATTTCGACGCCAATCGATGTGCTCGGCGTGAATTACTACAACCCCGTCGTGGTCGCGCATTACGACGGCGCGGGCACCCGCTCGCAGGCTGACGGCCACGGTGACGGAAATCCCTGGCCGGGTTGCGCCGATGTGCAGTTCCTCGATGTTCCGGGGCGGCACACCGAGATGGGCTGGCCGGTCGACGCGAGCGGTCTCAGCGAACTCCTGCGCAGGTTGTGGACCGACCACCGCATGCCGATGATGATTACCGAAAACGGTGCGGCCTATAGCGACGTCGTCGAGGACGACGGCACGGTGCACGACGTCGATCGTGCGCAGTATTTGCGCGAGCATCTCGAAGCGGTGCACGACGCGATTACTGAAGGAATCGACCTTCGCGGTTACTACTTGTGGTCGTTGCTCGACAACTTTGAGTGGGCCTACGGCTATTCGAAGCGGTTCGGCATCGTGCACGTCGATTTCGATGACCAGCAGCGCCGCATCAAGGACAGTGGCCGTCTTTACGCAGACGTGGTTCGACGCAACGCGGTGTAGCTCATCAGCTCGAGTCGCGAACGATCAGCTCGGTCGGAATTATGAGCGACGCCGGCCGCTTCTCGGGGTAGGTGAGCTGCTCGAGCAGCACCCGGGCGAGCGAGCGGCCCATTTCTTCCATCGGCTGCCGTACGGTCGTCAGTTGCGGATCGGTGAGCCGGGCGGCGTGTGAATCGTCGAAGCCAACGACGGCGACGTCGTCGGGCACGCTGCGGCCGCGGTTCTTCAATGCGCGCAAGGCACCGACTGCCATCAAGTCGCTAGCAGCAAAAACGGCGTCGGCATCGGGTACGCGATCGAGCAGCTCGTACATCGCTTGTTCGCCGCTGCCTTCGGAAAAGTCACCGTGGGCGACGAAACGGCGCCACGATCGCTTGCTGGCCGGCGGCAGCGAGTCACGGAATCCGTCGAGCCGGTCGACGCCCACTGGCATGTCGTCAGGGCCCGCAATATTCACAATCCGCTTGCGGCCGCGCGAAACAAGATGCCGCACAGCGGTGGCGGCGCCAGCTCGGTTGTCGGCGTCGACATAAGGAACGCTCTCGCCGAGGAATGGCCGGCCGCTGAGCACGACCGGCGTGCTCGTGCCCACCAGCAAACTCAGCAACGGGTCTTGCGCGTGTAACGACATCAGGATGAAACCGTCGGCGTGACCGTTCTTTATGTAACGCTCGATGCGTGCGGTGTCGCCCTCGGCGCTGAGGAGCACGAACGCGTAGTCGGTGCGGGCGAGTTCTTCGTTGATCCCGCGAACGGTGCCTGCGAAGAACGGTTCAGAAAACAATCGCGACTCGCGCTCTGACACGACGAGGGCGATCGTGTCGGTGCGCCGCGTGACAAGCGAGCGAGCCGCCCGGTTCGGTACGTAACCGAGTTGGTCGATTGCACGCAGAACAGCCGCGCGTGCATCTGCCGAAACCCGCGGCGAGCCGGTGAGCACGCGCGACACCGTAGTTTTCGACACGCCGGCAGCTGCCGCAACGGCCCAGACCGTCGGACGTCGAGAACTGCCTGCATTAGCCACGCTTCCTCGCAAGTTCGGTGAGTATCGGCGCGACCGCAGGGTCGCCGACCTCCTATGATCCCATGGTTTCGCGCCGATATTGCTGCAATGCCGCTCTCGCTTGCCTGGCCATCTCGAGATCTTCGCGAGCCGTGATCACGATCGTTCGGGTCGTCGCGTCGCGTGCGCTGATATCGCAGTCGCCGGACGACGCGCCCACACACGAGACGTTGGCGTTTTCGTCAAGGCGCAGCCCCAGAAAGCCGAGGCCTTCAATCGCCGCCCGGCGTACGGCCGCCGAATGTTCCCCGACGCCGCCGGTGAAGACGCACGCGTCGATGCCGCCCGCTGCAGCCGCCATTCCGGCGATGTGTTTGCGCAGCCGGTGAATGTAGATGTCGAAGGCCAGGCGCGCGTCGTCGTCGTCACGTGTTTGGAGTTGCTGCATGTCGGCAGTGCCCGCTAGCCCGAGAATTCCCGACCGGTGCTCGAGCGCGTCACCCAGTTCGGGCGCTCGGTCATTCAGCCAGAGCATCAGGCCGGGGTCGACATCACCCGAGCGGGTGGCCATCACGAGTCCCTCGAGAGGTGTAAAACCCATGGTGGTATCTACGGAAATGCCGTCTACCACTGCGCACAACGACGCTCCTGCACCGAGATGGCAGGTGACGATTCGGCGCGCTGCGGGCACGAATTCGAGCACTTGCCGGCTCGCCCACGCGTGCGAGAGCCCGTGGAATCCATAACGGCGTATGCCGTAGCGGCGGGTGAGTTCTTGCGGAATCGCATACGTTGCAGCAGCATCGGGGATCGACGTGTGGAACGCGGTGTCGAAGCAGGCCATGTGCATCGCGTTCGGCAGCCGCGCCACGACCTGGTCGTAGGCGTCGAGCGACTTCGGTTGATGCAGGGGCGCCAATTCGGTCAGTGCACGCAACTTCGCGACGACAGCCGGATCAAGTACGACCGCAGAGCTGAATTCGCGCCCACCGTGGACCACTCGATGAACAACGACATCGACGTCGGGCAGCTGCTCCGGCAACGAATCCCATGAGCCCTGTAGCGAATCGTCAGGCCCGAGCAGTCGCAGCTTCAGGCTGCTCGATCCGGCGTTGACGATCAGTACGGCCAGGTCCAACTCTTCACCTCCGGCGCGTCGTCGCCGTGGTCGCGGGTGTACTGCCGCAGGCGCAGCCTGGTGTCGGCCATGTCCTGTCGTACATGCGCCGCACGCTCGCGCAACGACGGCACGCGGTCGATAACGTCGATCACAAGGTGATAGCGGTCAAGGTCGTTCAGCATCACCATGTCGAACGGAGTGGTCGTCGTTCCCTCTTCTTTGTAGCCACGCACGTGAATGTTGCTGTGGTTTCGCCGACGGTAGGTCAACCGGTGAATCAGCCAGGGATAGCCGTGGTAGGCGAAGATGACCGGCTTGTCGCTGGTGAACAGCTGGTCGAAGTCGCGATCGGCGAGACCGTGCGGGTGTTCGGTATTGGGCTGCAGCCGCATCAGGTCGACGACGTTGACGAAACGCACTTTCAAATCGGGGAAGCGATCGCGCAGAATCGCCGTAGCCGCAAGGGCTTCGAGCGTGGGGATATCACCGGCGCACGCCATGACGACGTCGGGTTCGCCGATGCCGTTCTCGTCGAGATCGCTGCTGGCCCAGTCCCACATACCGATGCCGCGCGTGCAGTGCGCGATCGCGTCTGGCATCGACAAGTAGCTCAGCGCGGGCTGCTTGCCGGCGACGATCACGTTGACGTAGTTGCGGCTCCGCAGGCAGTGGTCGGCGACAGAGAGCAACGTGTTGGCGTCTGGCGGCAGGTAAACCCTGATAACTTCGGGCTTCTTGTTCATGACGTAGTCGATGAAGCCAGGGTCCTGATGAGAGAAGCCGTTGTGATCCTGGCGCCAGACATGGCTGGAAAGCAGGTAGTTCAGGCTCGCCACCGGGCGCCGCCACGGAATATGCCGGGTCGTCTCCAACCATTTGGCGTGCTGGTTGAACATCGAGTCGACGATGTGAATGAACGCCTCATAGCTGTTGAACAAGCCGTGCCGACCGGTGAGCAAATAGCCTTCAAGCCAGCCCTGGCACATGTGTTCTGAGAGCACTTCCATCACGCGGCCGTCGGCTGCGACGCTTTCGTCGGTGGGCAGGATTTCGGCGTCCGACATGCGATCCTCAACCTCGAATACCGCAGCCAGCCGATTCGATGCGGTCTCGTCGGGGCCGAAAAGCCTGAAGTTCCTTGTTTCTTCGTTCAGTTTGAAGACGTCGCGCAGCCAGGTGCCGAGCACCCGGGTTGCTTCGGCGAATGCGGTTGCCGGCTTCTCGACCTGTACGCCGTAGTCGCGAAAATCGGGCAACGCGAGGTCGCGCAGCAACAGCCCGCCGTTGGTGTGCGGGTTCGTACCCATACGACGATCGCCGGCGGGTGCGAGCGCCGCGAGTTCGGAGCGCAACCGGCCGTGTTCGTCGAAAAGGTCTTCGGGATCGTAGCTGCGCAGCCACGACTCGAGTTCGCGAAGGTGGTCCGGATTGCCGGCCAGACCCGCGAGCGGAACCTGGTGTGAGCGAAAACTGCCTTCTGCGGGCAGGCCGTCGACCGTCTTCGGGCCAGTCCAGCCTTTCGGTGTTGCAAGCACGATCATCGGCCACGCCGGGCGGGTTTGATCGCCGTCCTGTCTGGCGTGTTGTTGGATCGCACGGATGTCGGCGACTGCGTCGTCGAGTGCGGCGGCCATCATCTGATGCATCAGGGCCGGATCGTCGCCCTCGACGAGGATCGGTCGGTAGCCGTAGCCGCGCATCAGGTCGAGCAGTTCGTCGCGGGGGATCCGGGCCAGTACCGTGGGGCCGGCGATTTTGTAGCCGTTCAAGTGCAATACCGGCAACACTGCGCCGTCGCGCACCGGGTTGATGAATTTGTTGCCGTGCCAGCTGGTTGCGAGCGGTCCGGTCTCGGCCTCGCCGTCGCCGATGACCGCACACACGACGAGGTCGGGATTGTCGAACGCCGCGCCGTATGCGTGCACCAGCGCGTAACCGAGCTCGCCACCCTCATGGATCGACCCCGGCGTCTCCGGTGCCGCATGGCTAGGAATGCCGCCAGGAAAGGAAAACTGCCGGAACAGCCGTTGCATGCCGTCGGCGTCTTGCGTGACGTGCGGATACATCTGGGTGTAACTGCCCTCGAGGTAGGTGTTGGCCACCATTCCGGGGCCGCCGTGCCCGGGACCGCAGACGTAGATCGCGTCGAGGTCGTCGCGCTTGATCACACGATTCATGTGCGCATAGATGAAGTTGAGCCCAGGTGTCGTGCCCCAGTGCCCGAGCAGCCGCGGTTTGACGTGATCGAGTCTCAGTGGCTCCCGCAGGAGGGGGTTCGCCAGTAGATAGATCTGGCCGACCGACAGGTAGTTTGCGGCCTTCCAGTAGCGGTCGATCAGCGCGAGTTCGTCGTCCGAAAGGGGCTTGCCGGCCGGCCGGGCTGACCGGCCCGCTGATCGGGTCTGCGGCTGGCTCATGGGGCTCCTTCGGTAGGCAGATGCGGGCGGCCGGCGTGCCGGCGCCACGTCTCTACCCTGGCAACCTTTCGCCGAACGGCGCGTCGGTCACAAGACCATCATGGTCAGGCCGATGGTCCTGCCGATCGAGGCCGTTACCGCTGCTTGACGACGGTGAGCAGCACGGCTGAATCCTCGAGGGCCGACAGATCGTGACGGCTGTCGGGGATCACCAGCAGGTCGCCGGTGCGTGGTTCCCACGAATCCGCGCCGGCGGTGAGGCGCACCCGGCCACGCAGCACGAAAAGCGTTGCCTCGCCGGGACTTTCGTGCTCGTTCAGCTTCGATCCGGCGACCATCGCCACCAAGGTCTGGCGCAGCGAGAACTCGTGCCCCCCGACGATCGTGTCTGCCGTGTGACCGCTGCTCGACGCGGCAGCCTTTTCGAGAAGCTCGCGGGCCAGTGCGTCGAGGGAGAACTTGTGCATCGGTGGGGCCGTCCTTTGCTCGCGGGGTTTCGTCAGTGGGCGCTTCCTACGCTGCTACCTGCTGACTATGCCCGATCGATGGTGTAAAGCTGGAGGGGTGGCCGCATCGCGATCGTCGACACACCCGAAACTGCGGGTGCGCCGAATCTATGACGAACCAAGCTCGGACGACGGAACCCGCGTGCTCGTCGACCGGGTGTGGCCGCGTGGAATCAGCAAGGAACGCGCGCACCTCGACGAGTGGTGCAAGGAGGTTGCACCGTCGACGCAACTGCGCACCTGGTACGCGCACGATCCCGAGCGGTTCGAAGAATTCGGCCGTCGCTACCGTGCCGAACTCGGCGAGGGCGAACCGGCGCAAGCGCTGGCCAGCTTGAAAGCCCTTGCTCGCAAGGGCACGATTACCTTGCTCACAGCGACGAAGGATGTTGACATCAGCCAGGCCGCAGTTCTGGTCGACGTGCTTTTGGGCCGCGTGAAGTAGCCGCCGGCCGGTCAGCTCGCGGCACACGCGTCAGCCCTTGCGCAACGTAGCGAGCACCAAACCGATCGGGATGCTGATCAGCAGCACGATGACGAGCGCGCGGAAAGTGTTCACGACCCACGACGCTTGGGCGACGACGGCGTCAGTAGCGTCAGAACCCCGTACGCCGTAAACAAAAAGGGCGAGGACGACGACAAGGATCGCGCCGCCGATGTAGACCACAACGTGCGTGTTCGACAGGGTTCCGGCGATGACGGCAGCATTGCCGAGGTTCCAGCCGAACAGCTCGGCGCCGACGAGACGTGGCGTAACCGGAGTAACGGCCAATGTGCCCTGACCGGCGCCGAGGGCTGCTTGCGCGACACCGCAGATCAAGACGAGATAGGCCACGGCCCACGCGCCGTGCTCGGTGGGCCTCGGCGCGATTGCCGCCGACGCGAGCCCACCTGCGATGACACATGCCAATCCGATCAGCGCGAACGGTCGTACCGACGACCGCACTATTTCTCCTGCCGATGCTCGGTGGCCAGGATCGCCGCCTGCGTGCGGCGTTCGAGCCCCAGTTTCGCAAGCAGCGACGACACGTAGTTCTTCACGGTCTTCTCGGCGAGGAACATCCGCTCGCCGATCTGCCGGTTGGTGAGCCCTTCGCCGATGAGTTCGAGGATGCGTCGCTCTTGCTCGGTGAGTGCCGCGTAGGGGTCTTTCCGTTCACGCGCGGCTGCTTCGTCGCGCAATCTTTGCATCACGCGAGCCGTGGTTTTCGCATCGAGCAACGAGCCACCCTCGGCGATCGTGCGCACCGCGTTGATGAGGTCGCCGCCCTTGATCTGCTTGAGCACGTAGCCTGAGGCCCCGGCGAGGATCGCGTCGTAAAGGGCGTCGTCGTCGGCAAAAGAGGTGAGCATGAGGCAACCGAGTTCGGGCAGTGCAGACCGCAGTTCTCGGCACACCGTAACGCCGTCGCCATCGGGCAGCCGAACGTCGAGCACCGCGACATCGGGTCGAACGGCGGGGATGCGCGCTGTGGCTTCTGCGGCTGTGGAAGCCTCGCCAACCACGGCGATATCGCCTTCGGCTTCGAGCAGATCCTTGACGCCGCGGCGCACGATCTCATGGTCGTCGAGCAGGAACACGTTGATCATGTCGTGACTCCCTTCGCCGCGGCGATCACCCCGCGCAGCCAGTGGTAGCTGGCTTTCGGGATTCTCCGTTGAGTGCGGTAATCGGTGTAGACGAGCCCGAATCGCATGGCGTAACCACGAGCCCATTCGAAGTTGTCGAGCAGCGACCAGCAGTAATACCCGCGCACGTCGACGCCCACGTCGATCGCGGGTTTGACCGCGCGCAGATGGGCGTCGAGGTAGCGCACGCGATCGGGATCGTCGATCACGCCGTGCTCGTCGAGGGTGTCGGGGCAGGCCCGGCCGTTCTCGGTGATGTACACGGGCGGCAGGTTCGGATATGTCTCGTGCAGCCAAGTGAGCACTCGGGTGAGCCCATCGGGGTCGACCGGCCAACCCATCTCTGTGAGTTCTTCGCCCTCGTAGAGCAATTCCTTCAACCCGAGGTCGTCTGCGGTGCGTTTGGCCGGATCGGGTTCGGCGTAGTCGGCGGCGACGATGCGGCTCGGGTAGTAGTAGTTCACACCGAGAAAGTCGAGCGGGACGGCGATTTTTTCCAGATCGCCGTCGTGCAGGTACGAGAAATCAGTCAACGCGCCGTAGGTCGACCGGGCGAACTCGGGGTAACGGCCCGCGAGCACCGGGTCGGTGAACAGCAGGTCAGAGAGCAGCAGCGATCGTTTCGCAGCGGCGACGTCGGCGTCGCTGTCGCTAACCGGATTCACCGGCTGCAGGTTCAACGTGATACCGATCTCGTCGCGGGCCCGCGACGATTCGCGCAGCGCCGCGGCGGCGAGGCCGTGGCCCAGCAGCAGGTGGTGAGCTGCAGCCAGTGCGCCGTGACCTTCACGCGCGCCGGGTGCGTGCCGGCCCACTGAATAGCCGATGATTGCCGAGCAGTACGGCTCGTTCAGTGTGATCCAGCGATGCACCCGATCGGCCAGCCGGTCGTGCACCACTTTTGCGTACTCAGCGAAACGAAATGCGGTGTCGCGTTCGCGCCAACCACCTCGATCTTCGAGCGCTTGCGGCAAATCCCAGTGGTAGAGGGTGATCGCCGGCGCGATGCCCTCGGCGAGCAGCGCGTCGACGAGTCGGTCGTAGAACGCCAGACCGGCTTCGTTGATCGCGCCCGCGCCGTCCGGCTGTATTCGGGGCCAGGCAATCGAGAACCGGTAGCTGTCGACACCGAGGTCGCGCATGAGCGCGACGTCTTCGGGATAGCGGTGGTAGTGGTCGCACGCGATGTCGCCGGTGTCACCCTCGTGGGTGCGGCCCGGCGTGTGGCTGAAGGTGTCCCAGATCGAGGCGCCGCGGCCGTCTTCGCTCACGGCGCCTTCGATTTGGTACGACGCGGTGGCCACGCCGAATTCGAAGCCCGCCGGAAGATCGATCGGTTCGCGCGATGCCATCGGTGGCCCTTCTCCTGGTTGGTGATCACCAGTGTTGATCCCAACATAGATGGCGACGCCATTTCACGGGACGAAGGGCCCGGGTGTTCGGGACGCCCGCGGGTGTTTCTTTTCGGCGTCCAGGACGAAGCTTGAGATCGGAGCCGCACGCTTGAGGAGATCACCCATGACCGCGTTCGTCACCGGCATTGACGCCGACGCCCTGCTCAGCGACGCCGGCATCGTTCGCATCCGCTCGGCGCACCAGGCTGATGCCGATGCGCTTCGGGCCATGTACACCAAGCTGTCGCCAGACACGCTCTACCTCCGGTTCTTCACCGTCTCGCCCGCGACCGCGGGTCAAGACGTCGAACGACTGACAAGAGCTGCGGACGACGAACACCATTCGCTCGTGGCCGAGATCGGCGGCGAGATCGTCGGTGTTGCGACGTATGAGCGCCTCGACGACCCGACGAGCGCCGAGGTGGCGTTCCTCGTCGGCGACGAGCACCAGGGCCGCGGTGTCGGCATGCTCTTGCTCGAACATCTCGCAACAGTTGCGACGGCACACGGGATCGGCACATTCGTCGCCGAGACGTTGCCGGCGAACGCACGTATGTTGCACGTTTTTTCGGACGCCGGATTCCCGGTGTCGACGAACCTGCACGACGGTGTGGTGCGGGTCGAAGTGCCGTTGCGATTCGATGAGGAATTCAGGCTTGCTGTCGATGCTCGAGAAGCGCGTGCCGATGCGCGTTCGCTGCGGCGGGTGCTCGCACCGGCGTCGGTTGCCGTCGTCGGCGCCGGTTCTGACCCCGCGGGGTTGGGCCACCAAGTGCTCGCCAACATCGTTCGCGGTGGTTACCGCGGCACGCTTTATGCGGTGAATCGCTCGGGTCACCGAGTCGTCGGAGTGCCCGCTTTTACTGATCTCACAGAGGTTCCAGGGCCGATCGACGTCGTCGTCGTGGCTGTTCCTGCGGCATCGACGCTCGACGTCGCGCGCGCTGCAGCGAGCCGTGGCGCAGCCGGACTGGTCGTGATCACTGCAGGTTTCGCCGAGGTGGGTGCGCATGGCTCGCAGGAGCAGGCCGAACTTGTGCGCATCTGCCGTGACGCGGGCATGCGGCTGATCGGGCCGAACTGCATGGGTATCGCCAATGCGGCTGCTGAGGTGGTGCTCAACGCCACATTCTGCCCGGCCACGCCACCCCCTGGCGGCATCGGCTTGATGTCGCAGTCAGGCGCGGTCGGTATCGCGGCTCTTGACTACGCCGCACGTTCGGGCATCGGTCTGGCGACTTTCGTCTCGGCCGGCAACAAGGCCGACGTCTCGGGCAACGACCTGCTGTGCTTTTGGGAGCAGGACGACGCCACCAAGGTTTGTGCGCTGTATCTCGAATCCTTTGGCAATCCGAGGAAATTCGCTCGGATCGCGGCCCGGGTCAGCAAGCGCAAGCCCATCGTTGCGGTGAAGTCGGGCCGCACCGTGGCCGGCAGCCGCGGTGCGCTCTCGCACACCGCCGCCGCCGCGACTCCCGACGTGGCGGTCGACAGCTTGTTCGATCAGGCAGGCGTCACACGCGTCGACTCCCTCGCCGAATTGTTCGACGTAGCAACGCTTTTCGACCTCGCGCCGCTGCCCCGCGGTCGCCGGGTGGCGATCGTCGGCAACAGTGGCGGCCCAGGCGTGCTGGCTGCTGACGCATGCGAAAGCGCCGGACTCGAGGTCGTCGAGTTGAACGAGACGACGCGGCACCGGCTCGCGGGGCTGCTGCCAGCGGGTGCCGCAATCAGCAATCCGGTCGACCTGCTGGCGGCAGCAGACCCGCTGTCGTTCGAGGCCGCGCTGCGGGTGTTGCTCGACGACCCTGCCATCGATGCGGTCATCACGGTGTACACGCCGATTCAGCCGGGTTCTGAGGTAGGTATCAGCCGCGCGATTTCGACGGTGCAGGCCGATCGCCCCGGCAAGCCGATACTGGCCTGCTTCCTCGGCCTCGTGACGATCCCGCAGGAGCTGCGCTCGCACGACGGCC